>QWCL01001250.1_pt1 | contig 16122 bp, 15 predicted proteins | sample 1972551 | NCBI WGS metagenome assembly QWCL01 (sample SAMN09866709, study PRJNA288562) | Human oral metagenome isolate term2_saliva, whole genome shotgun sequencing... | isolation source: mouth | host: Homo sapiens | place: USA: California
GCTAATTAAGCCAAGCATCAACCCCAATAGTAAAGAAAACACTGCTGCACAGAGTGTAAGCGTCAATGTCACATTTAATTTTGAAGCAACCTGTGGCAATACCTCAAAAAAATATCCCCAATCAAATTTCATCAATACAATCCCCTCTATCTGCCTACTCTATCGTCACTCGCTTGCTGTGCAAAAAGCAGTACTCTGACAACTCATTGCCAAGACCTGGAAGTTCTGGCACTGTGTACTCACCATGGACAGGCTGATGGTCATAAATACATAATTGCTTTAGATAGGGATGTAAATTATAAACATGATGCTCATGAATCGTAAAATTTGAAATTGCTGTTTCTAATTGAAGTGCTGCGGCCGTAGAAAGCGGGCTTGCACAGACATGCATTTGCACACCAACATCAAAGATATGAGCAAGGTCACAAATCTTTTTTGCCTCCGTAATTCCTCCGCAATTTCCAATATCTGGCTGAATCAATGCCAAAGAACCATCCTGAAAATATGGCATATACTGCCATCGACTATATATTCTCTCCCCATGAGCAATAGGAATAGAAATTTTTTCATACAATTTTTTCGTGAGATTTGGATCAGGTGTTGTCGGCTCTTCCATATAGAGAATATGATAGGGCTCAATCATCTTGGCAAATTTTATTGCTCCTTGTAAATCGAGCACCGCATGTACTTCAACCAAAAGATCAACATCTTCTCCCACGGCTTCACGCACTGCCTTAATTCGCTCAACAGCCAACAACAGAGTTTTATCACTGACTTTACTATTTGTTTCATCAAATCGAAATCGCCTTCCACTGGTGTCAAAAGTTAAAAAATCAATTTTTATGGCATCATAGCCATCATCAACAGCCATTTTGGCATATTGAACATAATCCTCTGTTGTCAGTGCTGACATTTTGTCTTCGCACCAGCCAAATTGCAGTTGACTCGCATAACAGCGAAGTGATGAATTGACCTTTCCACCTAGAAGTTTATACACTGGTGTATTGTAGTACTTTCCCTTGATATCCCACAGGGCAATGTCAATGGCTGACATTCCAGCAAAGACAATTGGTCCACCATTTTGTCCCCAAAAAGATGCCTTATACATCTTTTCCCAAATAAGTTCATTGTCAAGCGGATCCATTCCCATCACCAAACTGGACAGATCCTGCACCATGCCAAATGCTGCCGTCGATCCCTTGGCATAGGCAATGGCTGCCTCACCATCTCCATAGATGCCACTATCTGTATATATTCGACAAACTACAGGGCGAAATGCTGCATTGCTTGCTGAACCACAGTCCACCTGCATCACATCAATTTTTGTGATTTTCATCTTTTTTCCTTTCTTTTTTATTTTTTAATTATTATACACTATTTATTATATTTTGGATATATTTATTGAATATTTAAATATTTACTGTAATTTATTTAATAATTTTATATGTTGATGCCAAAATAAAAAGCTCATAGAGTGACTTTCTCACGAAAAATCTCCCTATGAACCAAAATTATTTCTCTATTTTTCTATGAAACCTTCATCTTTACAATGGCCTCAAGCACTCCACCAGCAATTGCAAAGGCCTTGTCTGAGCACATTGTATAATTTGCTTGTTCTCCCCTTGGATCAATATCTCCACATTTCATTCCTTCAAAGACTTCAACGCCATCCTGCAACATTCCTCGAATCATTCCATCAATGCTGGCCACAATGGGAAGCTGATCAACAAATGCTACAACTTCTCCCCTTTTGACCAGATCGCCAAAAGTTTTCTTTCCACAAAATTTGCCTGCTTTTGGTGCACGAAACACTCTCTCCACAGTAAATCCTGCAATATTTCCAGGAATACCTGTATTTTCAATGGCACTTCCCTCATAAATTGCCCGCCCAAGGGTATGCCCTCTCATTGACTCAATCACTGCATGGCAATCCTTTCCCGCACAAAACCCAGGACCAACTCCAATGACCACACTGGCATCGCTGATCTTTGTGCCCAAATTTTTCTTGGCCACAATGGCATCAATCTCGACATCCGGTTTCATCTGTCGCACAACTTTTCCAGTTGAATCAACCAACACAGGAATCTGTCCCCTGTCAATAATCTCTTGTGCCTCCAAAATATCCCTAGCAAGTACAGCTTCTACGCCTTCCACTTCCATTCTTCCAAGACGAATCGCCTCTGAGAAACTGACTGAGCGGCGAACAGCCGTAGGAACCTCTAAATCACTCATCACTACTCTAAGTCCTGCATTGTGTAGACGAACACCAATGCCACTTGCCAAATCTCCCGCTCCACGAATATAAACTAACATGAAAATACACCTTTCTCCTCTTACTTGCTATACTATAACTGTCTTATTATACCACCTTTTTTTATTCTCCCTGCTGAAAAAATCCTACAAACTTGTTATACTAGCTACATAGAAGTTTCAAGCACTATGCACAGCAAGATCGCAAAGAGAGGAGGAACGATGTTATTTTCAAAACTCTTTCATATCCAAAGAGGAATTACTTCATTGATTGGCAGTGGTGGAAAAACCACGGCCATGGCGATATTAGCCAAAGAACTAAGACCAAAAGGGCGGGTTCTTCTGACCACAACAACCCATATCCTTTCCATAGAAAATTATCCGATCATAAATACCTATCGGAAAAATTTATCTGAAATTCTTTCCGCTTTTCAACATCAAAAAGAGCAGGACATTATCGTACTAGGGGAATGTAATACAGATAAAAAAGAAGAAAAGCTCTCTGCCCCTTCGATTGAACTCTCCCTTCTTCTTCCCTACTTTGACTATATTCTTGTCGAAGCTGATGGATCTAAGCGACTTCCCCTCAAGGCTCATGCGGATTATGAACCTGTAATACCCACAAAAAATGCGCAGACTATTGGCATTGTCGGGGCCTCCGGATTTTTTCAAAGAGCAGATCAAGTCTGCCATCGCCTTCCCCTATTTCAAGAAATTTTAAGATCAAAGGGAATTTTCCTGAATAGTGAAGGGATGATCACTCCCTCTATGGTTGCCACGGTTTTAGAATGTGAAAGACTCTGCGATCAAGTCTTTGTCAACCAAATGGATCTCATCTGCAAAGATAAAACAAAAGAAATGATTTTTGAATTCAAAAAACACCTTTCGATTCCGACATATTTTGGAAGTTTTTTAGATCATTTTCTAATTGAATAAGTTCTTCTTTGGTGTCAATGTCAATAAATTCCCAATTGGATTTTGCTCGAACGAGGAAAATCTTTTGTGCATTCTTTACTAATGCTCCACCGCCTTTGTCTCCTGTAAGGGCAGACAAGCTATTTCGATAACTTATCGGAAAGAGATTTGGGGCGATGCCCAATCCCTCTCTTGTTGCCAAGCGAATAATATAGTCTCTGTGCTCCATAAATTTTTTCCCCATTTCTACAATAGAACTTGGCAAAAGCAGGGGCTGATCTGCGGTAATAAAAAGCACACCACTCCAATCTTGAGATTTCTCACTGTGCAAGGCAACTTTTATGGTATCCGACTGTGTCTGAAAGCAGGCATCCACGGCAACCACATCAACAGTATACTTCATTGCCATCTCTTCTATCTTTTGGTATCTTGTCACTACCATTGGACGATCAAAAAGCCCTGATTCTCGTACTTCTTTGTCACAAACGGTATCCAAAATATAAGAAATTAAAGCTCTCCCCTGAAAATTTGCCAATAATTTATTTTCTCCAAATCGCCTAGACCAACCACTGGCCATCACGACAATGCCAATTTTATTCACGGCCATCCCCCATTTTTTTACAAGAAAAGTTCTCGCTCACTAATCTTTAGCAAGCGAGAACTCTTTATTTTTAAAATTCTATTTCTTGATACCTACTCTTTGAGGATTGGTATAGACATTAAAGCTTTCCCCTCTGGCAAAACCAATCAATGTCATCCCATAGTGCTCTGCAATCTTACTGGCTGCATCTGTCGGTGCTGACACAGCAATAACCATTGCTGCACCGATAATCGCTACCTTTTCTAAAATCTCTGCAGCAATTCGTCCACTAAAGACAATGATCATCTCCTTTGTGTCCACACCATTTCTTAGCACCGCACCAAGCAATTTTTCCATTGCATTGTGACGTCCAACATCCTCTCGCATATAGAGTATCTCTTTGCCATCGGAGAGCATTGCACTGTGTACACCTCCGGTAAGTTTAAACTTTACAGAAGCATCATTGAGTTTTTTTACTAATTGATACACATCTTCTGGGCAAACCTTCAATGTGCTTGTACTCTTTTTCACTGCTCTCTTCTTTGCTGGAATCACATCGCCACTTGTAAATGGATTTGCTCTGGCAAAAATATCTCCCCTTGTGCGAACATAGATTTCCCTGGCATCATCGTCGATGGTCAAGGTCTTCACATCATCAGCCATCTCAATTTGCCCATGAAGATATAAATCACCATAGACCAAATCATCAATATTCCAAGGCGAACAATAAAATGTCTTTATATATTCGTCATTGACAAATAAATTATATTCTAGTTCTGGCACAAGTTGCTTTTCTTCCTTAATACAAACATTTTTTTCATAGCAATCAGCATTCCAACTAATTCCTATATTATCTTGCATAGACTACCTGCTTTCCTGGAACATAGTCATTGGCGATCATTTTTTCCACACGCACGGTACAAACCTTATACTCTGGTGTCTTTGAAATGGCATCGAGTGCATCATTGGTGAGCCAGTTTGCACCACCAACATAGTGGAACGGCATCCAGCACTCGCCAGGATTGGTCTTCTCTGACACATGTGCCCTTGCCTGAATTTTTCCTCTTCGAGAAGAAACATTGACCATATCCCTATCGGTAATGCCAAGTCTCCTAGCGTCCTCTGTGTTTAACTCAATAAATGATTCCGGTGCAATTTCATTTAATCCCTCTACCTTGTCTGTCATCGCCATAGCATTGTAGTGATAGAGAATTCTTCCCGTCATCATAATCATTGGATAATCCTCATCTGGTTGCTCCATGGATGGCACATATTCTGTTGGAATAAATTTACCCTTTCCTCTGGCAAATTTTCCAACATGCAAAATTGGTGTACCTGGCTGATCCTTTCCTCGACATGGCCATTGAAGTCCACGACCAGCAACTTCATCGCTATCTAACCGCTCATGGCTCATTCCTGCAAAACTTGGAGTAACCGATGCAATTTCGTCCATAATCTGTGCGGATGTCAAATGTGGCTGTGGATAGCCCATGCGATTCATTAACTCAGTAAAAATCCATGTGTCAAGTCGAGTATCGCCTTTAACATCAATGGCCTTTCTCACACGCTGAACACGTCGTTCTGTATTGGTAAATGTTCCCTCTTTTTCGGCAAACGAGCGCCCCGGCAAAATAACATCGGCAAGTTTTGCTGTCTCCGTCATAAAGAGCTCATCAACAACCAAGAAATCAAGGGCAGAAAGTGCCTTTAGTACATGCTTTGTATTTGGATCTGTTCGCATTGGATCCTCACCAAAGATCAAGAGTCCTCGAATATCTCCTGTGAGCATCTTGTGGAAACATTCGGTCGCCTTTGTTCCAATATTATGATTTAATTCAACACCCCAAGATTTTTCAAATTTTTCCATAACCTCTGGAATATCCAAATTTTGATATCCTGGAAATTGTTTTGGATCTGCTCCCATATCGCAAGCACCTTGTACATTATTTTGTCCTCTCAAAGGATTAAGTCCACAACCTGGTTTTCCAAATTTGCCGACCATCATTACCATGTTGGAGAGAGAAAGAACACCCTGTGTACCTGTGTGATGCTCTGTCACACCCAAACAATACAACACTGGAGCAGCCTTTGCCTTTGCATACATTCTTGCAGCTTCTCGCAATTGATCAGCATCAATATTACAAATTTTTGCCACCCTCTCTGGGGTGTATTCCTTTACAGCCTCTTTGACTGCTTCAAATCCTTCTGTTCTCTTTTCGATGAATTCGTGATCAATCAAGTCTTCCTCGATAAAGATATGCATCATTCCATTCGCAAAAGCAACATTTGTACCTGGTCTAAGCTTCAGGTGAATATCCGCCTGCTTGCTCAAATCAATATCTCGTGGATCAACAACAATGAGTTTTGTTCCATTTTGTACTGCCTGTCGAATTTGCATTCCAATGACTGGATGGGCATGTTCTGGATTTGCACCCACAAGCATAATCACATCCGAATCCTGTGTAATATCTGCAATGGTATTTGTCATTGCACCTGAACCTAACGAAGTTGCCAACCCGGCAACAGTAGGTGCATGTCAAACACGGGCACAATTATCTACGTTATTGCTATGAAACGCCGCTCTCACCATCTTTTGAAGCATATAGATATCCTCATTGGTTGAGCGAGAACAAGCAAAACCAGCCAGTGCCTCACCTCCATAATTTTCTTTAATCGATTTAAATTTTGATGCAACAAGGTCAAGTGCCTCATCCCATGTGGCCTTTTCAAACTCTCCTGTTTCCCTATTTTTAATCAGTGGATGGCGAATCCTTGACTCATGATCGATAAAATCAATGGAACCACTTCTTCCCTTGACACACAACAACTTATTATTGGAAGGACCATCAGCACCCATAATATCAACGATTTTTCCATCTTTGACATAGACTTCCATCTGGCATCCCGTTCCGCAATGTGGACAGGTAGTCAAAACTTTTTTGATCTCCCAATCTCTATAGTCTTTTCTTCTCTTAATGACAATGGCCCCTGTCGGACAAGCCTGTGCACAGTTTCCACAGGACTCACAATTGGTATCCTTCCAATTCTCTCCAAATGGAACCTTCACATACACTCTGGCTGCATTTCTTTCCAGTGAAAGGGCATGCCGACCAACTGCACTTGCACAAGTACTGATACATCTTTGGCATTGGATGCAAAGACCTGGATCATAGGACAAAAATGGATGAGCATCAAATGGGGCATGCTGAACATCATAATGAGATGGTTGGAAGTTTGGCACATCCACTCCATGCTCTCTCGATGCATTTTGCAATTCGCAAGCACCATTTTTCACACACTTAAAACAATTGGTCTTGTGTTCAGCCATCAATAGATGCAAGGTATTCTTTCTTGCCTCTTCTACTCTCTCTGTATGGGTCTTGATCACCATACCTTCCTTGACATTTGTGTTACACGAAGTCACCAACTTATTCAATCCCTCAATTTCGACCACACAAAGTCGACATGAGCCAATCATATTGATCTTCTCCAGATAGCACAATGTAGGAATATGGATGGCATTTTGTTTACAGGCATCTAAGATCGTTTGATTTTCATCTACCTGTAACATTTTTCCATCAATTGTTACATTTATCATATATCCGTTCCCCCTTCCATTGCTCCACAACCGAAATGGTCACAGCGCAAGCATCGACTACATTCCTGCATGGCCTCTTCATAGGTCATTTCCTCTTCCACACATTCAAAATCTTTTTTTCTCTCAAAGGCTGGTCTCTCGCCAATCTCTGTTCTTCCGATGAGCGTACGGATGTTTTCCTTTGGCTCTGGTGATACAGCCTCACAGTGTAATTTATGATGATATCCTAGATATTCATCAATATTATGGGCAGCAACTTTACCTGCTGCAATTGCACGAATTACGGTAGATGGTCCTGTTGCACAATCTCCACCGACATAGATACCTGGCATATTCTCAACTTCTGTATCTAAGCCTGCCACAAAGATATTGTGCTCTGCCTTCATGCCAAATTCCTCAAATGGTGCAGAGACAATATCCTGCCCAACAGCAATCAAAATCACATCGGCATCAAAATGCTGTGTCGGCTTAGCTGCATCAACTACACCTGGTCGACCACCCCTGTAGGTTGAAATCTTCTGTGGCTGAGTGGTGAGACCACTACAAGTGCCATCCTTGTGCTTTGTGATTTCTACTGGGGATTGCAATGTCACCAAAACGACACCTTCCATAATTGCCGATTCAATCTCTGTATTAAGTGCCGTCATATCCTTTTGTCGCCTTCTGTAGACACAGCTTACTTCCTTGGCTCCGCAGCGAACGGCACTTCTTGCCGCATCCATGGCAACATTTCCTCCACCAATCACAATGACTGTCTTTCCAGTGTAATCTGGCATGTGACCATTTCCAATATCATCGAGCATCTCCACTGCTGAAAATACATTTTGTGCATCTGCACCTGGCATACGCAATGTCTTTCCCACCTGAGCGCCAATGGCAACAAACATTGCATCATGTTCTTTTTGTATTTTTGCAATCGGTATATCTTTTCCTACATTGGTGTTATGCTCACACACCATTCCACAGGCCGTTGGAAATGGATTGTCTCTGCGAACCATGTTGACAGCGCCTGCATAATCTCCCTCACCAATCAATGCAATATAGCCTGGAATATCAATATGTGCTGGGCAGAGCGAAATACATGGTACCTTCTGTGCAATGCTCTCCTCACACTTATGAAATTTAATATGATTTTGGTACTCATCTGCAAATAAATCCAATCCCTTGAGTACCTCATCTGCTGCATTCCATCCAATAGCACAATCCGAAGAATCTCGAATCATTGTTGCCATCATTTTAATATTGTCAAGCGTCTTCTGTGTCGCTGCGCCATCGACCACCTTCTGCAATAATCTGGCCACCAACGGAAGACCATCTCGACAAGGGACACATTTTCCACAAGTCTGTCCCGCTGAAGTCCTTAAAAATGACAATTGCAATGTCAATGGACAACTTCCTGGCGGATACACATCTACCTTATGGGCAAAATGTCTCTTGATCTTACCAATTTTTACATCATAACTATTTGGATCTGCAAGATATAGTTTGCTCATTCTCTTCCTCCACTTTTCTTACTTCTATTTATTATTTGTCTTTCGCACATAGAGAAACCAATATACGGCACCGACGCAAAATGCACCGCCAATAATATTTCCAATGGTCACTGGAATAAGATTTGCCGTAAAGATGGTTCCTATATTTAATTTGTCAACCTTCACACCTGCCTCAACTGCTGCCTCCAAGTACTTTGGATTTGCCTTCGCCATTAATCCCGCACTTAAATAATACATATTGGCTACACTGTGCTCATAGCCACAAATAATAAAAATCATAATTGGGAAAAACAACCCTACAATCTTTCCTACAACATCCTTTGCTGCCGCTGCCATCCAAACAGCTAAGCAAACCAAAATATTGCAAGCAATGCCTCTAAACAAGGCCTCTGTAAAGCTTAAACTTGTCTTTCCGACTGCTGTACTAATAATACTGGTTGCCAATGCCCCATTAAATAGCTTTGGCTGTCCAGTGAGCATCACTATAGCGGAAACCAAAATTCCGCCAATAAAATTTCCAATATAGACAATCGCCCACGCACGAAGCATCTGTGCCAGACGAATCTCTTTTTCTAATAAAGCAATGGACAGCAGACAATTTCCGGTAAATAGCTCACTTCCAGCAACTAACACCATTGCCAATCCGCCTGGAAATACCACACCTGCAACGAGCTTTGCAAGTGATAGTGCACTCACCGACACGGAAGCTGTTGTGGAAGAAATTCCTCCAATGCCAATAAACACACCTGCCAAAATGGCCAACACCAACATCCGATCCACTGGAATATTTGCCTTTTTCTTTCCAAGACCTACATAATTTTGAGCAACTTCTTGTGGTGAAAACATCATACTATATTCCTCCCTAAAAAATATTAAAACTGATAGACTTTTACCTTATCGCCAATACCAACCCTATCACTTCCTGCCGGGATTTTTGCCAAGACAGAACAAGATTCCATCGAAGATACAGATCCATTCTGTTGGTTATTTAATAACTCAAAATCAACTTCTCCATCACCAAGTACCAATTTTCCCTTTAATATGCGATTTCCTCGACTAGACTTTGGATATTCTGTTCTCATTTTGGCAAATCCAATCTCAAAACCATAATTTGAAAGGCCACTAATCCTCTTTAAATAGGGACTACACACCCACAATAGCGAAGTTGCTGCTGAACCAGGATTTCCAGAGAGACAAAAAATAGTTTTATTTTGATATCGACCACAGGTAATCACGCCCCCTGGCTTAAAATCCAACCCGTGAAATAAGACTTCTGCTCCCATACGATCAAGTACGGATGGCAAAAAGTCATAATCTCCAGCGGATACGCCACCCGTTGTTACCACTAGATCACATTCTCTCAAAGCCTTTTTGATGTTCTCCTCAATGATTTGTGGTCTGTCAACCACCACACCATAGTAGACGGGTTCTAAACCAAATCTTTGCATATAGCCCGCAATTAAATACCCATTGGTATTATAAATTTTTCCATCTTTGATTTTTTCACCCACTGGCACAAGTTCTGCTCCTGTGCATAAGATGGCCACACGTGGCTTTCTATACACCAAAACACTCGTCTTTCCCTGACCTGCAATCAAGGCCACGCCACCCTCACTAAGTTTTGTTCCCTTCTCTAATAGAACACTTCCTTTGCGGACATCTTCACCAATTTCTATAATATTGCCTGGCAAAACGGGTGAAAAAATTTTCACTTCCTTCTCTGTAAATTCCGTCTTTTCATACATAATAATGGCATCTGCACCCTCTGGAAGTTTTGCACCTGTCATAATTCTTGTTGCTGTGCCAGATTTTACTTGAAAATTTGGCACTTCCCCTGCCGCCACAACCTCATTGACCTTTAATACCACAGGCTTTTCTTTTGTAGCCCCCACGGTGTCCTCTGATCGCAATGCATAGCCATCATAGGGACTCTTTCGAAAGGAAGGCACGCTCATTTCTGCCACCACATCAGTAGCAAGAATTCTGCCAAAGGCCTTCTCAAGTGCAACTTCCTCCACCAATAAATTGGATTGTATTTGATCTAGACGCTCCCACGCCTCTTTTGTCGTCGCTATCATAGTTTGATATCCTCTTCTTCCAAATGTCCCATCTTATATTCCCTTGTGATAAAGTCAGCAATTGACTCTATATCATTCGGTAAAAACACCTCCTCCTCTTTTACAGAGAGCTCTTCCTTCGACCAATCGCTCACAAAGGCCAGGCGATTGGTCAGTTGTGCAATTGGCTCCCTTCCTGTCGCTCTTCGCACGACTTCAATCTTTTTATAATTCGTCCATTTAAAACCTTCCAATAAGATTAAATCCACGTCCCGAGCAAATGTTGCTAAATTTTGTCTGCTTAGCCCTTCTCTTGTTGTCACTGAAAACTTCTCACTATCAAAAATAAGCGAAGTCTTTGCTCCTGCCATAAAAAATCGATAACTGTCTGTTCCAGGTACATCAGGTATATAGCTGTGACCGTCATGTTTTACTGTCATCACTCGAATCCCTCTCTCTAGAAGTAGTGGAATCAAATGTTCAATTAATGTTGTCTTTCCTGAGTTTTTATAGCCTGAAATGGCAATGATATGCTGTGGTTGATGCAAGGTTTGATAGTCTGCTGGCGTATTGACATTTTGATACCGCCAAGACTCCTCTCCAGCAAAAAAAACTCGATGCCGAAGTTTTTCCACAGAGTTCATCATCTTCAATTGTCCACAGGCAATGGCTTCCTTTAGCACAGGGATACAGGATTTTTTATATATCCCACAAAACGGCTGCCACCGCCCATCTTCCGTCTTTGAAATCACACAGTCCACATCTTCACTCAACATTGCCATTAACTTTTTTGCCAAACTCATTGAAAAGAGTGGAACATCACATGGCAATACAAATAGTGCATCTGCCCTTGTCTTTAAAAGCCCTGACAAAAGTCCACCCAATGGGCCAGCATTCTCCCAAACATCCTCAACCATTGGATAGTGAATTTGTGGATGACGTTCTTTCTTATCCACAGAAATTAAAATTTCAGAAAAACTTGAAAATTCATAGACTAACTTGTCAAGGAATCGCACCGCCCCAATGTACAGCATGGCCTTCTCTCTGCCCATTCTTGTGCTCTTTCCCCCAGACAAAATCAAACAACCAATATTCACAATTTCCCCCTTCCTCTATTATTCATATACTCTATATATTACCATTTTTTTTGCAGATTTCAATATATTATTTGTAAAATCGCACAAAAAATAGCAAATAAAGTCATTTTTTTTGTTTGTTAAAACTTTAATGAGATTTTTCTAAATTTATACTTCATAGGCATATAAAATGGTTCTTGCATCATCAAACTCATAGGAACAGGTAATAAATGACCACAAAGAGCCAATATTTCCCTGTGGAAGCGAGCGAAAACTACAGCCCTTTGTCATCTCATCAACATATTGATTTAGCTCCTCATCACTGGCAAATTCTGTCCGCCTCTTTGATGCGTCAGCATCTGTATATAGACAGGCGATCGTTCTCAGATGATACTCCTTTTGTGGAGTATAAATATAGATGTCCCTATGTTTTTCAAAGAAGTCCTTGTCCTTAAATAGCACAATATTTTGAAACATCGTCTTATCTTTCATATGATGTCCATAAAAAATATTATGCCGAGAAGATAGGTCAATACGATCATCCATATCCATATAGATCGATCCGTAAGGGGTCTTTTTTCCATCTAAATCATGATGAAGATAATAGTCGTTGTCCCCATTCCACACAATGGGATAATCAATCTTTGTACCAGGAATTTTAATATAGGCAAAAATATCTTTATTTCTCTGCTTGAGTGTGGCAAAATCAATGGGTGAAACATATTGTGTTGTCTCCTGTGTTGTCCTTACAACACTTTCTACCACGGTCTCTGTCTCTACCTCTTGATGCCTATTTTTTCCCATAAACCATAAAATGCCACCTGCTGCGATGACAACGATTGTTGCCACCGCTACACAGACGGCCTTTTTTCTATTCTCTAACCACATTTTTAATCTTTCCAATTCCCTCAATTTCACACACTACCTCATCGCCAGGAACTAAAAACTTTTGTGGGTTAAATCCCATTCCCACACCAGATGGCGTACCTGTGGCAATGATAGTTCCCGCACTTAAGGTCATTCCCTGACTGAGCAAAGAAACGAGCTCATCAATACTATGAATGAAATTTTTTGTGTTGTCATCCTGCCTGCACTCTCCATTGACATAGCTTTTCACCTGCAAATGTGGCGGATAATCAATGCTATCTACAGTCAATATAACTGGCCCCATCGGTGCAAAGCCATCTAAGCTCTTGGCAAAAAACCACTGATGATGTCGAGCCTGTAAATCTCTTGCACTGACATCATTGATAATCGTATAGCCAAAAATATAATCTTTCACTTCTTCAGGTGCAATATTTCTAGCATCTTTTCTGATAATAATGGCCAACTCACTCTCATAGTCAAGCTCCTTTGTCATATTGGAATGAGCCAAAATTCCATCTCCATCCCCAGTCACTCGCTCTACTCGTTTGGAGAAAAAAATCGGAGGGTCTTTTTTAAACTTTTCTATCTCAAATTCTTCTCCCTCAAAATTTGCCATCTCTTTTGCGTGATCTAAGTAATTTTTCCCTATGCAAATAATGTCCTGTCTTGGGTACTCAATCGGTGGCAAGATTCGAATATCCTCAACTCTGGCTGCTCCAATCACGCTATCTGGATCCTTCGTCGCACTGTGTTCAATTAATTGCAATTGCGAATCTGTGATTTGACAAATGAGCTCTTCCATCTCCGTGTACTCAATCCCCATCATCGAAAGTGGAAATACCCACTCCTCATCTTGACTAAGTACACCCAAGTAGGTCTTAAATTCCACTTGATAATGTATCAACTTCATTTTTTCTTCCTCTACTCTGGGTAAATAAGTCTTGTGTTATCCATATTTTCAAGCACTTCATCCAAATATTTCTTTGCCAAGTACTTTGCCATCGGAAGGTTCATATCTCTAAAGTTTCCACAGTCCTTTGCACAAGCCCCTGGAACCTCTCCCTCAAAGTCTCGCACAAATTCAAACATCTCTTGTACAAGTGGCACAATGTCCAAAGAAGTATACTCTCCAGCCAATAATAAATAGAATCCTGTTCGACAACCCATTGGTCCAAAATAAATAATCTTCTCGCCAAAGGTCTCGTGATTTCTCAAATAAGTTGCTCCCAAGTGCTCAATGGTGTGCATCTCAGCCGTATTCATTACAGGCTCAAAATTTGGTCTAGTCATTCGAAGATCGAAGGTGGTCACCACTTGATTGCCAACCGCATCCTTTCTTGAAACATAAACTCCTGGCAATAACTTATTGTGATCGATGGTAAAACTTGTAATTTTTTTCATCCTGTCCTCTCCTATTCTGCTCTCTTATATTTTTCAGCTTGAGAGCGAATCAATTCTGCATCATCGAAATAATTAATTCTCATCGCATTCTTTACTTCACTCAAGGTTTGGGCTGCAATGGCTCTGGCTTCCTCTGTGCCCTTCTTTAAAATCTCATACACTGCTGGAATATCTTTTTCATATTCTGCACGGCGTTTTCTGATTGGCTCAAGCTCCTCCTGCAAAATTGCGGTCAAAAATTTCTTTACCTTGACATCGCCAAGTCCACCCCTTGTGTAGTGATCCTTTAATTCCTGCAAATTCGCATAATCTGGCAAATAACGTGCAAAATGCTCCTCTCTGCTAAATGCATCGAGATAAGTAAATACGGTATTGCCCTCCAAATGCCCTGGATCAGAAACCTGGACATGCAGTGGATCCGTGTACATGGTCTTAATCTTTGCGGCAACTTCATCTGCTGTATCAGAAAGATAAATACAATTGCCCAAGGACTTGCTCATCTTTGCCTTTCCATCAATTCCAGGTAGACGAAGGCAGGCCTTATTGGTTGCAATCAATGCCTCTGGCTCCACCAAAACTTCATCATAGGTAGCATTGAACTTCCTTACGATTTCTCTTGTCTGCTCAATCATCGGCAATTGATCTTCTCCCACTGGCACAGTCGTTGCCTTAAACGCTGTAATATCTGCAGCCTGACTAATTGGATAGGTAAAAAATCCAACAGGGATACTTGCCTCAAAATTTTTTTGTATAATCTCGGCCTTTACAGTTGGATTTCTCTGTAATCTTGATACCGTCACTAAATCCATGTAATAGAAAGTCAATTCACAGAGCTCTGCAATTTGCGACTGAATAAAAATGGTTGACTTTGTTGGATCAAGGCCGACACTCAAATAGTCGAGTGCGACTTCAATAATATTTTGTCTAACCTTCTCTGGATTATCAAAGTTATCCGTCAATGCCTGTGCATCCGCAATCATAATCATTGTCTTTTTATATTCACCAGAATTTTGCAATTCTACTCTTCTCTTTAATGAGCCAACATAATGCCCCACATGAAGCCTTCCCGTTGGTCGATCTCCTGTAAGAATAATCTTCTCCATCTATTATCCATTCTCCTTCATCATTAAAAATGCTTCTATTATGATAACACAAATGATACATATTGGCTAGTTGGAGAAGATTTGTTATAATAAAGCTAGTAACTATGACCATAAAATTGATAAGGAGAAAACAATGAAAAAATTAGAAGTATATTTTGATTATGCCTGCCCATATTGTTACAAGGGATTACAGGAGCTTTCTTCACTCTTAAAGAAATATCCAGATACCAAAGTAGAATACATCCCTTGTGAGGCACATCCAAGACCAGAACCTGCACCGATTCATTCTGACCTTGCTGCACAAGTAGGTTGTTACTTGCAGGAGAGGGATCTGGATATTGCAAAGTACAATGACCTTGTCTATCATGCACATTTTGTTGAAAAAAGAAGAATTGATGACCCTGCACTTTTGTGTGAATTTGCTTCTCTTTGTGGTGCAGATGCCTCTGATGTCTCTTCTTCGCTCAAAGAAAATGTCTATGCCAACCAAGTCATTGCCAACAATAAACGAGTTTGGGAAACCCTCGCCTTTGACGCTGTGCCAAGCTATCGCTTTGGCGACAAAATTGCAGCTTCTGGTGGAGGATTACTTGTCGATATTCATGAAGTCGAAGAGTTAATCAAATAGCCGGACAAATAATGGGAGGGCGTAACTCATTTTGAGTCACACTCTCCCTATTTCAAATCTAGCGAATAAAGTTTGTCATTACTTTTTTCTCTGTCTCAGGATATGGAATGCCCTGCTCCTTGGCAAGTGCAAAACTTCTCATCATCCAAATCAT
>QWCL01000456.1_pt1 | contig 16089 bp, 20 predicted proteins | sample 1972551 | NCBI WGS metagenome assembly QWCL01 (sample SAMN09866709, study PRJNA288562) | Human oral metagenome isolate term2_saliva, whole genome shotgun sequencing... | isolation source: mouth | host: Homo sapiens | place: USA: California
AATGGGAAGCTGTCCTGCAGCACGACGAATGAGGGAAAGCAAATCTCCTGCTTCTTCGGGTAATCCGGGCCCAGGAGACAAGAGCAGATGAGTATAGTTGGCAAGATTTATGTGCGCCACTTCATCATTGCGTAAGATAGTGACTTCTGCCCCCAACGCTTGCACAAGATGTGCAAGGTTGTGGACAAAAGAGTCGTAATTGTCGATGAGCAAAACGTGCTGCATATCAATAGGTCTAGAGATGGGATTAGTTTTAGACAAAGAGACAAAGCAGAAATGCTACTTATTCTCCTAAAATCTCAGCTTTATGAGCGAGATAAGTCGAGATGTCTTTATCACCTCTGCCACTCACGTTGACCACCACTACATCTTCTGGTTGAAAGTTGAGATGAGGTAGAAGTGCCAGTGCGTGACTACTTTCGAGAGCAGGGATGATACCTTCAAGACGTGTGAGTTCAAAAGCAGCACGAAGTGCTTCGTCATCATTAATAGACAGTACCTCAGCACGATTTTGGAATAGAATAAGGTTCTTGTACTTCTCCGTCGGGAGTTTGAATGACCAGTGTTCGACTTCCATGCAATACACCTTCTGAACCAATGTTGATGGTTGCGGCTGTAGATCCGCTGTCTTTGCCAAGTCCTCCGGCTTCACCCAATACAATTTTGACGCGCTCGTCGTCGAGATAGTGATACATAGCTCCTGCTGCATTGGAACCTCCGCCGATGCACGCCATCAAATAGTCAGGGTAGTCGCGACCTTCCTTTTCCATCAGTTGCCCTTTGATTTCTTTGCTAATGACACTTTGAAGGCGTGCTACCATGTCGGGATAAGGATGAGGACCCACAGCAGAACCGATGAGATAGAACGTATCTTCGGGGCGTTCGCACCATGCCATTAAGGCTTCGTTCACGGCGTCTTTCAAGGTTTTGTTGCCACTCTCGGCAGGCACTACTGTGGCTCCAAGCATACGCATACGTTCCACATTGACGTGCTGACGTTCCACGTCAAGCGCACCCATGTAGATGCTGCATTCCATACCCATCAATGCGCAGGCAGTGGCTGTGGCAACTCCATGTTGTCCAGCACCTGTTTCAGCAATGATGCGCTTTTTACCCATACGTTTGGCGAGCAAGATTTGCCCCAAAGCATTATTGATTTTGTGTGCGCCTGTGTGGTTGAGATCTTCGCGCTTGAGATAAATCTTTGCCCCATATTTCTCACTAAGGCGACGAGAATGATAGAGTGGACTAGGGCGACCCACATAGTCCCTCAAGAGTTGGTGAAACTCGCGTTGAAAGTCTTCACTTTCAATGATAGGGAGATAGGCTTCTTGTAGCGCTTGAATGTTTGGAAGCAAGACGTCTGGCACGAAAGCACCGCCAAACTTGCCGTAAAAACCTTTGGAATCGATTTGAAAAGATGACATAAGCTTGTAGCGTTAAGAATGAATGTGTGGAGCATACGAGGTTGCAACGATTGACGTCAGGATTGTTGCGCGCAATTCACGACAAAAAGGCTTGCCGTGAGTAACGACAAGCCTCTGTATTTCGACGACGATGAACGAACGATAGGGGTATATGATGTCTAACTCACGATATTTCTATCTTGAGTGCGCCACCAACCCTTATTGTTATTGATATTCATCATTGTTTTATGCTATTGAATTGATTTTTGATGCTGCAAATGTAGTGCAATTTGTTGAATGTTCCAAACGTTCTGGCGATTTTTTGTCTGAAAAGGTTGTTTTTTTGTGGAAATCCTCCATTATACTAGTTGATTATTGTTGGCCGCTTCTTTTGTCTGCTTTCTCAATGTAGGACGACACGGCTTCGAAAAAAAGAGAAACACTCAACTCCACAAACAGGGTGGGTTGGGATTGTAAAATTATTTGTATTGCAATTGTTACAATTGAAGGGAATGTACGGTTGCTTTTAAGGGGAGAAAGAAACAACAAAGCCGTGCCAAAGCTGATACTTTGACACGGCTCTGTCGAGTTATTTTTTGCGTTTACCTCTAGAGAAACCTCTAGTGGCTTTGCCAAATCGTTGAAAAAGTTTATAGCCCATCATTGCGCCATCAAATATACTCCACGCTCGAGAGGCAACATTAATCATTGTCTCAAGTTTGTTGTTTGAGGGTGGAGGAGGAGCTGTGAGTTCGTTGAAGTCCTCAGCGATGGTTTGTTCCAATCGCTTGAGTTCTTTTTGCACGCGCTTCTGCTCCCATTGTATTCTTTCTATAGTGTTACTTGCTACCATATCAATAGAATTTGGGGTTTGTATTAGAATTAGACGAATCGTCTAAATTCCCTTCTTCCCAACTGTCACTAAGAAAAATAGATGATAGAAAACGTGCGATGGGATTGATGAGCAATCTTTTACGGAATGCTACCAGGAGTATTCCCAAAAGAATGAATCCACCTGCAACAATGCCGCAGGACACAACTATACCACCTACTATAGGGGCAAGGGCATACACTAACGCGAAGGAGAGGAGTAACACAACGATACTAGCCACTCCTACCAACAGCACAGCAACAACAAAAAACGTCAAGACTAATGTCAGCTTACTGACGAGGTCAAGTTGAAAGCTTTTCAGACGAAGTTCTCCGTACTTTTTGAGATTGGAGATGAGTCGTGCTATGATGTCTACATTATGGTCGTTAGAAAACACGCGTTAAAACTTTATTCAGCTGCGGCACTAAGTTCTTCTGCAATATCATCTACGAGGCTTTCAAGCTCTTTACCATTGAGTTTGATGCCGCGCTTGCGAATTGCTTCAGCAATGCGTGAACGAGTATCTTCACCCTTTTCAGGAGCAAAGAGAATACCACAGGCTGCGCCTACTGCTGCGCCACCCAAAAAAGCTGCGAGAATGCTTAATCCTTTCATGATAATTTGGAGTTTATGTGAGTTATCTGTAAGTTTACAGCTTCAAAAATACCGCTTTTTCTTGGATTTGCCATACTATTTGGGCAGAAAATCGTTCCTTTAATGTTTTTTGTAGTCGTTTTCTTAGCCTATTACCCATTTTCCTTGTATATTTGCGGTTAAATGAATGCTTTTAGGGTAAGTTGAAAAGGTTTCTTCTTGCTGAATGTGGCAAAGAATGTGATTTCTAGCCCATAGAAATGTCTTAGTCAAGCGTTTATTACACATCGAAAACAATCTACGTAAAAGATAAAAGGTATTAGAAATGAAGAATCACGCAATTCTCGCATTAGGTTTGTGCACAGTGGCTATGTTCACTGCCTGCAAATCTCAAGAAAGTGCTTACCGTCAAGCTTATGAGAAGGCACGAGCACAAGAAATGAACAAAACAACCCAGACGGTGACTATTGCTCCACAGCCACAAGAACAAGTTGCTCCTGTTGTAACTCAGCCTGTGTCTAACGACGATGCAACACCTGTACGCACTATTCAAGGCGGTGTTACTGTTGTAAATGGTGAACCTCTCAAGGCGTTTAGTGTAGTTGTAGGCAGTTTTGTGAACCAACAAAATGCTGAAGGCCAGATGACTTCACTTCGTAGTCGTGGTTTAGCCGCTCGCGTGGTGAAAACTAACGAAACCATTAGTGGCCATACTGGTTGGTATCGTGTTGTTGCTTCTTCTTATGACACCAAAGGGGAAGCGGTACAAAGCCGCAATTCATTAATTGGCATGTATCCCGGTGCTTGGATTCTCGGACGTTGATACTCTCCTAGCAAGTCAAGTCGTAAAAAATAGGAGGAGTCAAACTAGTTTTGACTCCTCCTATTTTGTTTATTGCGCGTGTGGCAATGTGGCTATTGTAGCCGTTTTTTTTGCGAGGATTAGTGTCCGCAACCACCGCCGCCAGTAGTGTTTACCGTATAACCGCCAGGAACTTCCATAAACTTTCCTTTGCTTTTGAGGAAGTCTAGGAGTTGTTCTGCGCTCATATCGCTTTGGCTGCAGCTGTAATACGTTGCATCGTCACCAAAGGTTTCGCGCATTGCAGCGAGGAGGGTTTCATCTGTGAAGGTTTGCCCGATCATCATACCGAGCACTTCGTGTGCATGATATTCCATAACGTGAGTTTGTTTAGTTATAAATGATATGTGTTGTTGTCTGTGTGACTATAATAGACCGAAGACTTCATCAAACGTGGTGAAAGTGTTTTGATTGGTCTTTGTCGTTTATTCGTTGTTGATAGATAGGAAAAATTGTGTGCGGACAGTCAATACTACGTCAGTAGGACAGATGCCAAGGAATCGCTAGCGCACATAGAGTGATGACAAACGCCAGTGGAATGTATCTAAGTAGCGAGTTGTTGTAGTGAAATGAGGCTGCATCAGAGAAATAGTGTCGATAACAACGATAGGCGGTAAAGCCTAAACTCGCTCCGAAGCAACTGCCCACGAAGAGGTCGCCAAAATAATGTGCACCAAGGTAAAGACGTGTCCAGCAATTGAGTAACACCCAGAGAACGAGGGCTACACTTGTGTTTCTATGCCTTATGACCAACGACAAAAAGGTGGCAATGGCAGATGTGTTTGCAGCGTGTGAAGAGAAAAAACCATAGAATCCCCCTCGATAGCCTCTCACCACATCGACGGTATGCATAATTTCAGGCGTGTGAGTTGGACGCCACCGGGCTATCCAAGGTTTGAATACTGCCGAAGCAATTTGATCTGCGACAATGACGCAAATTGCTGTTGCGAGAATGATAAAGAGAAAATGAGAAAAGTCGTGTTCTCGAAAGAGTACATAGACAATCACCAACAAAAAGGGTAGCCATACCCAAAGTTGTGTTGCGTTCCAAGCGAAAGCGTCAAGATATAGAGAATGGCTACCATTAAAGAAAAGGGTGATGGCTTGATCCATATATGAAATGAAGTCAATATTCTGCTATTGCATTGAGCCGCCAACAATATCGAGCAACTCTGCTGTAATGGCTTGTTGTCGCGTCTTATTATATTGTAGAGTTAAATCGCGCAATAGCTCATCTGCGTTGTCTGTGGCGACTTGCATTGCAATGACACGAGATGCGTGTTCAGAGGCTAGGCTATCAAGTAGAGCAGAATATAATTTTAGATGCAAAGACTTTGGGATTAGTTTCTCTATGAGATCCAGAGGACTAGGTTCAACTAGAAAGTTATTATTCTGATTTCCAACCGCATTTTCTGGGAATTGTATGGGAAGGAATTGTTCTTCAGTGAGAATTTGTGTGCCCGCGCTCTTAAAATGATAATAAATCAGGATAACTTTGTCTAAATCACCTTGAGTGAACTCATTCATAATTTGAGCAGCAAGCTCAGCTGTTTGAGAGTAATTGGGGTGATCAAGCAACGTTGCTAATTCGCAGGCGGGGGTATAGCCTAGTTTTCGAACGGCTTCAGATATCTTCTTGCCAATAGGGTAAATTTTGGCTATTTCCACTCCTTGTTCTTTATAAGAGTCGAGGCTGTGCTTTAGCTTTTTCAGCGTATTGCCATTGAAGCCACCACACAAACTTGAGTTAGAGGAAAAGACCACTACGGCAACGCGTTGTAGTTCTCTAACCTCGGCATAAGGCGAACTAATGTTGTCTTCTAGCGAAGCTACAAAAGTGGACATAATGCCACTAAGTTTTTCTTCGTAAGGACGCATCTGTTCGATGGCCTGTTGCGCGTGGTGCAACTTTGAACTGGCAACCATCTTCATCGCACTCGTGATTTTGCGCGTGCTATTTACTGATGAGATTCTGGTTTTTACTTCTTTGAGTGAGGCCATAAAAATAGAGTAGTGTTGGGACATTGCAAAGCTTATGGAGAAGTTCACCTAGTTGGGGTGAAACTTCTACCATAGTCTATTTGCTTTGTCGCTAATTAGCGTTTGGCTTAAGCGTATTGAGCTGATACATCTGCGGCAACGCTACGGAGAGTTGCTTCGACTTCGTCTGTAAGCTGTCCAGCAGCAAGAGTAGCAAGAACACTTTCTTTGTGAGATGCGCGAAGCACGTTGAGGAATTGTTCTTGGAAATCGCGAACGTGATCGAGAGGAACTTGTGACAACAAGCCCTTAGTTCCACAATACAAAATAGCTACTTGTTCAGCCACGGGCATTGGACTGTATTGCGCTTGGATGAGTAGCTGATTGTTTTTGCGACCACGGTCGATAGTCATAGCAGTCACAGCATCCATGTCGCTAGAGAATTTGGCAAAAGCTTCAAGTTCTCTATATTGAGCTTGGTCGATTTTCAGCGTTCCAGCAACTTTCTTCATTGACTTAATCTGCGCAGAACCACCCACACGAGAAACCGAGATACCTACATCGATGGCAGGACGGAAACCTTGGTTGAACAAATTTGTGTCAAGGTAAATCTGTCCGTCTGTGATGGAAATCACATTCGTTGGAATGTATGCAGAAACGTCACCAGCCTGAGTTTCGATGATGGGAAGTGCCGTGAGAGAACCACCTCCTTTGACCAAACCTTTGAGAGATTCGGGGAGATCATTCATTTGTTCAGCGACTTCCTGCTGATTATTGATTTTTGCTGCACGTTCAAGCAGACGTGAGTGCAAATAGAAGACGTCACCAGGGTAGGCTTCACGACCAGAAGGACGGCGAAGAATCAAAGATACTTCACGGTAAGCAACAGCTTGTTTGGATAAATCGTCATAAACTACAAGTGCGTGCTTACCTCTGTCACGGAAGAACTCGCCGATAGCAGCCCCTGCCATAGGAGCATAGTATTGCAATGCTGCACTTTCAGCTGCAGTGGCAGATACGATGGTAGTGTATTCTAGTGCACCTTTTTCCTTAAGGATATTAACGATATTGGCTACCGTAGAGGCTTTTTGTCCGATGGCTACGTAGATGCAATAAACAGGATTACCAGCTTCGAAGTTAGCGCGTTGATTGATAATCGTGTCAATGGCAATAGCAGTTTTGCCTGTTTGACGGTCGCCAATAATCAATTCACGTTGTCCTCTACCGATAGGAATCATCGAGTCAACACTCTTCAATCCAGTAGCTAAGGATTCAGTAACTGGTTGTCTGTAAATTACACCAGGTGCTTTACGATCGAGAGGCATCAAATACTTCTCGCCTTCGATGTCGCCGCCTCCATCCAAAGGTTGTCCCAGAGGATTGATGACGCGCCCTAGCATATTTTCATTGACCAAAATAGAAGCTACGCGGCCAGTTCGCTTTACACTTTGACCTTCTTTGATGCCTTCGGAAGAGCCTAAGAGTACAGCACCGACATTGTCTTCTTCCAAGTTCATGGCTACAGCCATAACCCCATTCTCAAATTCGAGAAGTTCGTTTTCTGTGGCCTTTGTCAAGCCAAAGATACGCGCCACACCATCACCAATGGTGAGGACAACGCCCACTTCTTCAAACTTTTGGTCTACGGAAAGGTCTTTAAGTTGCTGCAAAAGCACTTCAGACACTTCGCCAGGTTGGATATTGTTGGGCATATTCGTTATGTTTTTGGAATAGAAATCACGTCCTCATTTTAAGGACGACTGGGCAAACGAAGTTGTTGGCGCAGCTGTTCTATTTTTCCGCGCAGACTTGCATCCATACGATAATCATCATATTGGAGAATAAAGCCTGCTCGGAGACTTGAATCAATGCGAACGTCAAGATTTACGACTCCATTTGTGCGTTGAGCCACTAGATTGCGCAATCGTGCTTCAATGGCTTCTGTGATTGGTTGAGCCACAATAACTTCAGCACGTGTAATTTGCTTAGCAGTCTCATATTTGCGCACAAATGACGATGCGATAAAAAGCATTTCTTCAATGCGTTTTTTATCTACAACGAGTTGTAAGAACCGACGTGTAGAGATTGAAACCTCATCGCCTTGCTTTGATTGTGAAGCTGCAATAAGCAATTCCACCTTCTTTTCATCGTTGAAAATGGGATTGAGGAGTGTGGAGTTCAATGTTTTCACTTGCAGAAAACTATGCTGCAACTGAAACATTTCTTTGTACACACGCTCAGCATCGCCGTTTTCTTCAGAGAAAAGAAAAAGAGCTTTGGCATACCGTGAGGCAACGATTCCTGTATTCATCGTTTGTTTACTAGGTTGTGAGTGGTATTGGAATTACAGTCTTGTTTGTTGGCTTTCTTGAATAGCGTTTTCATTCACGATAGTCCAATGGAGATGGACATTTATCGGAACGTCAAACGGTTCTTTCTTGCAACAAATAGATAGCACCAAATGCCGACTCCGTTACTTACGCTCTACATCATCCAGCAGTTCGGAGATGTAGGAGGTTTGCGCCTCGCTCTTTTCCAATTCGCGAGCTACAAGTTTTTCAGCCACTTGAATAGACAAGTCAGCTACTTGAGCGCGAATATCAAGAAGAGCGTTGGCTTTCTCAACCTGAATTTGTTTCTTGGCGTCTGCAAGGAGTTTAGCTCCTTCTTCTGCTGCTTGAGATTTAGCTTCTGCAATAATAGCATTGCGAGTTTCAGCAGCTTCTTTAAGAATTTCAGCTTGTTTCTCGCGTGCTTCACGCATTACTTTCTCACTTTCGGCTTGAATGCCAGCTAGCTTTTCGTTTGCTGTGCGAGCATTTCTCAAACTTTCGTCGATAAAGTTTTTACGTTCTTCCACTGCATTGGTAATAGCAGGAAAACCAAACTTAGCGAGAAGGAGAAAAAGAGCCACGAAAGCTACCAACATCCAAAAGAGAAGACCAAAATCAGGAGTGAGGATGGAGGGCAAATTCAATGACTCCATACTTATAATCTTTGGATGATTGATAATTGGGGTTTATTTGATGAGGAATGCACAAGCGGCAATTGCAAAAAGTGCAACACCTTCCACGAGGGCTGCAACGATAATCATATTAGTCATAATCTTGCTTACAGCTTCTGGTTGACGTGCGATAGCTTCAAGGGCTGAGCTTCCAATTTTACCAATGCCAAGACCTGCACCAATTGTTGCGAGACCTGCACCGAGTGCCATACCGAGTTGAGCAAAACCAGTGGTTGCTTCGAGAAGTGATAACATCATAATTGTAGTGTTTAATGAATTACTTATTTTAATCTGTATTTTCGTCTGTATCGGTTTAACTATTGTGTTCCTCTGGCAAAGATAGTCCTATAAACACTGAAGATAGCAATACGAATATGTAAGCTTGTAAGAAAGCTACTAATACCTCTAGCGTGTTCAGAAAGACCATAAGTAGAGAGCTGAAAACAGTGAAGATTGTTCCCATTGTACTGCTAATCTGCCATGTAATGAAGATTACAAATGTAAATGATAGTATAATGGCATGACCGCCCATCATATTGGCAAAAAGACGAATCATCAAAGCGAAAGGCTTGGTGAATATACCAAAGATTTCGATAACAGGCATCACTGGTGGAATCTTTAACCAGATTGGAACATTTGGCCAAAGAATTTCTTTCCAATACTCCTTGTTGCCAAATAGATTGACCATCAGCATTGTTCCCACCGCTAAGAACAAGGTAATGTTGATGTTACCCGTTACGTTAGCACCTCCGGGGAATATAGGAATAAGGCCTAATAGATTGTTGGTAAAGATGAAGAAGAAGACAGTCAGTAGGTAGGGGGCGTATCGACGATAGTGTTTCTCCCCGATTGAACTTTTGATGACGTCATCGTGTATGGTCATCACCAACATCTCAATTGCTCCAACAAAACCTTTGGGTGCTTCTTCCTTCACACTGTCGTGACGCTTGTACCATCTTGCGCAAGTCAAGAATGTAGCCAAGAGAATGAGCACAACAAGCCAGATTTCTACAACATCCTTCGTTATAGACAAGTCCCATGGACGGACTGTTTCACCATTAGGAAGGCGTTCGTATATCTTATTGTGGTGTTCTGGAGAGAAGAAAAATCCTTGATAATCCTTACCTTCATGGGCTGCTTCCTTGATTCGCTCGCTACTAAAGACGTGCCAACCAGACGTTTCGCCCTTTACAATCACAGGAAGAGGGATAGATATGTGATTATCTCCCCAAGTTGTGATATGCCACTCATAGGAATCAGCAAGGTGTTCCAAAACAAACTCCGAGACATTGATTTCGCCTTTTGCTTCTGTTTGAGAAGCCATTGAAGTTTGTGGAACTAACCAGCCAAGGGCTAGAGCAACAAAGAGAATAATACTATATTTAATGCGTTGTGTCATGAGTAGAATCTTTTTGCGTACTCAGTTTTGAGCGATGCCATGTAGAAAACGCTAGCGTAAGCAAGTAGTAGGCTGCGATATTGACGAATGCCAATGTGAAATTCATCAGCTCACTTTTTTTACAAATCAATAGAGCAATGATGGTGAGTAGCATCCGCAAGAGCGAGAACCCTAAATTCGCACCTATATAATAGGATGAATCTTTCGCTTTTAGCGCATTGCATACCACTAATTCAAGTAGGGTAAATGCGAAAAATGGCACAGAAGCGAAGAGTATTGAGCGTGCAATGTCATAGACAGTAGCATCGACAAGAGAACGCTCCGCAAAGAATAACAGAATTCCTCCAACAACTTGCAAGAAAGCCAACAGACTTCCCAAACGAAGTACTCTAATCATAGACTATTTTTCTGCTTCTACGCACAAAGTTACCATATTTTCTTTGATTTCAACAAAGCCAGAGGCTATATTGAGCTCAAAAGGTTCATTTCCGCGACAAACAACTGTGCCGGCTGTAAGCGAAGAAATAAGCGGTGCGTGATTGCGTAGGATTTCAAACTGTCCTTTCTCTCCAGGCACAATCAGTGCTTCAACGTTTGCACTATAGAGCGTTCGCTCTGGAGAAATGATGACAGCATACATTTCGTTAGACTGTGCCATAGTGTTTAGGAATTAGCTTGAGAAAGCAAGTGTTCGCCTTTTGCAATAGCATCGTCAATGGTTCCTACATTGAGGAATGCTTGTTCTGGCAGATGGTCAACTTCACCATCGAGAATCATATTGAATCCGCGGATTACTTCTTCAATGGGCACCATCACACCTTTGACACCGGTGAATTTCTCTGCAACTGTGAAAGGTTGAGACAAGAAGCGTTGCACGCGACGTGCGCGGTTTACGGTTTGTCTATCCTCGTCGGAGAGTTCGTCCATACCCAAGATGGCAATAATGTCTTGCAGCTCCTTATATTTTTGGAGAATCTGCTTCACACGTTGGGCGCAATCGTAATGCGCTTGACCAATAACATTTGGATCCAAAATGCGTGAAGTAGAGTCCAATGGGTCTACCGCCGGATAAATGCCCAACTCAGTAATCTTACGAGAAAGTACTGTCGTAGCATCTAAGTGAGTAAAGGTCGTAGCAGGCGCAGGGTCTGTCAAGTCGTCCGCTGGTACATATACAGCTTGGATAGAAGTGATAGAACCGTTTTTCGTCGATGTAATGCGCTCTTGCATAGCTCCCATCTCTGAAGCGAGAGTTGGTTGATAACCTACTGCAGAAGGCATACGGCCTAAGAGAGCAGAAACTTCAGAACCGGCTTGAGTAAAACGGAAGATATTATCGATAAAGAACAATATATCAGTCGCTTTACCGCTTTGTGCTCCACTATCGCGGAAGGATTCTGCAATAGACAAACCAGAGAGTGCCACAGAAGCGCGTGCACCAGGAGGCTCGTTCATTTGTCCGTAAACCAAGGTTGCCTGACTTTTCGCAACTTCGTTGTAGTCAACTTTGGAAAGATCCCATTCTCCGCGTTCCATTGATTCGGTAAAGGCATCACCATATTTGACAACACCCGACTCAATCATTTCGCGCAGCAAGTCGTTACCTTCGCGAGTACGTTCACCAACACCAGCAAAGACAGAGAAACCGTCGTGTCCTTTAGCGATGTTGTTGATAAGCTCCATAATGAGCACTGTTTTACCCACACCAGCACCACCAAAGAGACCAATCTTACCACCTTTCATATAAGGTTCGAGCAAGTCAATCACTTTAATACCTGTGTAGAGCACTTCGCGACTAGTTTTCAAGTCTTCAAACTTGGGAGCTTCGCGGTGAATAGGGTAGGCCGTTTCAGGAGTCTTGTTTACAAGATGTAAACCGTCAATCGTTTCGCCAATAACATTCAGCATACGACCTTTCACTTGGTCGCCGATTGGCATTGAAATAGGCATTCCTGTTTGTCGAACTTCCAAACCTCGAGCTAGTCCATCGGTATTGTCCATTGCCACAGTGCGCACAGTATCTTCACCGATGTGTTGTTGCACTTCGATAACGATAGTACGGCCGTCGGGGTGGGTTACCTCCAAGGCATCGTGTATTTTGGGCAGCACTTCAGCTGCATTCTTTTCGTCAGTAGGAAAACAAACGTCGACAACAGGGCCGATGATTTGGGAAATAAATCCAATATGAGTGCTCATATTATTGCCTTTCTTTTATTAAATACTCAGTTCATTGAGAACCTTAATCAGTTGAGGGTCCATATCTTTGCGTTTCTGTACGGCTTCCAAGAAGGGAACATACACAATCTCGTGATTGCGAATGCCCACCATCACATTGCGCTGTCCTTGCACCAAAGCATTTACAGCACCAACGCCGACGCGAGAGGCTAAAACACGGTCACGAGCGGAGGGGCGGCCACCACGCTGGAGGTGTCCTAGGATGGAAACGCGAACATCAAATTCGGGGTATTCTTTATTCACGCGATCAGCGTAATAAAGTGCACCACATTTGGGACTTTCACTCACAATCACCATACAACTCTTCTTTGACTTACGGATACCGCGCTCCATAAATTCAATCAACTGGTCTGCACCAGTAGTGTCTTCTGGAATGATAGCTGCTTCAGCACCAGCGGCAATAGCCGAATTTTGTGCCAAGAAGCCAGCATCTCGTCCCATTACTTCGATGAAGAAGATGCGTTCGTGTGAGTTTGCAGTGTCGCGAATTTTATCAACACAGTCCATAATTGTGTTGAGAGTCGTGTCATAACCAATGGTGTTGTCAGTACCATAGAGGTCATTATCAATTGTACCAGGCAATCCAATGCAGGGGAAATCATATTCCTCTGCCAGAAGCATTGCGCCAGTGAGAGAACCATTACCGCCAATCACCACGAGGGCATCAATGCCTTCTTTGATAAGTGTATCATAAGCACGCTTACGGCCTTCGGGAGTGCGGAATTCTGCTGCACGAGCTGTGCGAAGAATTGTGCCACCCGTTTGAATGATTCCGGAAACATCTTCCGTCGTAAAGGTTTTAACCTCACCTTTCATCAAACCTTCGTAGCCACGATAAATACCTTTTACTTTAAATCCATTGCAAATAGCACTTCTTGTGACTGCGCGGATAGCTGCGTTCATACCTGGGGCATCGCCACCAGAGGTAAGTACACCGATACATCTTATTTTAGCCATATGTAGAGGGATAATGTTTTCTTAATTTGGAAGAGCGGTAGACGAGGCTCGAACTCGCGACCCTGGGCTTGGGAAGCCCATGCTCTACCAACTGAGCTACTACCGCAGTTGCAACAACTACATTGCGAAATTACTCTTTTCTCTGAGAATGAAAAAATCTATCTGCATTTTTTTTGTGCCTTCCTACGAAAAAAACGCATCTTTTCTGTCGGAATGGATATATTGTGAAGTTCAAGGAGGAAAAAGAGCCTCAACTGTGAAAAAATAGCCCTGTTCATTTCGGCTTCTACACTAATTCGAGGAGCTCTTCTGCCTTATTGATATAGAAATCTGCATTAAGTGTGCGGAGTTCGCTTTCATCACGGAAACCCCACGTCACCAAAGCGCAACGGAGATGAGCGGCTTTTGCTGTTTCATAGTCCACTTCACTATCTCCCACATAAAGTGTCGTTTCGGCTGTGGCGTTTAAGGCTTCCATTGCAAAGAGTAAACTGTCGGGAGCTGGTTTTCTTCTTACTCCCTCTCTTTCTCCAATAGCAATGTCCATATACGTCTCAAAGAATTGTCGGTTGAGTTGTTGAACTGCTGCGTCTACCTTGTTACTGATGATGCCCATTTTAACCCCTCTTTCTTTGAGTCTTGCGAGTAGTTCGCGGATTCCTTCATAGGGGGCGGTAAAATCTAAACTATGTTCCAGATAATAGGCCTTAAACGCTTGAAAAACTTTATCCGTTAAAGCCGTTGACGTATCTTGGGGCACAGATTTCTCTATAAGATTTCGGATGCCATTTCCTAAAAAAGCACGTATTTCAGCCGTCGTGCGTTGAGGAAGTTGGTTTGCATTTAAAGCATAATTGACGCAGTTAGCTAAATCTGTAAGCGTATTGAGTAGCGTTCCATCTAAGTCAAAGAGAATTGTTTTTATCATAAAGCAAAAGATAATTGCATTACAAAATTCAGGCTGTTCTTGCGTATAAAAAGAATGAAGTAACTCTTTCATTATTCGTGTCTTAGGACATTTTTATGAAGGAGTCACTTCAGTCTGTAAATTTAGACGCTGTGAAGGAGAGCGTTGCGCAGTCCTGCGATAGAGCTTGGGAAAGTCAAACCGAAACGTTCAAGTTTATGGATGCTAAGGCTGATGTTGCGTTTGAACGCTTCAGAAGGTTGCACCAATTCGTGTGGATCCATTTCAATAAATCCAGTTGTCATCAAAAATTGTGCAGCAGCGCGATAAGTATCGAAAGAAGAAACATCATTGGTTGAACCGAAATTATAGACGCCACCAGGCAACCCAATAGTACCTTCTATGCGACGAACCACTTCCCAAACGTGAGTGATGCCGCGATATTCTTGAGTTGAAACTTCCAATGGTTGGTTGTTTTTAGCGGCCTCCATCAGTTTTATTAAGATGCCCTCGTTTTGTCGAAGCGGAGAAACGGGAATGTCATACATCCAGGTCAAGCGAAGTGCCACAGCATTGGGCAACAAAGAGAGCATTTCGTTTTCTGCCGCTAGTTTATGTAGTCCATAAATAGTTGTAGGACATTGAACTTCGTCTTCTGCAAAGCCTTCTTCTCCCTCTAATCCGCCATAAACTTGGTCAGAACTTGCAAAAATCATTTTGGCCCCAACTGCTGCTGCTGCACGCGCAACGTTGATAGTGCCTTCTACATTGACGATTTTACTATCTTCAGGATTTTGTTGACAATAGGCAGGCGATGAAAGGGCTGCGAGATGTATAATCGCTTTCGGTAGATGCTCCATAACCGTGGAGTACACCGCTTCAGTGTCGGTGATGTCCAAATCCTTGCTGCTCAGCGCAACAACTTGATGCGACATTCCAAGAAAGCGAGCTACCCGGCATCCCACAAATCCATTGGCACCAGTGATGAGAATTTTCATATTTACTTATGCTTGAGCCGTTACTTAGGCCTATTGTTCTATTGTTATTTGAATTTTAATGTCCTCTAAGGGACGATCTGCCATACCAGTGGGCACTTGCTGCAGACGTTCTACGATCTCCAAACCGCTTTCTACCTCACCGAATACAGTGTATTGACCATCAAGGAAGGGAACACCACCAACTTCCTCGTAGACTTTGCACATTTCTTCTGTAAACAAGGGATTTTTTGCTTTAATAGCTTGTTTTGCTTGTTGAATCAGTTGTTCTTGCAACTCCATCAATCCTTCGCGATTTCGAGAACGTCGCAGATTCATTATTTCCTCTCTGCGTTCTAACGACAAGCGGTTCACTTCCTGCTGTTCTATTTGTTGTAGCATTTGTTGCTCTAACTGCTTTAATTTGGCAGAAGAGTAGGTTTGTCCCCAAACAATATAGAACTGGCTACCGCTAGAATCTCGATTAGGATTGACTTCGTCTCCCATTCGTGCTGCAGCTAAAGCCCCTCTTTTGTGGTAGCAACCGCTTACAAACTCAGCGGGTAGCGTATAACCAGGATCACCAGTACCCAACATTTGTTCGGGAGTAGCGTTTCTGCTATTAGGATCTCCGCCTTGAATCATAAAATTCTCGATGACGCGATGGAAGAGAGTGTCATTATAAAATCCTTCTTGCACTAATTTCAAGAAATTGTCGCGGTGGATTGGCGTCTCATCATATAAACGCACTTTGATATTCCCGAGAGGAGTTGTTATATTTATTGTTGCCATACTGGATGTGTCTGATTCTTTACTGCAAAAGTAATCATTTGCATCCAATTTACCAAGGAGTTGCAAATCAAAGCTCTCAAAATAGAATCATTCACTCGCACAAACGGT
>QWCL01000440.1_pt1 | contig 16006 bp, 12 predicted proteins | sample 1972551 | NCBI WGS metagenome assembly QWCL01 (sample SAMN09866709, study PRJNA288562) | Human oral metagenome isolate term2_saliva, whole genome shotgun sequencing... | isolation source: mouth | host: Homo sapiens | place: USA: California
ACTGCTTCTTTGAGAACAAGCCAGAGGCACTGCCGGTGTATGTGGAAAAATCAAGGCAGTTGGAATTCTTTTCATGCTAAACTTATCCCGAACTCAAGTTTAAAATAATAAATATCGCGTTGTGTTTCATCACATATCACGCCGTGTTTCCTCCCATCTTATTTTATAAATGATTCCTTTCAACGCCATAGGTGTTACGCTTTCTAAGCGTAATCCGCTAATAATCTCCTCGCTACAACCATGCCTTCTTGGAAAAAGCTCAACACCTATGGCGTTGAATCTCCTTGCAAACGTTTACCCGGGGTAGGCTCGTTCCTCGCCAACCCCAGGCTATCAAAGGAACAACTCGTACCGAGTTGCGTGGTTGCGACATTCGCAATAGTGGATGTATTCATTGGAATATTGCCCCATTTTGCCATTTGTTTATTTGAATATTGACATTAATTGTGTTATAAAATGAACGTTTCAACGCCGTAGGTGTTGCGTTTTTGATAGCCCAGGGTTGCCAAACGATAGTGCAGGCTACCCTGGGTTAGGGTATGGTTTGTAGGAAACAACGCCGTAGGTGTTGTGCTTTTTTTGATTAATTTGCCATAAAATGTTTCATTATAAGCGTGCCTTCTCGGAAAAAGCTCAACACCTACGGCGTTGAATCTCCTTGCGATTGTTTACCCGGGGTAGGCTCGTTCCTCGCCAACCCCGGGCTATCAAAAGCACAACTCGTACCGAGTTGCGTGTTGAGAGTATTCAGGGCGGCAGATACATTCATTAGGATATTGGCGCATTTTGCCATTTTTTTATTCGTATGTTGATATTAATTGTATTATTAAATGGATGTTTCAACGCCGTAGGTGTTGCGTATTTGATAGCCCAGGGTTGCCAAACGATAGTGCAGGCTACCCTGGGTTAACGTATGTTGTGCGTGGAACAACGCCATAGGTGTTACGCTTTCTAAGCGTAATCCGCCATAAAAGGTTTCATTATAAGCGTGCCTTCTCGGAAAAAGCTCAACACCTACGGCGTTGAATCTCCTTGCGAACGTTGACCCGGGGTAGGCTCGTTCCTCGCCAACCCTGGGCTATCAAAAGAACAACTCGTACCGAGTTGCGTGGTGAGAACATTCACCGTGGGTGACGCATTCATTGGAATACTGGCATAACACCTATGTCATTGCACGCTATAACACTATTCATTGGCATAAAATTTTTATTGCATGACTATTTCAAATCATTTTTATTATTCATTCAACGATAATTCATGATAAAATCGTTTGGTGCAAATGGTTGAACAATCTGCGTCATTTCACCACACAAAATACATCAAATCACACGATAATATGGCTCAAATCATTTTACCTTCTTAAATCAAGTGCGTGGCCACTTCTGATGAAATCTAAAATCATTAGAAAGATACCGCACAGACTAAGATTGCGCACTGCGTGAACACCTCTAATGAAATCCAATATCATCTAACGGATTCCATGCCCAAAGAAGTTAGGAACTGCATGGGCACCTCTAATTAACCTAAAAATTATCCCCTTTGTTTCTGGGGCTAACTGCTTTACCCCTTATTCGAGAAGCCATTGGTTGCTATCTGTGAAACCTATGAAACGGGGAGAGAAAGGGGCTGGAAACGGGGTGCAAAAAGGCGAAGAATCCAGCACGAAAGAGCGGTGGGAGCGGTTGCTTTTTCCACAAAAAACAAGGACATCTGTTATAAACAGATGTCCTTTTACGCTTCAAATATATGTGTTATGGTAGCTAATGCAGTGTCAAATTGTTATAAAAGACGATGCAGCGGATCACTCCGCTGCTCATCACTCATAATGTTGTAAGAGCCGACTTTGGCTGAATTATACTAATATAGTCCAAATGTTATTGAGTATCAAGGCGCTCCTTTCTTACTCCTTTCACTTGATGTTTATCGTGAAAGACATTGCAAAGATAGAAAATCTCTGTCCCTTTAGCAATCGAAAAAATATATTAAATCATTGATAAAAACTATAACTATAAGATAAAGTGTTGTAAATCAGTTGGTAATCATTATTGAGATAGTGGTATATTTCTATAAAAAAATTGGTTTTTCTTGATTACTTCAACTTGTTGTTTGCGATTTATTCCCTATTGGATGAGGCCGATTTTTCTCGTTTAATGCGTCAGAACAGCAGGTAAAGAGTGAAGGTTGAGGCTTATAGGCGTGTGCCTATGCGAGCATTTCCCCTTCGTTTTAGCTCATGAAGTGAGGTGGTTTATGCGCAGAAGGATGAGTGAAAAACCATAAGAAAGCATGGGAATGTTACAATTTTTGTGTAAGTTTGCAACACGATATCATTTTTCTCACTTATGATGACATTAGAGTTTATCTTACGAATCTTTGTTGCTGCCGTGTTAGGAGGACTCATTGGACTCGAACGCGAGTATCGCGAGAAGGCGGCAGGACTACGTACTCATTTCTTAGTTGCACTCGGATCGGCCCTCTTTATGATTATATCGGCCCATGGTTTTGACGGCATATTGAAGGATCCTAACATGCGTCTTGACGTGTCACGCATAGCTGCTCAGGTAGTGTCGGGCATTGGTTTTATTGGTGCCGGGACGATAATCTTTCAGAAAAATGCTGTGCGTGGACTGACCACGGCAGCCGGAGTGTGGGTTACTGCGGCAATAGGCTTGGGCTGTGGAGCCGGACTTTACGTGCTCTCGGCAGTGGCAACGGTACTCGTTCTCATGGGAATGGAAGCGTTCAACTATGTGCTTCGTCATCTCGAACACCATCATGCGAAGAATGAAGACAAGGCGTTGGCAGACGAAACGCCACAAAACAATAAACAATGAAAATGAAAAGACACCGACTTGTGAGTCGCCTTGCGTGCCTGTTGCTATTGTCATGCAGTGTGATTTCGGTCGAAGCTGCGCAGAAAGAAAGTCAGACGGCGCGGAAATTAGCGCGCGAAGGCTATGTGAACATCCGTGAGGTTGATCCGTCAATCCATGTGAGTTTGATGTATGGAAGGGCTGATAACTTCTGCGGAGTAGTGCTATATGACGACCTCAAAGAAGCCTTTTTGCATCCCGAAGCCATGGCCGCATTGAAGAAAGCACAGGCATATTTGAAGCAGTTACGCCCCGATTTGAGTCTGAAAGTCTATGATGCGGCTCGCCCGATGCATATCCAACAGAAGATGTGGGATAAGGTGAAACACACCGAAAAGGATATCTATGTGTCGAATCCAGCCCATGGTGGTGGCATGCATAATTATGGAATGGCAGTTGACATCACACTTTGTACGCTGAAAGGTGACACACTCGACATGGGAACAAAAATCGATTATATGGGTAGTGCGGCCCACATCGACCATGAAGACCGCTTGGTTGAGGAGAAAAAAATCAGCAAGAAAGCACGTGAAAACCGCCAGTTGTTGCGCAAGGTCATGCGATATGGCGGATTCATTCCACTCAGAACAGAGTGGTGGCACTTTAATAAATGTTCGCGTGCAACGGCAAAGAAGTATTATAAAGTCATCCCATAAGTTTATGATGCACGACAAAAGGCAGCACAAAGCGGTTTGCTTTGCGTCGCGGAATGTTATCGCTTAGTAATGAATACAGCCACGTTTATACGCCAACACCGCACAGACGATGTGCGCACCTTAGCCCTTCAAGCCCACCGATGGCCTGAAGTTGACATGACTTTTGCCCTTTCTCAGATACAGGGATGGCAGACAGCGCGTCAGAAACTGCCTGAATGGGCAAGGCGAGATGACGTGTGGTTTCCTCCTCATTTGTCGATGGAACAGTGCTCAAGTGAAGCCACTGCGCGTTATAAATGCAAGGTAGTGGAGCGGTTGTTAGCAGCAGATGAGCGGCAGAAAGGTACGTTAGTAGACCTCACAGGAGGCTTCGGCGTGGACTTTTCTTACATGGCTCGGCTGTTTGAAAAGGCTGTATATGTGGAGCAACAAGAGCGCCTTTGTGAGGTGATGCGCCACAATGCAGCGTGTTTCGGACTACAGCAGGCGGAGATAGTAGAGGGGGATGGTGTTGCCTATCTTCACGAACAGCAAGACCAAGTCGCACTCGTTTACTTGGATCCAGCCCGTCGTGATGCGCACGGGAGTAAGACTTATGCCATTAAAGACTGCTCGCCCGATGTGGCAACACTTAGTGATGAGCTTGTGGAAAAGGCGCAATGGGTTATGATTAAGCTATCGCCGATGCTCGATTGGCATGCAGCTGTGGAGGAGATGAAATATGTTTCAGAGGTTCATATCGTGAGTGTTGGAGGCGAATGTAAGGAACTTTTGCTCATTCTACGACAGGAAGCGTGTGATGAAAAGCGTCTGTATTGTGTGAATGATGACGATGTTTTTGCGTGTGCTTTCAATCAAATCGCTACCCCCGTAAACACTATTGATAACCTCAGTTCGGCTCGTTGGCTCTATGAACCCCATGCCTCACTGATGAAAGGAGGCTGTTTTGGCGAACTGGCTGAACGCTATGGGGTGAAAGGAGTGGGGCAGAACTCCCATCTGTTTGTGTCGGATAAGCGTGTGGAGGGCTTTCCGGGGCGTAGTTTTGAGATTCAAAGCATCATGTCGATGAACCGAAAAGAGGTGAAAACAAAGCTTGGCGGACTAACAAAAGCCAATGTAGCGGTGAGGAATTTTCCGTTGACAGTTGTCGAACTTCGGCAGCGTTTGCACTTGAAAGAAGGGGGAAATGATTATTTATTTGCCACGACTGTGGGGACAACACATACCTTAATATTATGCAAAAAACAAATGTAAATTTGGAATTATGACCAATTTTGGCTAATTTTGCATGTTTAGAAATAAAATGATAGATACAATGTCATCAGTTGAAATAAAGAAGGTTGAGAACAAAAAAGACTTAAAAACCTTCATCGATTTCCATTATGATCTTTACGAAGGAAACGAATATGATGCACCGACACTGTTTAGTGACGATATGCATGTGCTTGATCCAAAGAAGAATGCGGCCTTTGATTTCTGTGAAGCAGAGTTATATTTAGCTTATAAAGAAGGCAAATTGGTGGGTCGTGTGGCAGCCATCATTAACCACAAAGCAAACAAACAGTGGGATACAAAGGCTGTAAGGTTTGGCTGGATTGACTTTATTGACGACATAGAAGTGAGCCGTGCATTGCTTGATGCGGTAGGAAACTATGGCAAAGCCCATGGTATGGACAACATTATTGGGCCGCTTGGGTTTACTGATATGGACCCAGAGGGAATGTTGACAGATGGTTTTGACCAGCTCGGAACTATGGCAACACTCTATAACTACCCTTATTATCCGCGCCACATGCAGGAACTTGGCGGCTGGGAAAAGGACAATGATTATGTAGAATACAAGCTCATTGTGCCGAAAGAAATGCCAGAAAAGTATATGAAAGTGGCTCAGATGATAGAAAAACGCTATGATCTTCATGTGCGCGCAATGACAAGACGCGAGATCTTTAAGGACGGATATGGTCATAAAGTGTTTGAAGTCATCAACGAAACATTTAAGCATCTCTATGGCTATTCAGAGCTTTCAGATCGTCAGATCGACCAATATGTGAAGATGTATCTGCCCTTTGTTGATTTAAACTGGGTGCCGATAGTTGAAGATTGGAGTGTAACGCCCCATAAATTAGTGGGAGTTGGTATCACGATTCCTTCGTTGTCACGTGCATTGCAGAAGCTGCACAGAGGCAGATTGTGGCCGTTTGGTTGGTGGGATATGCTGCGTGTGTTGAAGTTTCATAAGACAAAGATAGTCGATTTGTTGCTGATAGGCATTCTTCCTGAGTATCGTGTGAAAGGCGCTAATGCCCTTTTGTTCTCTCATCTCATTCCTATTTATCAGAAATATGGAATAGAGTGGGGTGAAACTCATGTGGAAATGGAAACCAATGGCAAAGTACAATCGCAGTGGCAATACTTAGAAACCGTGCAACATAAGCGTCGTCGATGCTATAAAAAGCTGATTTAAGTGTTGCTGAGCCAGCCCTTTTATGAAATAAAGAAAGACAAATATGCCTGAAAACGAAACGATAAATGAAGCTCAAAGCCGTCAACAAGAACCGACGGTAGCCTATACAGACGATAATATCCGACATCTTTCGGATATGGAACACGTGCGAACACGCCCGGGAATGTATATCGGTCGTCTCGGCGATGGTAATCTTCCGGAAGATGGAATCTATGTATTGTTGAAGGAAGTTGTTGATAATTCAATCGACGAATTCAAGATGAAAGCCGGCGATCGCATTGAGATTGAGGTGGAAGATAACTTGCGTGTGAGTGTGCGTGACTACGGACGAGGCATTCCTCAAGGGAAGTTGGTTGAGGCAGTAAGCATGCTTAACACCGGTGGTAAGTATGATTCGAAGGCTTTTAAGAAAAGCGTTGGTCTGAATGGTGTAGGTATTAAGGCGGTGAACGCATTGAGTTCACACTTTGAAGTAAAGTCATTTCGTGATGGGAAAGTACGTGAGTTGACCTTTGAAAAAGGCGTGAAACTCAATGATGTTACACTCGAAACAGACGACGAAAACGGTACTTTTATCTACTTCGAACCCGACAAATCACTCTTTAAAGACTATAGTTTCCATAACGACATTGTTGAGACTATGCTGCGCAATTACACCTATTTGAACAGTGGATTAACTATCATGTATAACGGACGTCGCATCAAAAGTCGGAATGGTTTGGCTGATTTGTTGAACGATACTATGACGAATGACGGCCTGTATCCTATTGTTCATATCGTGGGAGAAGATATAGAAATCGCCTTCACTCATACCAATCAATATGGTGAAGAGTATCATAGTTTCGTGAATGGTCAGCACACTACACAAGGTGGAACGCATCAAAGCGCATTCAAAGAACATATTGCTAAGACGATAAAGGAGTTCTATAATAAGAATTATGAGTATACCGATGTGCGCAATGGGCTTGTAGCTGCCATTGCCATTAATGTCGAAGAACCCGTATTTGAAAGCCAAACGAAGATTAAACTTGGCTCAACTCAGATGGCTCCTGATGGCGAAAGTATCAATAAATATGTAGGAGATTTCGTCAAGCAGAATGTCGATAATTATCTTCATATCCATCCAGACGTGGCGGAAGTCATTGAGAACAAGATCAAAGAAAGCGAGAAAGAACGCAAAGCAATGGCTGGAGTTACGAAGTTAGCACGCGAGAGAGCGAAGAAAGCTAACCTTCATAATAGGAAGTTAAGAGACTGCCGTATCCATTTCTGTGATGCCAAAAACGATCGTAAAGAGGATAGTTCAATCTTCATTACTGAGGGAGATTCGGCCAGCGGAAGCATTACAAAGAGTCGTGATGTGAATACACAAGCGGTGTTCTCTCTACGTGGTAAGCCGCTGAATTCATTCGGATTAACGAAGAAAGTGGTTTATGAGAACGAAGAGTTCAACTTGCTTCAAGCCGCACTTGATATCGAAGACGGACTTGACAGCCTTAGATATAATAAGGTGATTGTAGCTACTGATGCCGACGTTGATGGCATGCATATCCGTTTATTGATAATAACATTCTTCCTACAATTCTTTCCTGAGCTCATAAAGAAAGGCCATGTATACGTACTTCAAACGCCACTTTTCCGCGTAAGGAATAAGAGAACAAAGATTAAAAACAAACAAGTGATAGCCGAAGCTGACGCGCGTATGGATAAGAAAGAAAAGAAATCAGACTTTATTACGCTGTATTGCTATACGGAAGAAGAACGACTTAAGGCTATCAAAGACCTTGGTCCAGACCCTGAGATTACGCGTTTCAAGGGATTGGGAGAGATTAGTCCCGATGAGTTTGCACACTTTATAGGGCCTGATATGCGTTTAGAGCAGGTGACTTTACACAAGAACGATCAGGTGGGGAAACTCTTAGAGTATTATATGGGCAAGAATACGATGGAGCGACAGAACTTTATCATCGACAATCTTGTTATTGAAGAAGATCTTCCCGACATTGATTCTGAACCCTTGGAATAAAGTTCTTGTGTCGTGAAAAGCCATGAAGTAGAATAAAAAATAAATCATAATGAAGAAAGAACTATATAAAACCGACCGCACTCATGCATTCCTTTATGGAATGACATGGGTGATTTTGTTTTTACTTTTATCGTTTCCTCAAGCGATAAAGGCACAGCAATTGAATTTTGGATACAATTCACCGATGCGCAAAATGGTGCTTGCCGAGATGGCCATTACAAATCTTTATGTCGACAGTGTCGATGAAAAGAAGCTTGTAGAAGATGGTATCCGTGGCATGATTGAGCAGTTAGACCCTCATTCTTCCTATTCAACGGCGAAAGAAACTAAGGAAATGAACGAGCCACTTCAAGGGTCGTTTGAAGGCATTGGCGTGCAATTTAATATGGTGAAAGATACGCTTTTAGTCATTCAACCCGTAGTAAATGGTCCGTCAGAACGTGTCGGAATCTTGGCCGGCGACCGCATTGTGAGTGTCAACGATACTGCCATTGCAGGCGTAAAGATGTCAAAAGAAGATATCATGAAACGTCTTCGTGGGGCTAAGGGGTCAAAAGTCAGACTGGGAGTTGTGCGCCGTGGTATTGCCGGCATACTCAAATTTACCGTTGTTCGCGATAAGATTCCAGTGAAAACTCTTGATGCTGCTTACATGATTCGCCCTCATGTGGGTTATATCCGCATAGGAAGTTTCGGCGTAACCACATATAATGAGTTTATGAAAGCAGTCGAAACATTGAAGGCTTCTGGTATGAAAGATCTCATTCTTGACCTTCAAGAGAATGGTGGAGGCTATCTGATGGCAGCCGTACAGATTGCAAACGAGTTCCTGCATAATAGCGATTTGATAGTCTATACGCAAGGGCGTAAGGTGCCACGACAGGACTATTGTGCCGATGGTAGTGGCAGATTACTTGATGGAAAGGTGTTTGTTCTCATCAATGAATATACTGCTTCAGCGGCTGAAATCGTTACGGGTGCAATACAAGATCAAGATCGTGGCACAGTGGTTGGCCGCCGTTCGTTTGGTAAAGGCCTTGTACAGCGCCCCATAGACCTCCCTGATGGCAGCATGATTCGACTCACCATAGCACATTATTTCACTCCTTCTGGCCGCTGCATACAAAAGCCTTACAAGAAAGGGGATGCCATTGACTACGCTATGGACATTGAAAAACGCTTCGAACATGGCGAACTTTATAGTGCCGACAGCATCCACTTTGCTGATTCTTTGAAGTATTACACGTTGCGAAAGCACCGCGTTGTTTATGGCGGTGGAGGCATTATGCCAGATGTTTTCGTGCCACTTGACACGACGCAATACACAAAATTCTTGCGTCAGATGGCTGCACGCAGCTATATCATCAACGCTAATCTCAAATACATTGACGTCAATCGGAAACAACTGAAGAAGCAGTTTGCAACCTTTAATGACTTTAATGCACGCTTTGAAGTACCCCAATCGTTGATTGACGACGTAGTCCAGGCGGCAGAAAAAGACAAGATTAAGCCTAAGGATCAGCAGGAGTTGCAGGCTACATTGCCTCAACTTCGACGGCAACTCAAGGCACTTATCGCCCGAGATTTATGGGATATGAGTGAATATTTCCAGGTAATCAATGAAACAAACCCTATCGTGGTAAAGGCTGTCGGACTGCTAAAATAAACATGATTCAATATTTATAACGCTCTATTTCTATAGCAATGAAGCTCAAATTCAAGTTTTATCACCTGCTGTTCATTACCGCTTTTTCGGTAACGATATTCTCTTCGTGTCACTCAGGGCAGCAGAACGCACGGCAAACTGCCGATGCTATCGAGGACACGGCATCGAGTAAGGAAGCTTATTTCCGTACGATGACCAAGATAGCTTACGCAAAATACCTTAAAGGTGAGACGCAATCGAGCTTGGAATATGCCTATATTGCCCTCGGACGTTCTATCGAAGAGCGATTCCAAAACTATGAAGCGACGTTGGCTTTCCTTATTGGTATCAACAAAGCTAACATTGGAGAATACGACGATGCCATGCCATATTTCCGCAGAGCTATAAGCATTTTCAACTCCATGCCCACACCAAAGAACCAATGGAATGGCTTATATCAAAAGGTGTACACACTGCTCAACACGGAGCTTGTGATGCAAAACGCGGGCAAATATGACGAGGCTTTGCGCCTGCTTCCCGACTTAAACCGTTCTTTTCGGCTATTGGCGGAGTGCCCAGATACGGCATCTGTAAAGGCCGGGGCTAACAGTACCTTTGGCTTTATGCCTCGTTCGGCGTTCAAATTAGCGAAGTCCAGTGAGACAACTATCCTCGAATTGCAACAACGACAGCAGCAAGCCGAGCTGAAAACCATGCGTATTGCCCTCATCATGGGTGTCGTTATCTTGTTGCTTCTCATCTTTATTGTGTTCAGAATTGTGCGTTATAACCGCATCATCACACGTAAGAATGAGTCGGCAGTAGATACAATCAACCGACTGCTTCAATATCGACAGGCATTGATAACTGAACGTAGTCAGCACGAGCAAAAGGTCGAAACACAGGCCGAAGTGAAAGAAGAAACTGACACAACGCAGCCAGTTGAGGAGAAAGAAGAACCCGAAATAGATGCTGACCGCGAGCTTTTCAGTCGCATTTCTAATGTCATCATGAGTCGCAAACTGTTCCTGAAACCGAAACTAACTCGTGAAGATATCATCAAAGAAGTATATGTTCCACACAATAAGTTCGCTCAACTCTTTACCCGATATGCCGGAATGAGCTTCACGAAGTTCATCAATGATCTTCGTTTGGAGTATGCCGCGCAGTTGCTTCGAGATAGTCCCGACTACACGATTGAAGCCATTGGAGAAGAGTGTGGCATGCCTATTGCCCAAACGTTCTATAGAAATTTCTCTGATAAATTTGGTGTAACACCATCTGATTTCCGTACGCTTTCACAGAAAAAAGATAGGGAAAACCAGGAGAAATGAAAAATTGTGAGAACAAAAAACTCTCTAAACAAAGGGAAAATGAAGATTTGTGAGAACATGTGAACATTTGTGATACTTTATAGTTGCAGTTATTTATACCTTTGCATCGAAGGTTTAAGTTTTAGACTATTAAGTACTCAACTTTGTAAATTGCAACAACCCGTGAGGGCAAATGTTATTTCATTTTTCGCATTCAAAAATTATTTGTTTAGAGAGTTATAATGAATCAGGTTCCATCATGATGATTTTGGTTTCAAAACCAAAAACTTCTGAAAGAGCAACATGATGGACATTATAAAAAATATGCGGCCTGTTGAAGGTCGCATATTTTTTGTTTTTAAAGCTTGGTTGTGCTGAATGATAAGATGACAAGCCACAACACGCAGGCTCACTTCATTCAAACAAAAGTGTGTTTTCTTCTTATTGTTTTTCTTCTAAGGCTTTCAACATTGCCAAAGCTTTGTTTTCATTGGCCTCCATTATTTCGCGTTCACCCGGTCCTTTGTCGTTAATGCCACAAAGATGCAATATGCCATGGATGATGACACGATGGAGTTCGTCTTCATATTCCTTTCCAAATAATTCGGCATTCGACTTCACTGTGTCTATGCTTATCACGAGATCGCCACTCACAATGTCGTCTTCGTCATAGTCAAATGTAATGATGTCGGTGTAATAATCGTGGCCAAGATACTCGTTGTTCACCTGTAGTATCTTTGCATCGTCAACGAACATATAGCCTATATCGCCCACTTTTCGCCCATAGGTTGCTGCAACCTGCTTTATCCATCGGTTGATAATGCGTTTCTTTAGCTTAGGCATTGCGACGCCATCTGTGTTGTATGTAATCATAACATTGAACTTGTTTATCCTTATTTACCTTATTTTCGTTTTGGTTTTGCTACCCATTCGTCGGCATCTTTGCCAAAGAAGCGTAGCTCTCTCACCAAGGAACTGCTGATGCTTGATAGCGAAGGGTCGGCAAACAACAGTATGGTTTCAACACCTCTCAACTGCCGATTGACGTCCGCTTGCTCGCGTTCATACTCATAATCCTTTACCGATCGCACGCCACGCACAATGAAATGTGCGCCTTCTCTGCGTGCCATGTCAACCGTAAGGTCGTCGTATGACTTTACCGTGATGCGCTCTTCGTCGGCATAAACGGCTTTAATGGCTGCCACACGTGCCTCTATTTCTTCGCTCGTATGCTTGAGTTTGCTGACTGCAACGGCAATAACGAGGTGGTCGAATAGGGGGAGTGCTCGGTCAACAATGTTCTGATGACCGATTGTAAAGGGGTCAAACGTGCCCGTAAAGAGTGCTATCCGCTTTTCTTTTTCCATCATTTGCAAAATTAATATATTCTTACTTCAAATGCAAATGTTTTGGTTTGGAAATGAAAAGAAAGCCGAAGCCCCGGCCCTATAGCGAAAGAAGGAGAGGGGAACAAGGTTGAACAGCCAGCCCCTTAGCGAAAGAAGGAGAGGAGAACAAAGCCTCACCCCCGGCCCCTCTCCAAGGAGAGGGGAGTAGAATGCTTAGGAAATGGAGGGCTTAAAGGGTGCAACTTGGGGGCAAGCGTTGAGAAGGTGTGAAGCCATTTCATGGCTTCGATGCCATGATTTGCGCCAAATGGCGCGCTAATCTCCTTTATTTTACGCCGTGATTTGCGTCATTTTGTGCGATGAAATGCCGCAAATGGCGGTGATGTTCATAAGGCACAGGGTAACACCTTGAAAGACAACATCTTGCCAACAGGCTGCCAACGGCGTTTGCCTTGCTTTTCCTTAGGTCACAAGGCAGCCTTTGCCATGCCACGCCTGCTATCGAACCACCTTCGTAAAGCTGCCCTTTTGTGTCGTTATTTTCACGAGATATAGGCCACGCGGAAGGGTAATGGCCACGTGGTTTTGGCCTTTTATGTCTTTGTTTGCTACCAGAAGGCCGCTCGGATGATATACAGCGACGCGCTGCAATCCCTCTTGGCTCACCTCAAGCAGTCCGCCATTGAAGCGCACATCGGCAGCCTGTGCCACCTCATCAATGCCGTCTGTCCCATTGTCAGGATATTGATTGTAAGGCCCATTGACGATAGACACAACGAAAGGCGCTACGTCTTCGGGCCAGAGGTCAATGACCTTATCGCCTTGTTTGCCTGTTAATGTAAGCCGATAGTCGCGGTTATTGATGATTTTTAGGTCGCTTGCACGCAACCATCCGCTCATGATTTGCAAGGTGTTTGCCTCATGGTTGAGGCTGATTGCATTCGGAATGGTCTTGAGATCGATGCGCCGTTTCCCCTCATCATCTACAAGTTGCAGCGTGATGGGGCCGGTATATTCGGCTTGTTCACGGCTGAATGCGATACACCCAATCTTGAACAGCGGTGTTGTTCTCTGGTCAATTCTGTCTGCCGGAATGCTTTCTCCCGAGTTATCCTGCACAATTCCCAAGACATTGCTAAACAAAATGTTGCGCTGGTCGCGTTGTTCTACGTTCACATGCGTAGGTGCTTGCATGTTGACGGAACGCACAATGCAAGTCTCTTGAGTATAGTCTTTGATGACACTAAGGCGCAATTTATAATCCCCTGGCGTGAGATGTTCAGGCAACGACAAAGGAAGCGTTACGCGCGTTGTGGCAAACATCTCAAAGTCTACACTCTTTTCGGTGGTGAAAGTGGCAGCCGGCAGGCTATCACTACCGATAAATTCGAGCCTCACCACACCATCAAAAGGCAGTGCATTGAGTTTGCGCAGCATGACATGGGCCGTGTTCTTCGCACCCGAATAAAGGGGCTTGTCAAACGTTGGGGCTGCCATGAGCTGGAAAGCCGGGGCAGTTGACGGCATTTCGAGATAAGAAATGTGACCCGCTTCAACCTTAAACACGATGCGTGGTGCCTTTTTCAGTTTTGTCCATGAGCCAAAATCACCCGACGCGTGGCGTTCGCAGGCAACGGCAGAAAGCGTATATTGTCCGTCGGCAAGGCCCGAAAGTTTGAGTGGAATCGTCACATCTTCATTGATAAGTGCGCTGGGTGACATCTTGCCTCCATAGTCGGCAAAGCGCGAAACGGTGTATCCGCCTGCCTCATGAAAGGTTGATGGGCAGATGCGCACAGGCGAATCGTCGGCCGAAAAGATGCCTATGCCGAGGTCACCACAAAAGGGTTGGCTGCTTTGATTTGTGAAATGATTAATCGTAATATGAGCTTCGGTGCCCGTAGTTGTGGGAGGTGTCTCCGTGAAGTGCATGTCTCCTTCGATGGTAAAGGCTAAGTTTGGCGCACTTTCACGCAGTTGTTCGTCAATGGGAGGTGTGCCTTGGCGATTTGGATGCACTGCCATGACCATGAGTTGTTTGTTGAACGCCAATGGTCTCCCATTGAATTCTTTTCCTGAAGTGTTGAGGCTGAGCGCCGAAAGTGAATAAAATCCGTCGGCCTGTCCATCCCAACCGAAGTTCATGTGCACCATTCCGTTGCGGTCAAAGCCGTCTGCTACCCACGCGTGTCCAGCCGCATTGTTCTTTGAATTGCCAGAGATATAGAGTGGAAAACCTTTCCGTAGCTCGCTCTGTACAATCTCCAAAAAGTGTGAAGTGCCTTCATCCTGCTTCGTAATCATGGCTACATCATAGTCGAAATGATTGCGAAAGGCTTGTGCCGCAGCATAGTTTGAGGCACTGCTTGCACCAGAGGTGTATTGCATAAATACCGAAATGCCGACATCATTCATGAGTTTTGCAACGGCATTGGCCTGTTGTTGTGTGTAAGACCCGTGCAGATAGTCGGGCAACATCTGTTTCCAAGCATATTCAGACGCCGCAAAGTTGGCCGTGCGTTGCGTGTGATCAAAGGCCACAGTATAAGTGTTCTCTCCCTGACCGCGCTTAGGCCATTGATGAAAATACATGAGTTGAGCCATTGCAGTGGCTACACATCCCGTGACATATTGGGTCTGTTGGTTATAGGGCTCACCCTGTCCCCAGTGTGATTTCAGCAGTGGCGCAACCTCATCTGTTTGAGATGAGGCGACGAGGGCACGCGACTTCGTTTGTGGATATTGTTGAAGGGCACGATAGACTTCACGATATTGTTGTAACAAGAACCGCGCTTCAGGATTCAGTTTGGTGGTATCGAGCGAACCTTTTGTGCTGTAAGCTAACACCTCGCCCATAACATCATCGGCCGAAACGATGACAAAACCCTGCCCACGCTTGTCGTTATAGAGATAGAAGGGGATAGAAGCAGCCGCAGACGTAGCGCGAGTCGCGCCTGACTTTTGCGTCACAACAGCGGGAGTTATGTATCGTTTGGCAATCTCCAATGCCTTGTTTGGCGTAATTTCTTTGGTGAAACCATAGGCAGAAGAGCATAGCAATGCAAATAAAAGAGCCGTGAAACGAGGCGTTTGTCGAGGCTCAACGAAGGCTTTCAAGCGTCTTAGCATGATGTGTTGTTATATCTTTTTTTCGTCCGTTATAATGAAGTATCACTGCAAAGATAGGCCTTTCTTTTGACAAAGCCTCATGTAAACGTTTGTTTTTCAATCTCTTTTAGGGGATAACCGAATGGAAATGGGCAGAAAAACGGCTTGTTTTGAGTAAGCAGATAGGGCCGAAGGGCACAACAGCCACACTGACTGCTCAGCGGCGGGTGGGCGAGATGAGCCTGTAAGCTCATTCAAACAAATGTCCCTCAACAAAGCAGTCATTGTGCCTGTCGAGGGACTTCGTACATAGATTTTATGCTATTTTTCGTCTAATTTCTTTCCGCTTGACTTACAAAGAGGTGAAAGCGGTGATCAAACCAAAGATAATACCCGGTGCATTTGCTAAGGCAAGAGCCCAATCGCGCTTCTCTTTGAAGAGACCATAACCAACCCACAATGTGCAGTTTATGGCCGCCATAAATGGTTGAATGAAGGCTCCTTTCTGACCATGGAGGTTGTTATCAATCTGAGCGATATAGAAAATATACATCAAAACCGATGTCGCC
>QWCL01000679.1_pt1 | contig 15913 bp, 6 predicted proteins | sample 1972551 | NCBI WGS metagenome assembly QWCL01 (sample SAMN09866709, study PRJNA288562) | Human oral metagenome isolate term2_saliva, whole genome shotgun sequencing... | isolation source: mouth | host: Homo sapiens | place: USA: California
GGCCAGCGCCTCGTCATCGTCCTCAAGCGCGACGCCGTCGCCAAGGTCGTCCTCAACAACCTCTACAAGCGCACCAGCCTGCAGGAGAACTTCTCCGCCAACATGCTCGCGCTCGTCGACGGCGTTCCTCGCACCCTGTCCATCGACGGCTTCATCCGCCACTGGATCACCCACCAGATGGACGTCATTGTGCGCCGCACGCGCTTCCGCCTGCGCAAGGCCCTCGAACGCCTGCACATCCTCGAAGGCTACCTGAAGGCCCTCGACGCCCTCGACGAGGTCATCGCCCTCATCCGCCGCTCCCCCACCGTCGACGAGGCCCGCGCCGGCCTGATCGAACTGCTCGACGTGGACGCCATCCAGGCCGACGCGATCCTGGCCCTCCAGCTGCGCCGCCTCGCCGCCCTCGAGCGTCAGAAGATCATGGACGAGTACGCCGAACTCAAGGCTCGCGTCGACGACCTCAACGACATCCTCGCCAAGCCCGAGCGTCAGCGCGCCATCATCTCCACCGAACTGTCCGAAATCGTCGACAAGTTCGGCGACGAGCGCCGCACCCGCATCCTTCCCTTCGACGGGGAAATGTCGATGGAAGACCTCATCCCCGAAGAGGACGTCGTCGTCACCATCACCCGCGACGGCTTCGCCAAGCGCACCCGCACGGACAACTACCGTTCGCAGAAGCGCGGCGGCAAAGGCGTGCGCGGCACCCAGCTGCGCGGTGACGACGTGGTCGAACACTTCTTCGTCACGACCACGCACAACTGGCTGCTGTTCTTCACCAACCTCGGCCGCGTCTACCGCGCCAAGGCCTACGAGATCCCCGAAGGCGGCCGCGACGCCAAGGGCCAGCACGTCGCCAACCTGCTGGCCTTCCAGCCCGACGAGCACATCGCACAGGTCCTCGCGATCCGCACCTACGAGGACGCCGACTACCTGGTCCTGGCCACTAAGCGCGGCCTGGTGAAGAAGACCCCGTTGAGCCTGTACAACTCGCCCCGCTCCGGCGGCATCATCGCCATCAACCTGCGCGAGGACGAAGACGGCAAGCCCGACGAGCTGGTTTCCGCGCAGACCATCATGGCCGACGAGGACCTCATCCTCGTCTCCCGCGACGGCCAGGCCGTGCGCTTCACCGCCACCGACGAGCAGCTGCGCTCCATGGGCCGCTCCACCTCCGGCGTGCGCGGCATGAAGTTCCGCGGCGACGACGAGCTCCTCAGCATGGAGGTTCCGCGCGAGGACACCGACCTGCTGATCGTCACCGAATCCGGCTACGCCAAGCGCACCCCCGTCGACGAATACCCGACCAAGTCGCGTGGCACCCTCGGCGTGCGCGTCGGCAAGCTCGTCGACGAACGCGGCGGCCTCGTCGGTGCCCTCGTCGTGCGCCCCGACGAAGACGTCATGGTCATCACCGAATCCGGCAAACTCGTCCAAGTCAACGCCTCCGACGTTCGACCCACCACCCGCAACACTATGGGCGTCATCTTTGCCCGACCGGACGAAGGCGACCGCATCATCGCGATCACCCGTAACCCCGACTCCGGCGACGATTCCAGTGACGACTCTGGTGATGAAGTCGTGGTCGACTCCGCGCAGACTACCTCCGCCGAGGATCTCCCCCAGGAGAGCACCCTCGCCGAGACGGATGCGCCCACTGAAGGCGGCGACACAGCCGACGACACCGACAAGTACGACAAGTAAATGACGATCACGGGACGAGGCCTGCCCTCGTCCCGTGATCAACATTCCAAAGCGGCGCGGACCCTGCGCCGGGGCCCGGCGATACGGTAGCCTGGCTATAGGAAGTGCGACCTGGAAGGAATCACATGAGTGACCACGTCACGAGCGCCCGCACAGACGCTCCCCGCCGAGTTGACCTGGCGATCGCGCGCATCGACGCGTGGACCGTCATGAAGGTATCTTTCCTTCTGTCAGTCGCCCTGGGCATCGCGCTCGTCATCGCCACCATCGTCCTGTGGCTCATGGTCGATGCCATGCACGTCTTCAGCCAGATCGAAGAATTCCTCCAGACCGTCGGTGCCGGTCGCTTCGTCGACCTCCTCGACTACGCGCGCCTGCCCCGCGTCATCTCTTACGCGACCATCGTCGCCGTCATCAACGTCATCCTGCTCACCGCCCTGTCGACGCTGGGTGCCATGCTCTACAACGTCGTCGCGTCCCTGGTGGGCGGCATTAAGGTGTCTCTCATGGACGAGTGAGAACATCACGCGCAAGGGGTCGGCTCACGTCGGCCCCTTTTGCTATGCCCGTGTGCGTGCGCGCGTGTGCGCGTGTGCGCGCGTGTGTTGGTGCCCGGGGGTGGCGACCATCTGGGTTCTGGGTGCCTTCGAGTGCTTCTATGCTCTTCATTCGGGCTGCACGTGGATAGGAAGTGGCTACATGGATAGGTTATGTGTATGTGGATAGGATATTAAGCTATCCGTGAGGCAGTAACCTATCCGCCTGCTCGTTTCCTATCCGCGTGGATGACGGGTCAGACCGTACTGGGTCCGTTCTTGGGGCGATCCGTCCTCAACGCGGTCCTTAGTGCTGCGTTGGCGTGGTTCCCCAACAATGTTGCACGTAATTCCCCTGTGGTTCTTGTCGAGTTGTGACATGAGAGCGTTGGAATTGCAGCGTTTATCTGGGATGGGTGAAAGTTTGGGTGATAGGACACTACGTGTTGCTGAAAGGGTGACTTTTCGGCTTGTTGGTGGGGGAAAGTCGGTGTTTTAGTTGGTTGAGGCCACCTTGAGGGGTGGACATATCGTGTTGCTAGCAGGGTGACTTTTTGGCTTTGTTGCGCGGGAAAGTCGCTGTTGTAGGTGGTCGTGTTTGCCGTGTTCCTGTGAATGGTGCGTCGCGGGCCTGTGTGTGGCTGCCCCATGATCCGTCATGGATTGGCTGTGTGCGACAGTGACCTGTGTTCCAACGCGTCCCGCATGTGAACCCGCTGTTTCGCACGTGGGCCGTCTGTTCCGTACGTGGGCGGGGTTGCCCAGGCTCGGAATAGCAGGCCCACGTGCGGACGAGAAGCGCATACCAAGGCATGCAAGGTATGAACCCAGCAACACGACATGTCCTATAAGCCCACCGCGGCGGGCGTGGACGCGGATGCGGATGCGGATGCGGATAGGTTACCGCCACGCGGATAGGTTATGACGATGTGGATAGGTTAATAAGCTATCCGGATACTCATAACCTATCCGTGAAGTAACAACCTATCCGCGCGCGCAGGCAAGGGCGCAACGACGCCGCCGATGTGAAGGGTACCGAATCGCGTGCGACTTTTCAGGGGGCGCGACTGAGACGCCACGGCAGAGGTGGGCTTAACGTTGTGGAAGAGCTGAAATCGCCGCCGTGGAGCGTGGGCAGTGCAGCTGGACTCACCTACTGGAGCGGTGTCGGGGCCGCTGAGCCGCTCCTAGGTGGGTTAACGTGCGCATCGGGGGCAATGGTGCAAGCCGATCCGAGGCGGCTGAAAGACACTCGCAGAGGCCTCTCAGCGGTCTTGGGCGACTCGAATCGGCCGAACCCTCAGCAGGAGGCCGACGAGGCCCCCGAGTGTAGAAGTGCACGGTTATGTTTGGTGACCATCGCGTGATCGTAGAGGGCGAGGATGGACGAGGCCTGGGCGACCTCGCGCAGGAGGCATCCCCGGGCGGAGCGGGGGCCGGCCAGAGCGTGGAAGTTTGCGTACGACAGTGTGGCGAGGGTGAGGGCATCGGCTGGCGTAAGGTCTGCGCGCAGCGGCGTCGTTGCCCTGCGAACGTAGTCGATAATCGTGGTCACGAGGGTTCTCTTTTCTGCTCCGCGCCCCTGCGCGGCGGCTGCGTGGTGGACGTCACCAACTCTCGATTTTGCTGAAGGGCTCGATGCTGTGTACTATATCCGAGTGCCCGCAAGGGTGCCGGTTGGGCCTATAGCTCAGTAGGTTAGAGCGCAGTCCTGATAAGACTGAGGTCGGTGGTTCGAGATCATCATGAAGAAGCTGGTCACGTGTTGTGTGGCTGTCGGATCCGTCGTTGCCGTTGGTATCGTCGTTCGACAAGTTCTCCTTGATCTTTCTGACAATGCCGATCTGTGGATGTCCGTGACAGACGTCGTGGAGGACTGAGCTTCTCTAACGGGGCTATGGCGCAATTGGTAGCGCACCTGCTTTGCAAGCAGGGGGTTACGGGTTCGAGTCCCGTTAGCTCCACTTTTCACCCGCAACCTGATGGTTGCGGGTTTTCTCGTATGTGAGCTTCCGCAATTTGTTGGCGATGGCCTCACATGTCAGCGTATCGGAGGCTGTGTGCCGTTATTTATCCGACCAGCTGGTCATGTCTGTAGATGATGCTGATCATCGGCGGTCGCTTCTGGGACTAACGACCCTGAGCTGGTATTCCGCCAATGTTTATCCACAGGCCTGTGCACACTTGTGAATAAACTGTGTGAATAAGTCTTTCACACAATCGGTCAGAAGTTTGAAATCTGACCTAATAAACCTTTAGTTACGAGCAGTTTTGCAATAGTTGCCACCATTTCACACTTGCTTTGAAACCGCTAAAATTGGCCTGATTCATCCTTTATCCGCACAACAGGAGAACGCTGTGCACATCAACGACACATGGTCAAAGGCTTCGAGGCCAGCCCAGCTGCTTGCCATGTTGGTGACGACCGCTCTCGTCCTTCTTGGCGTGACGTCGCTGCCCACATATGCGGCCGCCCCCACCCTCAAACTTGCAATCAACGCCGACGAGGACTCCTACCTGTCAGGCGTCGAACAACGCTACGTCGTCGAGTTTTCCTGCGCCTCCACCACAGAGGACTGCCTGAACTCGGTCGTGACCATCACGCTGCCGCACACGATCACTCCCGCAGGTGATTCCAACCCTGACTCGGCTCCCGACGGCGTCAACGCCACGGCCACCGCCGGCAACAAGGTCGTTACTCCCGAGATCAAGCGCCCGACAGCGACCACGGACGGCCTCGTCACCTACAACCTCGGAACCGTCGCCGCCGGCACGTCCTTCCAGACCGTGCTGACGTTCACCGCGCCTCGCGGCGTAACCCCCGGCAGCTCCACGGTGACCCCCGTCGCCACCTTCTCCTCGGGCGACACCACCGTGACCGCACAGGACACCGTCACGATCTACTCCGAGCCGACGCCCCTCCTGTCGAAAACCGGCCCCGTCGCGACCCCGAAGAACGTGGACGTGACCTACCAGATCACCCCGAAGTACGACACCACGATCGACGGTCTGAACGGCAAGACCAACATGACGAACGTCGTCGTCACCGACCCGCTGCCCCAGTGTGCGACCTACGTATCCTCCACGGCCTCGGGTAACACCATCACCAACACGGCCGCGACCGTGCCCAGCTCCTACGACGCCGCGACCCACACGGTCACCTGGAACATCGGCGACGTAAACCCCGCGTTCATGAACGTGATCCTGTCCGTCACCGTCCACTACGACGACACCTGCACCGACGACACGGTCACCAACACCGCCAAGCTCACCGGCAACGAAATGCACAACGAGACCAAGACGCTCACCGCGAATGCCTCGTTCACGCACCACTTCGATAATGAGGTTCGCTACGCCGGTGGCTTCAACAAGCGTGCCATGAGCCAGTTCGAGCGTGGCAAGCAGGGCAACTGGCTCTACAGCTACGACAACAAGTCCAACGTGCCAGTCGTCATGGAGTACACCGACTACATGACCTGTGGCCTGGTGTCCCCCACCGACGGCTCTAAGGACTGCGACAAGCCCCTCATGCGCGTCAAGACCATCGATACGCAGACGACGACGCCTATCGAGATCACCTACTGGACCAACAAGGGCAACACCGGCACTCAGACCGTCTCTCGCGGCAAGGCATTCGACTTCTCCTCCTTCGCGGCCGACGAATACCTGACCGTCTTCCACTACAAGCAGACGATCCCCGCCGGCGAATCCTCCATCCTCAACGTCGCCGGCCCCATCGGCGCGGGCACGCCCACCACCGAGGATGGCGTCACCTACGTCGACGTCGATAAGAACGCCGCCGCCTGGAAGGCCGGCAAGTCCGACCAGTGGGTGCGCGTCCAGAACTGCGTCACCGACTTCTCCATGAAGTCCCTCGACGGCACGCACGACATCGCGATTCCCGCCGACGACTTCTGTGACGTCCTGACCCTGGGCACAGCGCTGCCCAAGTACTACAACGCCAAGTCCACGATCAAGGGGAGCCTGGCCTCCCCCGGCTCCGAGGTCACCTTCAGCGTCACCGCGAACAACACCTCGACCGTCGTCGACTCCCAGCCCGTCATCTCCGACCTGCTGCCCTGCGGCATGACCTTCGTCGAGGGTTCTGTCACCGGAGGCCCCGCCGGCAAGGAAAAGACAGTGACGGTCCGAGACGTCACCGATGCGACCGGCTGCACCCGCCAGCTCGTCCAGGTCACGTGGCCCGGCTACCAGACCAAGGGTGGTACCACCATTCAGCTGCGCGGCAAGGTCGGTCCCTCGATGAGCGCCGGTACCCACAAGAACGAGGCCTACATCTCCGCTGCCGAACCCGAGTACGCGCTCACCTCCAAGAAGACCACCATCTGCTTCTACGGCTCGACCGACGACACCTACGATGTCAACGGTGACGGCAATACCGCCGACCAGGTGTGCCCCGTCTCCTCGACCTTCACGGTCTCCGAGCAGGCCGGTGCCGACGTGGTGCTCGAATCCCTGGGCTCCGTGCCCGGTTCCGTCTACAAGAAGTACACCGACGGCCCCTCCGTCATGCGCCAAGGCGAAGACGGACAGTTCCGCATCACGCCCACCAACTCTGGTAACGCGGACCTGTCCGACATGACCGTGTACGGCATACTCCCCTACGTCGGAGACACATCCGTTCAGGGCGGTGCCTCGCGCGACTCCGAATGGGAACCCATCATGACCGGCCCCATCCAGATCGGCACCGGCTCGGGCATCGACCCCTCCCAGGTCACCATCGAGTACTCCACCTCGACCAATCCCTGCCGCGGTGAAGTCATCAACCAGGGCGACGCCATGACCGCCTCCCCCGCAGGGTGCGACAACGACTGGACCGCCACCCCGGCCTCGTGGTCGGACGTGAAGTCCTACCGCGTCTACATCAACGGACAGGCCACCCCCATCAAGGCGGGTGCTTCCATCCCGCTGATCGTGCCCATCAAGGCACCCGATAACGCGAGCGGCACTGCCTACGAATCCGTCGCGATCGCCGCCACCCAGGCCTCGAACAACCGAGCCATCCTGCCGACCGAGCCCATCAAGGTCGCCCTGGTCGTTGCGCTCGACGTGGCCCTGAACAAGACCGTCGTCTCCGACGTCGACAACCTCGCGCCTGGCGACAGTGTCACCTTCCGCATCGACGCCGGCAACTCCGGCCAGGGCAAGGCCCCCGACGTCAAGGTTGCCGAGGCTTTCCCCGCCGGCACGACCTTCGTGTCCGCCGAGTCGCACCTGTGCGCCTCCGGCTACACCTCCGGCGTGCCCGGCGAGTGCAACACCGGTAACGCCGCTGGCACCTTCGACGGCACCACGTGGAAGCTCGGCGACATGCTCGCCGGCCAGTACGCCTCGCTGTACGTCACCGTCACGCTCGACGAGGGCACCGACGGCAAGACACTTGAGAACACGGCCTCCTTCGTGAACCCGCCCGAGTACGACCAGAACCCGGACAACAACATCGCGAAGGCCTCGATCTCCGTCAAGCACCGCTTGTCCGGCAAGGTCTACTACGACGCCAACGACTCCTCCTCCTACACCAACGGTGAAGAGGGCTTCAAGGACATCACGGTCGAGCTGCTCGGCCCCGACGGTGCCGTCATCGCGACCACGACTACTGACGCTGATGGCAACTACTCCTTCACGCGCCTGCCCGCTGGCGACTACACCGTCAAGGTCACCAAGGCTGGCGCAATCGCTAACCTCGACCAGACCGAGGACCCGGACTCCACGAAGGACAACACCTCCGGGACCGTGACCCTGAACGCGGACAACCCCGTCCAGGAGAACATCAACTTCGGCTACGTCAAGAAGCACGCGATTTCCGGCAACGTCTACCTCGACCAGAACCGCGACAAGACCAAGGACAGCGGCGATATCCCGCAGTCCGGCATCACCGTGAACCTAGTTGACGCCTCCGGCACCGTCGTGGCCACCACCACGACCGACGCTGACGGCAACTACTCCTTCACCGGCCTCGGCGACGGCACCTACACCGTCCAGGTCGACAAGACCGGCCCGCTCGCCTCCACCGAGCAGACCGAGGACCCCTCCGGTCAGGGCGACTCGCGCTCGCAGGCCATCACCTTCACGCGCTCCGACCCCGACGTTACCAACGTCAACTTCGGCTACGCGGAGGACTACACGATCTCCGGCACCGTCTACTACGACAAGGACCGCTCCGAGACCCTGAACAACGGTGAGCCCGGCTTCGACGGCGTCACCGTCAACCTCCTCAACGAGGCCGGGGCAACGGTCGCTACGACCATGACGAAGGCGGACGGCACGTACTCCTTCGCGAAGCTGCCCGCCGGCACGTACACCGTCAAGGTGGAACCCTCCGACCTGCTGAAGAAGCTTGAGCAGACCGAGGACCCCGACGACACGAAGGACCACACTTCCGGCGTCGTCCAGGTGAATCACGACAACCCCTCCGTGCAGAACGTGAACTTCGGTTACGCCACGAACTACACGATCAAGGGCACGATCTATCGTGACGCCGACCGCTCCGAGTCCCTTGAGGACGGCGAGAAGCTCTACCAGGGCGTGACCGTCGACCTCCTCGACAACGCCGGTAACGTCGTGGCCACCACGACCACTGATGCTAGCGGTGCCTACGCCTTCACCAACCTGGAGGAAGGCACCTACAAGGTTCGCGTCCGCAAGGAAGGCCCCATCGCCGACCTCGACCAGACCGAGGACCCCGACGCCACCAAGGACAACACCTCCGGTGACATCACCCTCGAACTGAACGACCCGATCAAGGAGAACGTCAACTTCGGGTACATCTCGGACAACTCAATCTCCGGCACCGTCTACCGCGACGACAACCGCTCCGGTGCCCTGAACTCCGGAGAGTCCGGCTACCCCGAGCAGACTGTGCAGCTGCTCGATAAGGATGGCACCGTCATCGCGACGACGAAGACCGACGCGAACGGCATGTACTCCTTCGACAAGCTGCCCGACGGCACCTACTCCGTGAAGGTCGTGAAGGACGGTGCCCTGGCCGACACCGAGCAGACGGGCGACCCCGACTCGACGCTGGACAACGCGTCCGAGCCGATCATCCTGGACGAGGCCAACCCGACCAAGAAGGACGTCGACTTCGGCTACGTGCCCGACTACTTCATCAAGGGCACGATCTACCGCGACGGCAACCGCTCCGGCGCGCTGGACACGGACGAGAAGCTCTACGAGGGCGTGACCGTTCAGCTGCGCGACGCGGACGGCACCGTTGTGGCCACGACCATGACGGATGCGGACGGCGCTTACTCCTTCGACAAGCTCCCCGCAGGCACCTACACCGTCACGGTCGTTCAGGATGGGCCCATCGCTGGTCTCGAGCAGACCGGTGACCCGGACGCCACGAAGGACAACGCCTCTGAGCCCATCACGCTGAACAGCGACAACCCGTCCACGACGGACGTCAACTTCGGCTACGTGAACAACAACTCCCTGTCGGGCACCGTCTACCGCGATGACTCGCGCAACGGCGACCAGGACGGCACCGAACCCGGATACTCCGGCGTCACCGTCCAACTCCTCGACAAGGACGGACAGGTCATCGCCACCACGACGACCGACGCGAACGGCAACTACTCCTTCGATAAGCTGCCTGACGGCACCTACTCCGTCACGGTCGTCAAGGACGGCGAACTCGCCGACACCGAACAGACCGAGGACCCGGACACCACGAAGGACAACGCTTCCGAACCTGTGACCCTGAATGAGGACAACCCCTCCAAGGACCACATCGACTTCGGTTACGTGCCGGACTACTCCATCCACGGCCTCGTCTACCGTGACGGTGACCGCTCCGAGTCGCACGGCGCCGACGAGAAGGGCTACGCCAACCAGACCGTCGAACTGCGCGACAAGGACGGCAAGGTCGTCGCCACCACCACGACGGACGCGGACGGTGCCTACTCCTTCGAGAAGCTGCCTGCCGGCGACTACACCGTGAAGGTCGTCAAGGACGGTGCCCTCACCGACCTCGACCAGACCGAGGACCCGGACTCCACCAAGGACTCCGCCTCCGGCGTCATCTCACTCGGCAACGATCACCGTACCCGCACGGACGTCAACTTCGGATACATCGCCAACAACTCCATCAACGGCACCATCTACCGCGACGGTGACCGCGACGGACGCAAGGGCGACACCGAAGGACGCTACTCCGGCGTGACCGTCCAGCTTCTCGATAAAGACGGCACCGTCATCGCCACCACGACGACCGACAAGGACGGCACGTACTCCTTCGAGCACCTGCCCGACGGCACCTACTCGATCAAGGTCGTCAAGGACGGCGTGCTCGCCGATGCCGACCAGACCGGAGACCCGGACACGACACTTGACAACGCGTCCAAGCCGATCACCCTCGACGAGAACAACCCCACCAAGAGTGACGTCGACTTCGGCTACGCCCCGAACAACACGATCACCGGCACCGTCTACCGCGACGACAACCGCGACAAGACGATCGACGGTGACGAACCCGGCCTTGAGCGTGTCAGCGTCCAGCTCCTGGACGAAGATGGCAACGTCGTGCAGACGCTCGACACCGCCGCGGACGGCACCTACGCTTTCCAGCATCTCAAGGACGGCAAGTACACCGTGAAGGTCGTGCGCTCCTCGGCCATCAAGGACTACGACCAGACCGAGGACCCCGACGCCACCGTCGACGACACCTCCGCGGTGTACACGATGGGTCCGGAGAACTCCCTCCAGGAAAACGTCAACTTTGGTTACGTGCCCGACTATTCAATCGCCGGTCGCGTCTACCGTGATGCCGACAAGTCGGGTTCCTACACCGACGGTGAAGAAACCTTCGAGGGCGTGACCGTCGACCTGATCGACGTTTCCGGTACGGTTGTCGCCACCGCAACAACCACCGCGGACGGCACATACTCCTTCGAGAAGCTGCCCGCTGGCACCTACCGCGTCAAGGTCCACGCCGACGGCGCCCTGGCCGGCCTCGACCAGACCGAGGACCCGGACGGCATCGCCGACTCCATGTCCGGCGAGATCACCATCGGCTTCGATAACCCGACGGTCACCGGCGTGAACTTCGGGTACGTCGCACCCGACGCGCCGGCCACGAAGCCCAGCACTAGCCTGGCGCAGCGCCTCGCGCGCACCGGCTTCGACGGCCTGGTCGGCACCGCCGGCCTGGGTGCCGCAGCCGCGGGTGGCCTCCTCCTGTGGATGCGTCGCCGCCGCCAGGGCTGAGCCTGATTCAGCCTGAGCCTCGACGAGGTCGTGGCTGAGTGAGGGGCGGGTACTTCGGTCCCCGCCCCTTTGGCGTGCCCGGGTGGCACCGCTGGTGTTCCCGGGCGCCTTCGGGCCGGGTCGCTGTATGTGTCCGTGGGCGGCGGCCCGCCCGCTCGCCGTCCGCGCTGCGAGCCTTCGGCTCGGCGCGTCGGCTCGAAGCCCGGCCAGGCCCTGCCGCCGCCCACGGACACCGCGGCCATGCCCTCCGCACCGGTGGCGCTGTGTCGTTGTGTGTGGTGGCCAGGCCCTGCCGCCGCCCACGGACACCGCGGCCATCCCCTCCGGGCCCTGCGGCGCCCTCCGTACTGCGGGCTCACGTGGTTTCGTGTGTGGCGGACCCAGGCGGGAGGATACTGATCAGGACAGGGGGGATTGTTCTACGCGAGGTGTCCGGTAAGGCCTCTCCGGGGCCTCTGCAGGCCTTTTGGAGCCGAGGCGGGTACGAGTCCATGTCGGGGTGCGATCGGGCCTCACAGGCGCATACAGAAGCGCCCGGGGCCGTAGCCCCGGGCGCACTAGCAGCAATAAGATGTGAGCTTAGCGAACCCAACGCAACGCGTTCGGTCGCAGCATGAACGGCGACAGGATCAGCGTGGAACCCAGGCCGACGCTGAAACCGCCCAGCACATCCGTCATCCAGTGGACACCCAGGTACAGACGCGTCACGCAGATAAACACGATGAAGACGACCGCAGCGACCCACAGCAGGTGACGAATCTGCCGCCCGACGCGCGTCATCGTCATCACCATCACGAGGGAGACCACCAGCGCCGTGACGACCGTCGCGTGACCCGACGGGAAGGAGTAGCCGTCCTCAGTGATCAGGCGGTACGCCTCTTCGGGGCGGGGACGCTCGTACAGGTGCTTAATCACGAAGCTATTCGCAGCCGAGAGCACAACCGACGACAGGACGTAGAGCGCGTGCACGACCTTCTTCACGAACCACCAGACGGCGGCTGCGACCAACAGCGCCAAGACGATAGCGCGCTTCGGATCAAACAGCCAGGACGCGCCCGTCATGAACGTATTCATCGCGGGAGAGCGTGACTCGATGAAGCTGGACCATACGGCGGTGTCGATCGGCAGGGGATTTGCAATGAAATCACCGGCGATAGCAACCGCCACGACGAGAAGAGCCCCGACGATAACGGGGGGTGACAGGAGTCGACGAACAAACATATGAAAATCCTACCGTAGTGTCAGTCGTTTGCGCCGTACTCGTAGACCCAGCGCCCGGCCCTACGCGAGAACCGCGAATGCTCCCGCATCTGCCCGGTTTCACCGGTCGATGCGTCCCGCCACGAGGCCACGAACGTCACGGCGCCCTCCTCGTCGGAAGGACCCCCGGCCTCGGCCCCCAGGATCTGCAGACCCGTCCACTGCGTCCCCTCCACCCAGTAGGGGGGAGCGGGGCGCGTGCGCGGGTGCCACGTGCGGAACAGATAGTCCTCGTCGCGCAGCGCGAATGCCGTGTAGCGCGACCGCATGAGCGCCTCAGCGGTCGGAGCTGCCTCGCCATCCAGGTATCGCCCGCAGCACTGCGCCAGCATCGCTCCCGACCCACACGGGCAGGTACGAGGCCGGGGCGCGCCAGCGCTCGCAGCGCCGGGAGCAGTGGGGGAGGAGGTCACGCCTGGTCGCCCAGGGAGGCCAGCCAGCGCTCCGCGTCCAGGGCCGCGCGGCAGCCCGAGCCGGCCGCCGTGATGGCCTGGCGGTACGTGTGGTCCACGGCGTCGCCGCAGGCGAACACGCCCGCGACGGACGTGCGCGTCGACGGCTCGTCGACCGTGATGTAGCCGGCCTCGTCGAGGGCGACCTGGCCGCGCAGGAAGCCCGTGCGGGGCAGGTGGCCGATCGCGACGAACACGCCGTCCACGGCGATCTCACGGGTCGAGTCATCCACCGTGGAGGCCAGGCGCAGGCCGGTCACGGCCTCGTCGCCCAGGACCTCGTCGACGGTCGCGTTCCACTCGAAGGAGATCTTCGGGTTGTTCAGGGCGCGTTCGGCCATGACGCGCGAGGCGCGCAGGGCGTCGCGGCGGTGCACGACGATGACCTCGGACGCGAAGTTCGTCAGGAAGGTGGCCTCCTCCATCGCGGAGTCGCCGCCGCCGATGACGGCCAGGCGACGATCCTTGAAGAAGAAGCCGTCGCAGGTCGCGCAGTAGGAGACGCCGCGGCCGGAGAACTCGTCCTCGCCGGGCACGTTCATGTGACGGTACTCCGAGCCGGTGGCCAGGATGACGGCGCGCGCGTAGAAGACCTCGTCCTCGGTCGCCACGGCCTTCACGTCGCCCTCAAGGTTGACGGCGACGACATCCTCGTAGCGAATGTCCGCGCCGAACTTCTCGGCCTGCTCGCGCATGTTGTCCATGAGCTCGGGACCTTGAATGCCCTCCGGGAAACCGGGGAAGTTCTCGACCTCGGTCGTGTTCATGAGCGCGCCGCCCGCGGCCAGCTGGCCGGCGAGAACGATGGGGGTCAGGCCCGCGCGGGCCGTGTAGACCGCAGCCGTGTAGCCGGCGGGACCGGAGCCGACGATGACGACGTCGTGGACGGTGGCGCCCACGGGGACCTCGGCCGACGGGACCTGCACCTCGGCGGTCTGCGCGGTGGTATCGGTGGGTTCGGACGTCACAAGGCCCGGAATCGCAACGAAAGACATGCGTACCCTCCTTAGGGGTTACTGGACGGTGAGTTCGGAGATCCACGCCCAGTTGCGGCCGTCTTGGCCCTTGGGCATCGAGCGGAACTGCAGCGCGATCGAGTCGGTTTCGACAGGTGTCGGGAGCTTAATCGTGGTCGTCGGAGACAACGCCGACGAGGCCAGTTCTGTTCCACCGCGCGGGTTCGACGGGTCCGTGACGTTACGCACGACGAGCTCGCCGCCGGACGTCGCCGGATCCATGTTGAGCGTCACCGAGGACACGGTGGCCTTCTGCTGGAGCTTGACGACGATCGTCACGGACGTCTCGTCGCGGAACTGGTTGTTGTCGAACCAACGCGAGGACCAGGACGTCGACGGGTCCGAGTCGATCATGTTGATCGCGCGGTCCGGGCGGTCGCCGTCGTCGTTGTTCCACGACAGGACCTGCACGGAGGAGATCACGGGGGTCGTGGTCGGGGCCGGCGGGGGCGTCGTGGTGAGCGCGGGGCTGGGCTCCTCGTCGGACTGCTGCTGTGCGACACCGGCGCGCAGGGACTGGGTCAGATCCAGGTCGGTGACCGGTCGGGCGGCCATCCACGGACCCCAGATCGCGCCGAAGAGCACCACGACGACGCCGAAGATCAGTGCGGGCTTCGTCGGGTCGATGAGCGTGCCGGAGCGCTTGGAGGAGCCATCCTCGCTTGCCGAGGCCGGGGCGTCCTGCGCGGGAGCGACGGGCATCGGGGGGACGGAGTCCATGACCTCGGTGGCATCCTCAACAGGGGGAGCGAGGGGGAACGCGGGGGCCTCAACCTGCGCGGCGTCCGCTTCATCTGTCACGGGCTCGATGCCGTACTCGGCGAGTGACTCGGGGATTGCTTGCGCCTGTGCGGCTTCCGCGGCCTCGGTGATGTCATCAGCGATGGGTGCGGCCATGGCCTCGGCGACCAGCGGATTCTCGACGGGGGCCTGCGTCGCGGTGTCGAGGGTCGGGACCTCGGCGGGCGCGGGTGCCGGCGGCACGTCGGCGAGCTCCTCGACCGCATCGGCCTCGGGGGCTGCGGGAGGCGCGGGGATCGCGGACTCTGCGGGCACGCTTTCCTCGAAGGGAGCCGGCTGCTCGGTCGCGGCGGCCAACTCAGGGGCTGCCGCGGCGGAGGCGAGGAGCTGCGGGGCGTGGCCGTAGAGGCGCGGGCCCACCGCGTTCACGTCGAGGAAGAGGCGCCCGTTGGACATTTGGCGCAGGTTCATGAGGTGCACCTCGACGCCGGAGGTCGCCAGCACGGACAGGGCGGGGCGCACGGAGGGGTCGATGTCGCCCGCGACCATGATCAGGCGGGGACCCGGGCCGACGGCGGGGGGCATCGAGTCGCGGAACTGCGCCCAACCGGTACGGAAGCCATCGGGGCCGGACGGGTACTCGGCGGCCAGGTCCGACCAGGAGATCGAGGCGACCTCTGCCAGTCGAGACAGGGAAGTAATGAGGGTCTCGGAGTCGAGTTCTTTGAGGATTTCGACGGAGACGATCTGGCCGGTCACGTCGAGGGCCGTCAGGCGAGGCGTTTCCTCATCGTCCTGGCCGGTCATGTCGCGCCAGGTCACGGGGAAAAGCGGACGCGAGACGATCTGCAGGACCTGCTGGCAGATAGCGTCAACGAGGTCGGGTCCCAGGTCTTGGGCGACCGGGTATCCGAATTGAGCGGGTACGAGGTGACCATCCTCGAACTCAAACAGGGCCATCGCTCTTTCCTTC
>QWCL01001130.1_pt1 | contig 15901 bp, 15 predicted proteins | sample 1972551 | NCBI WGS metagenome assembly QWCL01 (sample SAMN09866709, study PRJNA288562) | Human oral metagenome isolate term2_saliva, whole genome shotgun sequencing... | isolation source: mouth | host: Homo sapiens | place: USA: California
TTCAGTGGATACGCGGATGCTGTCGCCGAATGCGCCTAAAACAGATTGTGCCAAGGCATAGGCGGCTTTTTGCTCGGTGGCTTGAATGTGGATATAGAGATCGTGTTGGGTGGAGGGGGCGAGGCCGTTGCCCAATTCAGGGAAAGGTTTGATTTCGCTGCCTTCGTCAGTATGGCCGAACGATTGCCATGCGCGGCTGCCAAAGGCAATGGTCAAACCCAAAATATCATTTGGAAAACGGGTTTTCAGTTTGGCCAAGGATTCCAAAGAAAGGCGGCAGGCAGATTTGATGTCTTCGTTGCGGCCGTCTGAAATGTCTGCTTCGATAAAAATACCGGCTTGTGCGTGATCAGGAATAATAGCTGATTGAGGTTGGCTCATGATGATTCCTTTCAAAATATTATGGGTTTTTACGCGGGAGATTATACACTGAAAGTTTCAGACGGCCTAAAATCTGCCTTTTGATTTTTTTAGGGCCGGAAAGTCATGTTTGGCAAGATGTTTTTTGTGAGCGTCATTCTGTTACAAGTGTTTACATTCGGGCTTGGGCGTTCACTGCAATGGCTGTTTGCGCCTTGGATTGGCAAAGTTGGCAGACGTTGGCTAATGGGTATTTCCTATTTCATTACAAACGGCTTGTTGATCGGCTTGCTGCTGGAGTTGGGGCATATGATGTTCCGCGTGGTGGCGTTTTGGATGGTAATCTTGCTGTTTGTGATGTATGCCGCGTTGGTGACATTTATCCTGTATCTTTTGCTGCGCCGTTTTGTGGCACGCCAACCGCTTTCTCGAAGCCTGCGGCTGTTTGCGCCTTTGTTTGTGGCCGGTTTGCTCGGTTTGGGGATGTATAACGCCTATACGCCCGTGGTCCGCCATCAGACTGTATTCATCAATAAGAAAATGGATAAGCCGCTGCGTATCGGCGTCGCCAGTGATTTGCACTTGGGGATTTTGTTTGGCGCGCGTCAATTAGACAAGCTGACGAACATTATGAAGCAGGAACAAGTCGACATGGTGTTGCTGCCGGGCGATTTGATGGACGATACCGTCGATGCATACCTGAAAGAAAACATGAAACCGCATTTGCAGAAGCTGACTGCGCCGATGGGCATCTACGCCACTTTGGGCAATCATGATTGGTTCCGCGATCAGAAGCGCATCAAACATGAATTGGAAGCGGCAGGTTTGACGGTTTTGGTCAATCAGGTTTTGGAAGTGAATGGTGTGTTGCTGGTAGGGCGGAGCGATGATTTGGATAGCAAGCGTCCCAGTGCGGAGCAGCTTTTAGAAGGTCAAAATACCCAATTACCGGTTTTATTGATGGACCACCGGCCTACTTCAATTGAAGCCCATGCCCGGCTGCCGATTGATGTGCAGGTTTCCGGCCATGTCCACAACGGCCAAGTAGCCCCCGCCAACCTTATCGTCCGTACGCTTTATCGTCTCGCTAATGGTTATGAAGCAATCGGCAACGGCCATTTCTTCACCACTTCAGGCTACGGCTTCTGGGGTATTCCCCTGCGTTTGGGTTCGCAATCAGAAGTGTGGGTTATCGACATCAAGTCAAAGCATTGAAATAAAAATATAAACTTCAGGCCGTCTGAATTTCAGACGGCCTTTTTTATGAAAATTGGGAAAAATATTGAAATTGGATTATAATCGATGTTAATAAAATCAGCCACCGATATGAGTGGCATCATAACTAGGGAACTCACTATGGGCATTATTAGTCTTGCACTTATCTTCGTATCGATCGCCGCCGTCTTATTGTATTTCAAACAACAGTTGAAAGACCGCAAAAAAGACTGTCGCGAATCCTTTGTCTCTTTGCGCATTGCGCTCGACTGCCGCCATCAGGCCGTCCGTCATGTATTGGATGCATACAGCAAACACCTGCAAGAGCAGGGCATTGCATCGGATCAAAACGTTCAGCAGATGTGTGCCGAAGTTGAAACCGCATTGGCGCAAACTGCCAAAACATTTTCCGAATCCAAAATCAAACATCTGTGCGAAGCCGAAACAGCATTGAATCATGCGCTGAAAAAATTGCAAACTGCCGTCAACGGTCTTTTGAAACAGTATCCTGATGAGAAATTGGCGGGTTTGATGGAAATGCTGGATGCTGCAGAAGCAGAAGTCGCATCGGCGCGCCGCACTTACAACCGCAGAGCCGGAAGCTACAACCATCATTTAAATAAGCTGCCCAACCGCTTTGTCGCCAAGCCATTAGGTTTTGACAAGCAGGCAAGATTGGTTCGTTTTACGGAAAACCAAACGCAACGAATGAGCAGCAATATGTTGGCTTAAAAATTAAGCAGTTTGCTGAATAAGCGATAAACAAAAGGCCGTCTGAAATATTAATTTCAGACGGCCTTTTGTGTGCTGTCAATGAAAAGCACTTAGAGGCTTTGGCTAATTTATTGAGCAAAGCGGATCAGGCTGTCGGCAAGCTTATCGGCTGCAGTTTCATAACCTTGTGCAGAGAAGTGGACACCGTCTTTGGCTGCCAAGCCTTGAGCCATCCAGTTTTTCATGCTGCATGCGCCGCCCATCGCATCCTGCCAAGACCAGAACATGATTTTTTCGTCACGGGCAACACGTTGCTGCATTTGTTGTACTTCGCTGAGTAAGACCGGACGGTTGCCGCAGCTGCCGTAGGCGGTTTTTAAAGATTCCGGAGCGCCGAGGATCAGGATACCTGCGTTGGGCAGGGTGTTTTTGATTTGACGGATGTAATTGCGCCATGTCCGCTCGGTAGAGGAAATATCGAGGTTGCCGGAAAAGGCTTCATTGGTACCGTAGGCAAGGATGATTAAATCGGCTTTGGTTTGTGCCAAATCTTCCCACATACCCGGCCGCCATTTTGACCATTGGGATAACTGCGCGCCGTTGATGCCCATGGCGGAAACGGTTACGCCGCGTCCGGGGCGTTCGATATTAATGAAACCGATTTGCCAAGGCATGCTGCTGCTGAGGGTCATCGGCAGGGAAGCATTGGTACGCAGCAGTTGCCAACCGTTTTGTGTGGCAGGGATTTCGCGTCCGTTGATGGTCAGGGTTTGCTCTGACCAAACCGGTTTGCCGAAAATAGAGATTTGTTGCATATCCATGCTGCCGTCGGCTGCGCTTAAGGTAACGCTGCCGCCATCGGCGCGTGCTTCAATCCCGCCGAAAGAAAAATCGCTGTGTGATTTGCGGCTGCTGATGGTGTTCCAACCGCTGCCGTTGTAACGGACGGTTGCCATGCGCTGGCCTTTGACAGTGTTGGGATAAACCCAACCGATGCCGCCGTTGCCCCATTGTTGTTGTAAACGGCGGCGCAGGCGGTCGGTGAAATAGTCGCCGGCGGTGTGGGAGTCGCCGACTTGGATAATGCGGAATTTGCCGTCTGAAGTATGGTTGAGCTGTTGCAGTTTGTTCAGCCAGGCAGGACGGTTGGAGCCGTAGTTGCTTAACAGGCCGTCATTGGTTGCGCAGGCGGTAATAGGGAGTGCGAGAAGCGTGAGGAGTAAGGTTTTATTAAATTTCATGGTTGTGTATCGTGTGTAAAATTAATTTTTTCCATAATTTTTCCGGCCAGTAGTTTTTGGCCTTCTGCGGAAAAGTGAATGCCGTCCTTGCTGCGGTAACGGATGATTTTTCCATCTACTTTGACAGAGTCGGCATATTCTTCTGCGCCATTGCTCAACAGTTTGTCGGTCGGCAGCCAAATGGCTTGAGGCGACACCGTACCCGACAGGATTTTGTCGAGGTAGCGCATCTGTTCGTTGAGTTTGGCTTTTTTCATGTAAGGAATGCCCAGCCAAATGACTTGGACATCATGTGCGGAGGCTGCATCAAGAATACGGCGGACGCGGTTGAGGTATTCTGCCTCCCATTCGGGGGAGGCGAACTTCAGGTATTTTTTACCCATCGGGAAATCCCAAGGGTCGTTAGGGCCTAAGAATACAACCAAAACGCGGATGTCGGGTTCTTTTTGCAAAGTTTGTTCGATGGTTTTTGGCCAGTCGAAGAAATTAGGGTAGGACAAGCCTGTGCTTTGTTTGCTGAGGTTGACCGATTGTACGCCATATTCTTGCTTGAGGTGTTTTTGTACGAAAGGTGCAACGCCCTGCATCAGTGAGTCTCCGGCAAAGAAAACTTTGTTGCCTTTTTTCAACACGACCTGTGTTGCCGACTGATCAGCCTGATTGCTTGGCTCGCTGGCGGCGGTATCCGTATTATTAGCCGCATCGGAAGCAGCAAAGTCTGATACTTCAATGTTTTCCGTATTTTCAGACGGCCTTGTTGTTTCAATGCCAGAGTCTTCCGAAGCTAAAGCGTCTTCTGTTTCCAGCGAAGCTTTCAGGCCGTCTGAAAATTCGTAGGCTTTTTGTTGCCAATCCGCACCGATACGCCACCAAGCGTATTCGGATAAAGGCTCAAGCGGACTATTTTCGTGATAGGTCTGCTGCCAATAGGCATTGATGGAGTTTTGGGCAAACCACATCAGCGCAATCGCACTGAGCAGAATCGAAACAAACAGGGAGATAAAGCGTTTCATGTTCTGCTCCTTAGAAGTTGGCGTAAATAAAGCCGGGAATGCCGGACGGGGCGAAATGGCAATCATTAGGTTGAGCTGGGTGCGGCCGAAGCCTTTTTTGCTGCCGCCCAAAGGAATATAGATATAGTCGCGAATCCACGTGGACAGGCTGATGTGCCATCTGTCCCAGAAGTCGCGGATGTTGATGGCGCGAAGCGGCGCGGCAAAGTTTTTCGGCAGCTGGAAGCCGAGCAGCATGGCCAAGCCGATGACCAAATCCGAGTAGCCGGAAAAGTCGAAAAAGAGTTGGAAGGTATAGCCATAAATCGCAGACAACACGCCCCAACCGTCGAACTGGGCCGGATTTTCAAAAACAGGCGATACCCAGCCTTCTGCCAATACGCCGGCAAGCCACCACTTTTTAGCAATGCCCAATACAATTAGGCCGACCGCCAAAGCCGGATAAATCAGCTGGCGTGCTTGTTTGGTGCGGATTTGCGCCAATGCACCCGCTTGTTCTCCGTCTATGCTTTTAAAAGCGGCCGCACGGATAATCGGGCCGGATGTTATGGTGGGGAAGAAGCTCAGATGCAGTAGGAGCTCGTGCCATTCAAAACGGTCTCCCTTAGGCTCGCGGTAGCAATACACCAAGTAAGCCAGCGATTGGAAAGTGTAATAAGACAAGCCCAGAGGCAAAAGGATGTCGATGACGGCGCTTTGCCCCGTATATTGCTGAATAATCGGGCGGAAAAAGTCGAAGTATTTGAAGAAACACAAAACAGTCAATGCCGCCGAAATACCGCAACCCAGCCAAAATTTGCGGATATTCTCGTTTTCAGAAAACATCAGTACGCTGATCAGGTAAACCACAGACGAGTAAACTAAAATCAGTGCGGCAAAAATGGGGTCGATACGGTAAAGCCAGCCCAGCCCGACAACCAAAAGTAAAACGTTTTGAACTTGCGGCAAACGTGCAAATGCCCAGTACAAGGGCAAAAATACGATAAAGAATACCGCAAACTCAATAGACAGCAACGGCATGACAATTCCTTGACGTGTTTAAACTTTCAAACTTTTCGATTGATTGTTATTTTTTGGCGTTAAGTTTGGCGCGGATGACTTCGACTACCGCAGGTAAAATCGAAATCACGATGATTGCCGCCATAACTAAGCCCAGATTGTTTTTGACGACGGGGATATTGGCAAAGAAGTAGCCTGCATAGGAAAACGACAATACCCACAACACCGCGCCGATAATGTTGTAACGGATAAACGTGCCGTAGTGCATATCGCCCATGCCTGCGACAAATGGCGCAAACGTCCGCACAATCGGCACAAAGCGCGCAATGATGATGGTTTTACCGCCGTGTTTTTCATAGAACGCATGGGTTTTTTCCAAATACGAACGGCGGAAAATTTTGGAATCCGGGTTGGCAAACAGTTTTTGTCCAAAATACTTGCCGATCATAAAATTGGCCGCATCGCCTAAAATGGCGGCCGCTAAGAGCAGCAATACCATGACGTGGATGTTCATGCCGCCGATGGCCGCAATACCGCCGGCAGCAAATAGCAGCGAGTCGCCGGGCAAAAATGGCGTTACGACCAAACCGGTTTCGCAGAAAATCACAACAAACAAAATCGCGTAAATCCACGGGCCGTATTGGGCGGAGAGGTGGACAAGGTGTTGGTCGATATGGAGGATGAAATCAATAAGGGTAGAAATCACTAGGGTTCCCCAAATAAAAAGGCCGTCTGAAAAAGAACAGACAAATGTTTCGGCGAGAAGTTCGACATTGTAAAACCAAAGCGGAATAAAACCAATGCCGTAAGCTGTTTAGAAGTGCAGATATGTTGCAGGTATAGGCTTCAGACGGCCTTTATCCTTGATGGTGAACCGCAAAACAACGTAAAATAAAGCCGATTTCAACCTAACCGGTGCGCCTTTGTGAACCAGCTTATCTTCGATTTTGCCAGCCATGATTATCCCGGCTTCGACAAATTTCTGGGAACAGAAAATGCCGAGCTGGTGTATGTGTTGCAGCACAAACATGGGCAATTTATCTATGTGTGGGGCGAAGAGGGCGCAGGCAAAAGCCATCTCTTGCAAGCATGGGTCGCACAGGCGCTCGATGCCGGACGAAATGCTCTCTATATTGATGCCGCCGCCACGCCACTGACAGAAGCCGCGTTGGATGCGGAATATCTTGCCATTGACCAAATCGAAAAGCTTAATAATGAAGAACAGGCTTTACTGTTTGCCATCTTCAACCGCTTCCGCAACAGCGGCAAAGGCTTTTTGCTTTTGAGTTCCGAATATACGCCGCAACAACTCGTTATCCGCGAAGACCTGCGCACACGCATGGCGTATTGCTTGGTTTACGAAGTCAAACCGCTGACCGACCGGGAAAAAATCGATGCGCTCGTCAGCATGGCGGCCGCCCGTCAGGTAACCATCGATCCAGAAATCTTCGAATACCTGCTGAACCATTGGCGGCGCGATATGGACAGCCTGATGCAAATGCTCGATACACTCGACAACTACGCCGTTATGATGGGCAAGCGCATTACTTTGCCGCTTTTGCGCCAGCTTTTAAAACAACAGGAAACCCAATGAAAAACCTTGCCATTTTCGACCTCGACAATACCTTGATCAATACCGATTCGGATCACTCCTGGCCGCAATACCTGATTAAAAAAGGCATAGTCGATGCGGCTGAAACCGAGGCGCAAAATGAAAAGTTTTACCAAGACTATCAAAACGGTTGTCTTGATATCGATGCCTTCCTCAAATTCCATCTCGCGCCTTTAGCCCGTTTCAGCAAGGAAGAATTGGCTGAGTTTCATCGCGAGTTTATGGCCGAATATATTGTTCCGCATATTTCTCCGATGCAGCGTATGCTGGTGCAAAGCCATCAAATGGCGGGCGACGAAATGTTGGTTATTTCTTCGACCAACGAATTTATCATTACCCCAATCTGTCATCTTTTCGGCATTCACAACATTATCGGTACACAGCTTGAAATCGGCGAAGACGGCCGATATACCGGCAACTATGTCGGTACGCCCAGCCTGAAAGAAGGCAAAATTACCCGATTGAACCAATGGCTTGCCGAGCGAGGCGAGACCTTTGAAAGCTACGGTAAGGTTTATTTTTACAGCGACTCCAAAAACGATTTGCCGTTGCTGCGTATCGTGGACGAACCTGTCGCCGTCAATCCGGATGCCGAGCTGGAAAAAGAAGCCAAAGCAAAAGGTTGGCCGATTTTGAATTTCAAATAACGACGAATCAGGCCGTCTGAAGTATTTAACCTGACCACAACCCTAATAAGGACTAAAACATGAAAACGACTAAACTCCTCGCCTCAGCCCTGTTGTTTGTCGCTGTATTCGGTACCGCACAAGCAGCCGATACCGAAACCCTGGAAGCCATGAAAGCGCAAAACGGCAGCGTTAAAACCGTTTTGATGGATGTCTTCACAACTCCTGCCGGCAACGTTGACCACGTGAATATCATTCAATCCAGCGGCAATCCTGAAATGGACGAACGCGCAGTGAAAAGCGTTTCCAAATATCCTTATCCGAAACGCAAAACTGCATCCAAATACCAACACACCGTTACTTTTGAAACCAATGTTGAAGTAATCAACAACTGATTCGGACGCGAGGCCGTCTGAAAAACAAAAGGCGTTTTGATTGGGAAATTCCCTGTCAAAACGCCGTTTTATTCGTTAAACAAGTATAACCAAAATTGCCGTAAAACCACACGCTCCGGTGCTATACTAAAACAAATAAACCGCTTCATCACACATCATGTCTCCCCGTCTAGTTACCATTACTTCCTACAATATGCACAAAGGCATGTCTGCGCTCAACCGCAAGGTGCAGGTCAACCGCATGGCTGACGCGCTGGGTACATTGGGTTCGGATGTTTTGTTTTTACAAGAAGTCCAAGGACAACATCTCAACAGAAGCCGCCGTACCGACTTTCCCGATGCGCCGCATTACGACATCATCGGCGACAGCCTCGATTATCATCGCAGCTACGGCAAAAATGCCGTCTATCCCAAACGACACCACGGCAACGCCATTCTCAGCCGCCTGCCGCTGAAAACGGAAAACAACCTCAACATCAGCGTCAATAAACTCGAACAGCGCGGCCTGTTGCATTGCGAAGTTGTGCCCGAAGGTTGGGAAGATCCGCTGGTGTGTTTGTGCGTCCACCTCAACTTGCGCGAGCCGGATCGTCTCAAACAATACCGAGCCATCAGCGACTACGTTGGTCGATATATTCGTCCGGAAAGCCCGTTGATTATCGCCGGAGATTTCAATGACTGGCGGCAGAAATCAGCGCGTGAGCTGGGCAGGGCATTAGATTTGAACGAAGTATTTGTCGATAATACAGGCAAACGCCCCAAAACCTTCCCTTCTCGCCTGCCCATCCTCAGTCTCGACCGCATTTACACGCGCAATCTTGATGTCATTGATTCTGAAATCCACAACAGTAAAGACTGGCAGCACTTATCCGACCATTTGCCGTTGAGCGTAACGGTTAGACCGCATCGTAAAATGAATATGAAATCCGATAGAAAAATGTAAGGCTGAAATTTTTTAAAGCACTATTGGCAATGTATCGAAAGAAAAAGTTTTTTACTCAGATATTTGAGATAAAAACAGGCCGTCTGAAAAGTTTCAGACGGCCTGTTTAAGTTTATAAAAAAGCGCAAACCTTTTTATATCAAAAGTTTGCGCTTCAAATCTGGTGGAGGCGGGGTCAATCGTACTTTGAGATTAACTCATTGATTTAAATATAATCATGTTCTTGTTTACGGTAAAAGTTACCCCAAAAGTTACCCTAAAACTTTAAGGTAGGGGCATTTTTTTGGCACTATTTACCCCTTGTCAGATTGCCAGTTTAAGCTGTTTGGGTGGCAGGGGCAAAAATATTTTGCGGCATTTCTGCCAAGCTGTAAACATGGTTGAATTGTAACACTGGAAATTATCCGCGCTTGTGGGGTGTTCTCTGCTTTCTTCTTCCAGCCGTCCGATATTGTCTCTCGGGCGGCTTTTGTTTGTATCGGCTCTGTCAGTCATGCGCCCAAACAAAAAAAGCGTATATATACAAAAAAAACGCAAAAATCGTTTGTTACCTTGTTACCAATGGCTGAAAGCCTTGCCAGTCATGGCTTACATGGTAACAAAACACATATTTTAACCTTGTTACCATTTGTTACCGCTCCTATTTTTTAAGCATAACCATTTGAATATAAAAGGGTAACAAGTGGTAACAAATCGGTAACAAGTAAATTTATGTTCATTTGTTACCGTTTTTTCTGTGTTTTTATATTTATATTCATATAGTTATAAGTGTTAAATTTTGTGGTAACAAAGGTAACAAGTGATTTTGCCTCGCGCATATGGTTTTATCTTTTCGCGTGTCTTAGTCTTCTTTCCTTTTTTATGGGCTCCATAAACCGCGTGCCTAAAGCGTGCTGGGCGATAAAATCCTCTGCCTGCTCAATGATTCGGCGGTCTTCGTGTTTTCCTGCTCCGTTGGCTTCCAGCCATTCATCAAAGCATTTTTTCACGCCTGCCATGCCTACACCTACGGGCAAGCCGGTAAGCTGTCGATGTTGATAATGTGCATTTATTGCCTCCTTTTGGTTAATCTTGCCTGCGGGTTGCTGGCGTTTCGATAGGCAAAATAATAGCCGCCTCTGTGGGCGGCTTTCGAGAGAGAAAAAAATGAGAAAAAACTCTCTTTTAATTTCAAAATTTACTTAGGTTATTTTTGTTTCTTTTTCGTATGTAATTGATACATATCTATAAAATCATCTTCAAATTCTATTACCTCATTCATTTCTTTGCGTTTTAATGTCATATCTATGCATGAAAGGGTTTGCCACTGCTTCCAATAATAGAATAGCTTTTGGTAATACGCTGTCTTTGATTGTGGACTTATCGGGAAACCATTCTTCCCCTGTTTTTGGGTTGATAACGGTTTCTGTACCATCGCCAAAGAGTAAGAATAACAGTTCTTCATGCGTGAAGCTTTGGTTAGTGTATTCCCCCCAAATCAGCAAATCTAGGCATGGCAATACTCTGAAACGGTTTAGGCTTTCTATTTCTGCCTCGCTAAATGTTCTTGCTATGTTGTCTTTTTTGCTTCTAGGGATATAGCCGTCGTAAAGTTGAAATGCTCTGTATCGTTGCAAGAAATACTCAAACATTTCTTTCAGCTCATCGTCGGTATATTCTTGGAAATTAATTAGCACTGGCGTGAAACAATTATATGCCCCTGCTTTTTTTTCATATCTGAATTGCCCTAGTTCAGGTAATTGAATCCCAATAGTAGAAATTGAATCTATTAGCATTTCTTCTCCGTCAGAATCGACAATTTCAGCCCTATATCTTGCTGTTCCATTAAAGCAAGAGAGAAAGGGAGGCTCAGGGAATGTTTTCTCTAAGTCTTCAAATGGTATTTTGTACATATCATCAGAAATTAGATTCTTGCCTAACGGAAGCCCTCTAGAATCTCTTGGAATATCAGTATTGCCTAAAAACAGTGATTGCCAAGAGTTTATGCAATCATCGTTTATGTCATACCCTAAAGCTGGATTACTGGCATATTCTAAATTCTCATTGTAGTGGTAAATTTTATGCTCAAAAGCGATTGCCCAATCTTCCCGCCCCCATTGGTAGGTCTCTTCATACTTGGAAATATCAAACCATTTAGGACAATAATTAGGGATATTCATCTTTAGCTCTATTTGTAGTTGTATCAATGCCATGCCGTTATTTATCGGCCTTTACTGGCTCAAAAGGGTTTAGAAGTTTTACGCCGGTATGCTCAAATTCAGGGGCGCGGTTGTCTATCTTGCTGTGCCTGAATGTGCTTTCAATTCATCGAGATAATCAGCCCATTTTTGAACCATATCGGCGCGCTGTTCTAAATATTCCGCATGGTTATAGGCTGCCCTTGTCGTGTTGGGGTCTTTGTGGGCTAGTTGTCGCTCTACCCAATCGGCGTTATAGCCCATCTCATTCAATATCGTGCTGGCTGTATGCCTAAAGCCGTGCTGTGTGGTTTCTTCCAAGAATCCTAGACGGTCTAATGCTTTTCGTATTGCTCCCTCGCTCAAGGGCTGTTTTTTGCTGGTGTTACAAAATACATATTCATAATGCCCTGTTACTGGTTTCAAGCCGTCCAGTATTGCTAAGGCTTGGCGGCTCAAGGGGACAATATGGTCTATCTTGTTCTTCATGTTTACGCCGTCTTTATAGTATTGCTGCTCCTCCCAATCAATTTCACACCAGCGCAATAAACGTAATTCGGAAGGGCGGGCAAATACATAAGGAGAAAGCTGTAATAGGGCGCGTGTTTGCGGAAAGCCAGCGTAACCGTCAAAAGCTCGTAACATCTCGCCTATCCTTTGCGGGTCTTTAATGAAGCGGTAATGTTTCTGTTCCACCTTTGCCAGCTCTCCCCGCAATTCGGCGGCGGGATTGAATAGGCTCAAGCGAAGTTTCACGGCATATTTGAAAACTTGGTTTACTACGTCATAAATTTTTTGTGCCGTGTCATATTTCCCCGCCGATTCCAGCCTCTGTAACAGTCCTAAAACCTCAAGCGGCATGATTTCGTCAATTTTGCGTGTTGCAAGGTCAGGGAAAATATGAAGCTCAAGGCTGCGGATAACTCTTTGTGCATGGTCGGGCTTCCATTTATTCGGCTTTGCTACTTGGTCGCTGTGCCATTTGCGCGCAATAGCCTCAAATGTGTTTTTTAGCTGCTCTGCCTGTCTCTGTGCTTTGTCTTGCTGGTGTAGCTTAGGGTCTATCCCTTTTGCTATCAGCCCGCGCAATTCTTCGCGTTTTTCTCTTGCTTCTTTTAAGCTGATTTCAGGATAGACACCCAGCCGCATTTCATCGCGTTTGTTGTCGCTTGGTCGGTAGTAACGAAAACGCCAGTATTTGCCGTTTCCCCTTGCTTGAAGATATAACCCGCCGCCGTCTGATAATTGATTCGGCGGTTGTAGTTTTTTGCATTGGCTATCTGTAAGTGGCAGCGTCTGTTTAGGCATTTTTAATCCAGTTTGGGGTAACTTTTAAAAACTCATTAAGCCATTGTTAATAATTGGTTTTATGGACTTTTGGGGTAACTTGTTTAAAAAAATAGGGCTAATTCGCCCACTTTTCGGGCTTGTTTTTTTGGGTAACTCATGAAAAGTTACCCTAAAAGTTACCCTATAAATTGCGAAAACTCAAGCATACGCCAGCATATTCAAGGTAATAAAAAAGCCTTGAAACCGTTATGGCTCAAGGCTTTATGCGTATTACAGGATACTGCTGAAAATAGGGTATGGTGGAGGCGGGGGGAATCGAACCCCCGTCCGAAAGTCCTCTACAGAGCGTTCTACATACTTAGTTGTGTCTATTTAGAATCTCGTCCCCATCATGCCGACCAACAGGCCTTCAGAGAACCAGTTACCTTAAATCTCGTTTCCTGCTAAGTAACCCGACAGAAAACCAGTCAATGTAGAATGACGTTGCGGTAGCTTGCGCTACACAGCCCATTGACCAACTGCTGCAACGGCAGGCCTTAAGCGGCCAGTGCGTAAGTTCGGGGCGTATCCAGTTGAAGCCTGTGCCTTGGACGAACAGGACTTTTTCACGTACGAGTAAGTCGTAGATAAATTTCATGTCGTCGTGGATGCTGTACATTTCGGTATCGATTTTGGGAAACATATACAATGCGCCCATGGGTTTGACGCAGGATACGCCGGGAATCTGGTTGACCAATTCCCATGCTTTGTTGCGTTGCTCGAGCAGGCGGCCGCCGGGGAGGAGGAATTCGTTGATGCTTTGGTATCCGCCCAAGGCCGTCTGAATGGCGTGCTGCATGGGTGTGGTGGCACAAAGGCGCATAGACGAGAGCATGTCCAAGCCTTCGATATAGCCTTTTGCATGATGTTTCGGGCCGTTGAGTATCATCCAGCCTTGACGGAATCCGGCAACGCGGTAGGCTTTTGAGAGACCGTTGAATGTAACGGTCAGGAGGTCGGGGGCAAGCGCGGCGATATGGTGGTGTACGGCGTCGTCGTAGAGGATTTTGTCGTAAATTTCGTCGGCAAAAATAATCAGGCCGTGTTTACGCGCCAGTTCGGCGATTTCGAGCAGGACTTCTTTGCTGTACACCGCGCCTGTCGGGTTGTTGGGATTGATGACGACGATGGCTTTGGTTTTAGGCGTAATTTTGGCTTCCATATCGGCCAGGTTGGGGAACCAGTCGTTTTCTTCGTCGCATAGATAATGGCGGACGGTACCGCCTGCCAGTGTTGCGGCGGCGGTCCACAAAGGATAGTCTGGTGCGGGAATCAGGATTTCATCGCCGTCGTTGAGCAATGCCTGCATGGACATGGTAATCAATTCGGAGACGCCGTTGCCGATGTAAACGTCGTTGACGGTAACGTCGAGCAGACCTTTGGTTTGGTAGTAGTGGACGATAGCTTTGCGTGCGGAGTAAAGACCTTTGGAGTCGCAATAGCCTTGTGAAGTCGGCAGGTTGCGGATGACGTCAACCAAGATTTCATCAGGCGCTTCAAAGCCGAACGGAGCCGGATTGCCGATATTGAGCTTGAGGATTTTGTTGCCTTCTTCTTCCAGTTGCAGGGCTTTTTTATGAACCGGGCCGCGGATATCGTAGCAAACGTGGTCCAGTTTTGATGATTTGGGGAATTTCTCCATGATGTGTGTTCCGTAAAATTGTTAACAATGGGATAAATGTACTCTTTTTGTGGGTAAATTAAAAGGGTTTCAGACGGCCGAGGCTTACTTATTGCGCGCTTCGGCACGGCGAACCGTCACGCTTTTGCCGCCTATGCCCCAGTTGTCCATATTGATTTCGTCGATGACAACGACGGTTGTCTCAGGGTTTTTGTTGAGAACGCGTGAGAGTAATTCGGTGACGCCGCGGATCAATTCGGCTTTTTGCTCCGCGCTCGGGGCTTCGCTGCCGCCGGTTACTTTGATGTTGACGTAAGGCATGGCTTTTTCCTTTTAAAATAGCGTTCGTATGTTATCTTATTTTTATCAGGCCGTCTGAAATTTGATTGCACGATTTTTCATTGCTCATGTCAGCTTTTACAAAGAATTAAGTTTTTTGGAATAGATTGTTTTTACAATGCGGTTTTATTTTGGATGGATATCGTCATGAACCGTTTTCTTCAGACTTTGATTGTGGCCGCACCGATGGTGATTGCCGCGCCCTATGTGGCGGCGGAAACGCATCCGGCGCAAAAGCAGATGCAGCAGAACATTGATGCTGTGTTGAAAATTGCACGCAATACGTCTTTGACAGAGGCACAACGTGTGAAACAGGTTGAACAGTATGCCAACCGTTATCTGGATTATGAGCGTATTTCGGCTTTGGCGGTTGGTGCGCCATGGCGTGAATTTTCTGCCAAGCAGAAAACCGATTTTATCCGTGCATTCAAAGATATGGTGATTGCGATGTACTCGCATTCTGCACTGATTGGTGCGGCGGATGCGAATGTGCGCCTGTTGCCGAAGATGACGGCAAACGGCAATAAGTTTGACGTTTTCTCAGAAATTCAAACCAAAAAAGGCACCAAGTATGAAGTAGCCTACCAGCTTTACCAAAGCGGCGGTGCGTATAAGATTTACAACATCCGCGTGGACGGTACCAGCTTGGTAACGGTATACCGCAACCAATTTGGCGAGCTGATTAAGAGCAAAGGCATTGATGGTACGATTGCGACTGTCGAAGCCAAGGGCTTGAAGAAACAATAAGGCAGATTGATAAAAAGGCCGTCTGAATGTTCAGACGGCCTTTTTGTGCTACGGGCTGATTAAGCACGTTTGCGGAATTCGCCAGTACGGGTATCGATTTCGACTTTGTCGCCGTTTTCGATGTAAGACATCACTTGGATTTCAGTGCCGCCGACCAGACGTGCGGTTTTCATCACTTTACCGGAGGTATCGCCTTTAACGGCAGGCTCGGTGTATTCAACTTCGCGAACGATGATGGTAGGCAATTCTACGGAGATTGGGTTGCCTTCGTAGAAAGTGACTTCGCATACGTCTTCCATGCCGTCAACGATGAATTTCAACGCGTCGCCGATGTTGTCGGCTTCGATTTCGTATTGGTTGAATTCTTCGTCCATGAAGACGTACATTGGATCGGCAAAGTAGCTGTAAGTACAGTTTTTGCGGGCCAAGATCACGACGTCGAATTTGTCGTCGGCTTTGTAAATGCTTTCAGAAGCGGCACCGGTCAGCAGGTTTTTCAGTTTCATGCTGACTTTGGCGGAAGAGCGGCCGCCTTTGATGTATTCGGTTTTTTGAACGACCATAGGATCG
>QWCL01001611.1_pt1 | contig 15882 bp, 17 predicted proteins | sample 1972551 | NCBI WGS metagenome assembly QWCL01 (sample SAMN09866709, study PRJNA288562) | Human oral metagenome isolate term2_saliva, whole genome shotgun sequencing... | isolation source: mouth | host: Homo sapiens | place: USA: California
AATTAACATGAGGCCAAGAAAGAAATTAGATTTTAAAACACCACAGGACTGCTTTTACGAACTAATTAAGTAAATTTGCACTTGCTTGTTGAATTCACGTTTTTGCGATGCAAGAATGGACGAATTTGCAATAAAGAATAAAATGCAAATTGAATATAATTATAGAGGGAAACAAGTTAGTTATCCAAAGACTAAAGTTTGCTCTTAAAACAATAGAAAAATGAAAATTAATTGGCAATATTATCAAGCACCAAACAGGGACGCAATTGATGCAATACCTTATCAGCTAGATTATTTGTTCTCTACCAAGGACTCGTCAGAAGATATAGAGTATTTCCTTTATAATGAATTAGCTCCCAACATAAAGCATCAAAATAGAATATATAGTATAATAGAACCTGTAATTGAAGTTATGGAGTTCAACATATGTCAAAAAGGAAAGATACAATATAAGAATGAAATCTTAAATTTTTTAGGATATATATTTCAAGAGTATATTCGAGATGAAAACAGTATTTTGGTAACCCCTATAGAATACCAAACGGCCGCACTGAAGTTGTCATTACAATATTCTGAAGAGTTTGAATCTTACAAAAGATTTCAATCCTTTATGAAAAGAGTTTTCCCAGACACTATTGAACCACAAATGCCAGATGTGATTTTTTATAAATCCACATTAAATGACTGTCAAAAAACTTTCGAAACATTAATATATAATGCTGACCAACAAAATATAGGAGAGTCCCTTTTTGCATGTGGATTGATGAGTTTCAAAAACCCCAATTTAAAACTACATGATTTAGAAATGATTCAACAGGATAGTATTACTAATCTGGGCTTATGTATAAACCAAATGGCGTTTGACAAAAGACTTGCGGTTAAATCGCTTTCCACACCCACACTGCACCCATTTGTGTGGGGAAATGGTTTTGAATGCGTATTGGCAACATCGTCACTGATGATAGATAGTATACATCAAGATTTAAGATGTCAGAAAAATACAATCAATGATATAATGAATGGTTACGAAGCAATTAGAGATATGAATATTGATGAAGATATTGATTTTCCACCCCATAAGTTTATGTTAGAAGACTTGAGTAGTGTTCTGTTTCAAGAACATCTTGGAAAAGGGCGACTGCTCGATCCCCAAAAACTAACAGGAATACAATCATATTTTTACAATTTACTGTCAAAAGAGTATCGCACACATACTTACACACTGCTTTATGCAGGGATAGTCCCCAATGGGATGTCTATAGAAGAAGCTAATAATATAAATGATATTTACAACTGTTACAACTAAACCTCAACCGAAAATTATATCCTTAGTATAGGTTTTAAACGTGGGTGTATGCGAAGGGCTTATATTTCTATAATCGCAAGGTTATCTGTGATTTCATTCCTTTTCGCCAATTAGGTCAGTATGAGGACGAGGAGACCGGGTTGTATTACAATAGATTCAGATTTTATAACTCAATTTCGGGAAATAATATTAGTCAAAGCCCAATTAAGTTAGCAGGTGGAAATCCTACGCTGTATGGATATGTAGAGGATTGTAATACACAGATTGATCCATTGGGGTTAGACACATTTGGTGTTAATCAAGATGTTTATGCCCTTTATAATGAGGTTGACATTGTGAACGATATTCCGAAAGAAGGAGCTAAACCATATTATATTGGAATAAGCCAAAATTCAGATATACGTTTAAGACAACATACGAGCAATGGTAGATTCAATCCTAAAACTGATGTAAAAATAGATTTACATAAAGATATTGACTATGCCAAAGCAAGAGCATACGAACAATATTACATTGAGAAATATAAAACAATAGATAAAACAAATCCTAAAGCAGATCAACAAAATTCTTTCAGACATAATCGAACAGATGCAAGAGGAAAGGGTTTTGAAGCAGAATACAAGAAGATTAAATACCAATAGAATTATGAAAAAAGTTATTGTTTATCCTGGAGAAATATTTTGTATCCCCTTGTTTATGCCCAAAGATGATTGGAATTTAAAAAAAATTATCTGATGAAGACTTAGATAAAGAATTTGCATTTGGAAGAGTTATAGAGACGAGTTCTTCGGTTTTAGTAGAGATATTCAAAAAAATAGGTTCTGCTAAAACAAGTATAAACGAAATCGTAAACTCGGGTATTTTGTTTTCCCCAGTAAAAATATTTTGGGATGGTGTTATTAGAAAACGATGGCGAATAATCAGCAAAACAGAAAACTACGATAAATATAAGCATTCAAATTATGATAAACTAAGAATGATATTTGGTATAGACGGTGCTTTTCGATTGAAAGATTTTGGCACGCAAAAAGAGACGCCAATAACAAGAGAAGAATTTAACGGATATGAATTTTCAATAGTTTGGTTTCCTATTGATTTAGAGAATAGAATATTAAAGGCTATTGAGTAGAAATAACCCACCTTATTCAACAGTCCTTTTCTTTCGCCTTTGGCGACATATTGACGGTTATTTTTTGTAGCTTAGCCATAGAAAAAAACTTTTTTGCAAAAAAAGTTCTTCTCAAGAACCTTTTTGGGAAGGTATTTTCGTTAAATGCGTAGCTACCTTTCGTATAGCCTTAAAGGAATATCAGAAGTTATGCGTGATGTGAATAGATAGCCAAGACGGTCTTGGCTGTCTGTTTTATTTATCCTCTGACACAAAAGAGCTTTTCATGTTAATGCTTCGGTAAAATGCAGATAAAATATTGAAAAATCATAACATAATTTCATATAAAACATCTACAAATAAAGACTAAAATGCGTGTAAAAGGCAAGGTTGTATCATGCAGTAAATCAATCGGCTACGAAATCGTAATATAAAGGTGCCTAGTAAGGATACAAAAGGGCATTAGTTAGACCTCAAAAGGGTATCTATTGCAAGTCAATCAGGCGTATTCTCTAAGCCAGAAGAGCATATATCGGTTTTAAGTTGTACGAAAACAGTTTACATGTATCGGTTAGTTTAGAGAAAAGTTGCTTGTATGTAGAAGATGTCCGTTACGATTATGACGCCTCCGGCTCTCTGTCAGGTGCTGTGTATGGTGATGGCAGCTGTCAGTGGCGTAACCCGGATGCAATGGGTAATGTGTACGATAGCCCTGACCGAACGGACAGGAGCTATGGTTGTGGTGGACAACTGCGTGAGGACAAGAAGTGGCGGTATTATTACGACAGCCATGACAACCTTGTGCTGAAGACCATGCGCAGGTCGGGACCATCCCTTGAAACTGGGATGCGGGATGAGTTCCTTACTTGGCAGAGCGGTGACTATGCCTATACGTGGCAGGGTAATGGTATGCTTAGGAGTGTAACACGGCCGGACGGCAAAACTGTAACCTTCAAGTATGACGCTTTAGGCAGACGCATTGAGAAGGTCTTTGACGGACGAGTATATCGCTACCTTGGGATGGTGATGTCATTCTGCACGAGTGGGACTATGCTGAGGCTGACCGCCCGAATACGATTGTTACCGAGGCTGGTGAGGTCACACTTGACAGACCAGAACCAGTTGAGAATCTCATCACGTGGGTTTACGATAGTGACAGCTATGTCCCTACAGCCAAGATTGTTGGTGACAAGCATTACAGCATCATCAGCGACTACATCAGCCGTCCCGTCCAGACATACGATGACAAAGGTAATGTCGTCTGGCAGGCAGACTATGACATCTACGGTAATCTCCGCAACCTTAACGGCAGCAGGCAGTTCATTCCTTTCCGTCAATTAGGTCAGTATGAGGATGAGGAAACAGGGCTGTATTACAATAGGTTCAGATACTACGATCCGAGGATAGGCATTTACATCAGCCAAGATCCGATAAGGTTAGCGGGAAATAACCCTACGCTATATGGGTATGTAGAGGACTGTAATAAGTTTTTTGACTTATTTGGACTTTATTTACGTCGCCCTTATGTTCGTAAGGATACACGAATAGCGGTAGAAAAGAGTGGTACTATTATTGATGGACGTTTTTATGATACAGTGGATGGTTTTGATGAGTCTATTGCTATAGAAGGAGGGAAAAGACGTAAATATTCATTAGCTGAAGGCGAGTATCATTTGGGACATAAAGAAGGGCATGAATATCGTTATTATAAAGAGTATGCAGAAAAGAAAGGTATGAGTCAGAAAGATTTTAATGACCTTATGAATAATCCTAACATTTATCAAATTGAGGATTCTCATACAAATATGTCACATACAAGAGAGGCTAAGACCAACCAATTAACACAATCAAATGATGGTATCAGTAAAAAAAATAATATTGTAAGTTATAATTAATTTATTTTATTTATATGAGAAATAGTAAAACGAATAGGAGAAGTGATTTTAACCGATTAGAACTCGTTGAGGTTATTAATCATAAAAATGACTTTAAAGGGCTCAAAACATTTATAGAAGAGCATGGGGGACTAGATTCAGTAGATGAATTTGGGCGTACTGCTCTTATCAATTGTATTATTGCGTTCAGGAATCCGATAGAAGATTGTTGTTCTGCCAACGATTATGCGAAATTGTTAGTCGAATCAGGGGCAGATGTTAACAAAACCGATTTTAATGGTTATGTAGCACTTCATCATTGTATTCTTTCAAAGAACTATGAGATGTTTGATTATCTGCTATCACGCCCAAATATTAATATTGATGTTGAACCTGGTTTGCTTGGATATGCTTTGTCACATGATATTGATAACACTTCGAATATCATTAAGCTCCTTGATTTGGGCTTAGATCCATTCAAAAAAGGGACAATATTCTCGACATATCAGGTTCTGGTCGGTATAGACAATGGTACAATCAAGATTGGAAATCAAACAAAAAGTGTAAAGCCAGTATTGGACCATATAAAACAACTGTATGCAGACAGGGTAGAGTAATGGAGTAATGGGGTAAAACATGGAGAGAAACTTTGGGGAATTAAATCGACTTACGCGAGGTCACACTCGACAGACCTGAACCAATTGAGAACCTCATCACGTGGGTTTACGACAGTGACAGCTATGTCCCTACAGCCAAGATAGTTGGTGACAGGCATTACAGCATCATCAGCGACTACATCGGCCGTCCCGTCCAGGCATACGATGATAACGGTAATATCGTCTGGCAGGCAGACTATGACATCTATGATAACGTCCGCAACCTCCACGGCAGCAGGAAGTTCATTCCCTTCCGCCAGTTAGGACAGTATGAGGACGAAGAGACTGGACTGTATTATAACCGCTTCCGCTATTATGACTTGAGGATTGGTAACTACATCAGCCAAGACCCGATTTCTATAGCAGGTGGGATAAATGTATATGCTTATGATTCTAACAGCTGGATAGACCCATTAGGATTGAGTTCCAACCCCCTAATATTTACACGTAGTAGCGGACAGACTCATAAAATCAGTGGATATACAAATTTGACTCATATGAGCGATACCCAATTAAATACACTCTATCATGCAAATAATAATGCTCTCAAAGGAAAAGGTTTTGGATTATCTGGTGTGGATAAACAAGGTAATACAATTGTACTACATCATTATAAACAAAATCCTAATGGAGATTTAATAGCTATGCCTGCCAAACATCACGATAAACCACATACAAACCCTGGCCAACATCCATTTGGGAAGCAAAAAGGAAGTGGATTAACACCTGACGAACGAGCTGTATTTAATAAATGGAAGCAAGAATATTGGAAAAATCAAGCCGTAGCGGAATTAAAAGCGAGAGGTAAAATAATTGGTTATAATTAATTAAATAAAGGATATGAAACAAGAAATCATAAATAAATTGAATATTTTTTTTCAAGAAAATCCCACGATGTTAGGGAAAGCTGCTACTAATGAACAAATCATAAGCGCAGAAAAAGAACTTAATATTATAATGGATAAAGATTATAAAGAGTTTATTCAAAACTTTGGAGGTGCTTATGCTGGATTAGCAATTCATGCTTTTATAAATGGAACATCAATAGGGAATGAAACTATAATTGATTTAACAAATAACGCTCGTAAACTTTTTAATGAAGCTAATATTTTCCCAGAGATTAATAAGAGTCTTGTAATTTCAGACGATGGTTCCGGAAATCCTATTGCTATTATGCCTAATGGGGAAATGGTGTTATTTGACTACGATACAGAAGAAAAGCAGGTGCTTTCAAATTCTTTTGAAGAATTTATTGAAGAGAATTTTGTGGAATGGTAATCGCAAGTTCAAAGCACGAGGATTAGACGTCACTGTTCATCACAATAAGATAAAAGAGGGAAAAAACATTGAAGACAGATTTATGGATAAGGACGACCCACTAAGTTTAGTCCGGGTGCGTCATCTGAACTGTGCCATTGGCTTCATTTCTTTAGGATCATGAGGAATGCTGATGATCAAAACGGAGCAGTCTTTTTCTTGGTAAAATCACGCTGGGTTCGATGCACAGTATAGTTTTTAATTTGTTGGTGGTATAAAACATCGTTTTTCTTGATGTTGCAAAGATACGAAAGTATTTCTGAGCTTCCTAATTTTTGGATATGTAACTTCAAGAACCTATAATAATTGGAAGCGGTCGACAAACTTTTTATTGTGTTAGCTGGTAACACAGTTGAAATAACATCGTCTATATTTCTTACATTTTATTCTTTTACCTCATATCTTTACTACACTTACAGAAAGATCCCCTGCCCCATTCCACACGACAACTATGCAAGAGAGAAGGCGGCTGTGTCAACTAATGAAAAGATTGTATCCTGTTCTTTTAATACCATGTTCACAACACGTCATTCGCACAAATCAATCATCAAAAACACATTTTATGAGCCGTTTATCCTGTCGTTCTATTTTTCTTTATTACCTTTGCTCACCTAATTAAGTAAAGTAGCACTAGCTTTCGTTTGTTATTAAGAACTTAAAACAACAAAGAACTGCTTGTAAGCTACCCCAGATATTATAAAAGACAGAAAACAAATATAAAAAATATGGCAAAGAAGAAAAAACAAAAGAAAGCTGGACAACAACAGTTTCTTTCACCAGAGAAATTCCTGAAAACGAGAGCCAGATCCCTAAAAATAGGGAAATGCTACTGTGCCGTTAACCTATTTGAAATTGGAGTTGGTTATGTCTTAGTTTCCAGAGAACATACAGGCGGTAAGATTAGTTATGCATGCTATCTCATTGAGACCTTTTACTTAGGGTTAAAAGATTCTATGTATGCAATAAGAGTAGATGCAGACGATTTTATCGATACTGTAGAGATGCTCAGCGAGACAACTGAACTTGAAGAATGTAACTACGAAGAAGCACACAACATTATATATGGTGCTATTGAATATGCCGCAGAACAAGGAAGAAAACCACATAGTAGCTTCATGATCACAAAGTATATGCTGGAAGAAGATACAGACGATATACCTCTCATAGAGTACGAGTTTGGGAATAGCTTCAGACACAATCTTCCACCTGCAGAGAGCGATGAAGACGACGAGTCTATCATTAAATCGGACAATGAAACAAATACCACATACGACATGGAAAAAGAAAACGACAACAAATCACAGCAACTTGCAGAGAACTTAAACCTGCATAATAAATGGCTTGTAGAGGAACTAAGCAAACCCGAAAACGCTTATTGGTTAGAAAAACCATTAATAAGCAAGATTCTTGCTCTGCCTAAGGAAGAGCTGCGTTCGGACTTAGAAGAGATTATCCGCTATGTCATAACCATCACAAAAGATTGCGATATTCCGTCCTATTTTGAACATGGAGATATCAATGGAATTCTTTCTTCTTCCCTTATCTTATTAGGAGAAGTGGGAAACAACAGCAGTAGTCTGGACCTCGTATTGGAGAGTCTAAGACAGTCAGAGGATTTCTATGATTATCATTATGGCGATACTGCTCATCATACTATTGTTCCGACTCTCTACAAGATAATGACAGCTGATGACTTTGATAAGCTACTCAGCTTCATGAAAGAGCCTTTGCCATATTCTTTCGGCAAATCTCATGTGGCTGAGACAATACTGCAAATAGTATTCAACCAGCCTGAATTGAGGCAGACATGTATTGAGTGGTTTGACAAGGTTATCACATTTGCAACTGAAAAACTACCAGAAGAAGAATATTTCGATGGTGCGTTGGCAGGAATTATCACCTCTGACGTCATAGATATACAAGCTTCAGAACTTCTCCCCAAAATAGAAGCAATGTATGATACAGGCTATGTAAACGAAATGTGGTGTGGGAGTTTTGATGATGTAAAGAAAAAGATTTCCAAGAAAAAGAAGCAGTCACATGAAGAATTCTTCAGCACTGATGTTTACAAAATCTTCGCTCATCAAAAGTCTTATCTAGAAGGTCATATTTAATGCTGGACGGAGGCACGCCTAATAAGTGTGCCACCTTATGCCCAAAAAGATCGTAATTAATAAGCGATTCTACCAAAACAAATTTTCCTGTCATTTCTGTCATCCAACGTAGACACACAAGTATTTGATTTATAAAGAGTTTACGATAAATGTTAAAAATGACAGGAAAATAAAATAAAAAAGGTTCTTCCGTTAAATGTGTGGACGCTTTTCGTAGTGCTTTAACGTAAGAGCCAAAGTTACTCATTAAACAAAAATATAGCTGAGACAGTCAACTATCTGCAACCCAGAAGGGCGTCTTTTAGAAGCCAAAAGAGCATGTATTGGGTTTAAGCTGTACGAAAACAATTTACAAACATGATTTAATAAGGGAATAAGCAGGTTATAGACGACAGATAGACATCACACCTAATTACATTTATCATATAGTTTACCTCCCCCTTATAAAACAATCTTATTGGAGGTAAGCTTACCATGTATGTGGATTAATCTCACTCTATTAACAATCTACACATTTAACGGAAGAACCATAAAAAAACTCTTGTATAATACGTGGTAAATTCCTTCTTACTTTAGCGGACTTTATCACTCCATATCATCGAAGTATCTCAAAAAAGAAAGGAAAGCACGAATATTAGCTATTTTTTCGTTATCTTTGCAGCAACAAAACATTGAGAACGAGAATGGAAAGTGCAAAGAAGTATTTGTTGGGAATGACACTTGGCGAACATTCTAAGGACGGAACCATCAAATATCTCTTCCCAACTGATAATGGTAAGTTTGTTGAAACGGTGTATATACCAGATGAAGACCGTGCCACACTCTGCGTTTCTTCACAAGTGGGGTGTAAGATGAACTGTCTCTTCTGCCAGACAGGAAAGCAGGGTTTTGAAGGTAGTCTTTCGGCTACAGACATTCTCAATCAGATTTACTCCCTCCCTGAACGTGACAAGCTGACGAATATCGTCTTCATGGGGCAGGGCGAACCAATGGATAATCTTGATAACGTACTTCGTACCACAGAGGTTATGACAGCTGATTTCGGCTATGGATGGTCACCAAAGCGCATTACCGTGAGCAGTGTAGGCGTCAAAGGAAAACTCAAACGGTTCCTTGATGAAAGTGACTGTCACGTTGCTATCAGTATGCACACCCCTCTGCACGACCAGCGTTCGGAGTTGATGCCAGCAGAAAAAGGAATGTCTATTGAGAGTATCATCGAGTTACTCAGCAATTACGATTTCTCACATCAACGTCGTCTGTCGTTTGAATACATTGTCTTCAAGGATTTCAATGATAGTGAGGAACATGCTAAGGCGATTGTACATCTACTCAAAGGATTGGACTGCCGCATCAATCTTATTCGTTTCCATCCTATCCCTAATATTCCATTGCAGGGTGTTGATGACCATAGGATGGAGAGATTCAGAAACTATCTGACACAACATGGTATCTTCACAACAATTCGTGCCAGTCGTGGACAGGATATCTTTGCAGCTTGCGGTCTGCTCTCAACGGCAAAGAAGATTGATGAAGAAAGAGGAAGAGAGAAAAGTAAAAGATAAAAAGGAAACCGAATAAAACAAAACAATACAAGATATAATTATATGAACGAGAATAAAAGAATCCGTATAGCAATCACACACGGAGACACGAACGGCATTGGTTATGAGCTTATCTTTAAGACCTTTGCTGAACCAGAGATGTTGGAACTCTGCACGCCCATCATCTATGGTTCGCCTAAAGTAGCCACCTATCATCGCAATGCACTCAATATTGAAGCTAACTTCACTATCATTAAAGATGCATCAGAAGCACAGAATGGACGGCTTAACCTGCTCCCTGTATTCGATGACGAGATTAAGGTTGAATTAGGTGTACCTTCTGAGGAAGCTGGTGTAGCTGGTTTGCGTGCTGTAGACAAGGCTTTAGAAGACTATCGTCAAGGACTATTTGATGTTCTCGTAACCGCTCCTATCGATAACAATGAACATTTCCACTTTAGTGGTCAGAGCCGATATATCGAAGACCATTTGGACACAGAGGAGCAAGGACTATCTGTATTGATTAATGACGGACTACGTATTGCTCTCGCTACACGTAACCTCCCATTACGCCAAGTAGCAGAGTCTATCTCAAAAGCAAGTATTGTTAATAATGTAAGTGCACTCTTTAAGACTCTTCGTCGTGATTTCCGCCTTTCTTGTCCACGCATTGCCGTACTCGGTTTGAACCCCAAAGCCGGCGACAATGGTTTGTTGGGCTCTGAAGAACAAGAGATTATCTTGCCAGCTATAGACGAACTGGTAGAAAATGGAATACAAGCTTTCGGCCCTTACCCTGCTGACACCTTCTTTGGCTGCAACGATGCAGAACAGTTTGATGGTATATTAGCAATGTATTACGAACAAGGACTTGCTCCTTTCCGTACTCTTTCGTCATGCCATGGTATCATATATACAGCGGGATTATCACTTATTCGTACAGCTGCAGAAATACCAAATAGTCTGGCATTAGCAGGTAAGGGGATTGCAGACGAACTACCCTTCCGCCATGCAATCTATCTCGCTATAGACATCTTCCGCAATCGTGCAGAATACGATGCACCTATGGGCAATCCTCTTCCAAAGCTTTACAAGGAAAGAAGAGATGAAAGCGACAAGGTGCGCTTTGCCATTCCACGTAAGCGTGAGGACCGCACACCAAATAATGGCGAAAGCCGTAATACGAAAGAGACACACTAAGCGTGTCCTCTTTCTATTACTGATATTAATAAAGAAGACCTATGAACAAAAAGTTTCAGAACATCTTCTTCATCTTTGGCTTGGTTGTACTCTGTATCATGGTGTACAACCTTGACTTTACTGATGCATGGAAAAAAATACAGCATGCAGGTTATTGGTTCCTTGCTGTAGTTATACTTTGGGCATTCCTCTACATCTTTAATACGGCAGCTTGGTACACGATTATACGTAGTCAGACACAGGATGCAGAGGAACGAAAGAAGGTTTCTTTCCTATGGCTTTATAAGGTTACTGTGTCAGGCTTTGCCCTTAACTACGCTACTCCAGGAGGACTTATGGGTGGTGAACCTTATCGTATCATGGAACTTACACCAAAGATTGGAGCTGAACGTGCAACCTCTTCTGTCGTCCTTTATGCCATGACCCACATCTTTAGTCATTTTTGGTTTTGGCTTGTCTCCATCTTTCTTTATATCTTCACGCAGCCTGTCAACCTTCCAATGGGTGTGATGTTAACTGCAGTCTTTGCCTTTTGTGTGTCTGCCATTTGGTTCTTCCTCACAGGCTATAAGAAAGGTTTAGCAGTTCGGGGAATGAACCTTGTACGGCATATACCTCTTATAAAGAGATGGGCAGAACCCTTTATTACCAGTCATAAGGAAGAGCTCGACAGAATTGACACACAGATAGCATCATTACACAACCAAAACCCACGTACCTTCTTCACCGTCGTTCTACTTGAGTTTTCATGCCGAATTTGTAGTGCATTAGAGATATTCTTCATCCTTTTAGTATTACTCCCGTCAGTCAATTACTTTGACTGTATTCTCATTCTTGCCTTCACCTCTCTCTTTGCCAACATGCTCTTTTTCATGCCTCTACAATTAGGTGGTCGTGAAGGAGGCTTCCTAATGTCTGTCAAAGGCTTAGGACTTACGCTCGAAGCGGGCATTTTCGTTGCCCTACTGGTACGTATTCGTGAGCTCATTTGGACAGCTATTGGCTTACTACTTATCAAACTGAATAGAAGACAAGACAAGTAATCCGCAATATAAAAACAGTTATAAAAAAGTTCGCGAACAATCATCAAGATGTTCGCAAACTCTTTGTGAATTATTCGCAAACTTTTTTTAACTTGTTATACGACTGACGTTCATAATTCTAAACTATTTGAATTATCCTTTATCAGAGGCGGCAAAGAAAGACAAAAAGAAAGTTGTTAAAGTCTGCCAAAGTTGCAGTTTTTTCAAATTTAATAGGTAAATTTGTCAGTTAAATGAATACAACAGAATTACAGAAAACCAAACAACGATATAATATTGTCGGTAATAGTGACGGACTAAACCGTGCATTGGATGTTGCTCTACAGGTAGCACCCACCGATTTGTCAGTACTAATTATCGGCGAGAGCGGTGTTGGTAAAGAAATTATCCCACGTGTAATACACGACAATTCACCTCGTCGACGTGAGAAATACTTTGCTATCAACTGTGGTTCTATCCCAGAAGGAACCATTGATAGCGAGTTATTCGGTCATGAGAAAGGTTCTTTCACTGGTGCTATAGGTGAGAGTGAAGGTTATTTCGGTATAGCCAATAAAGGCACAATCTTCCTTGATGAGGTTGGTGAACTACCAATAGCAACGCAAGCTCGACTACTTCGTGTACTTGAGACAGGAGAGTATATTCGTGTCGGAGGACAGGAAATTCGCAAGACTGACGTACGCATTGTAGCTGCTACCAATGTAAACATGCGTAAAGCCATCAGCGAAGGAAAGTTCCGTGAAGACTTGTTCTATCGTCTGAATACAATTCCTATCCAAATGCCACCACTCCGTGATCGTGGCGAAGATATCCTACTTCTATTCCGTCTTTTCGCAATGCAAATGGCCGAGAAGTATCATCTTCCAAAGATTACACTTACCGAAGAAGCCCGACAGATACTGTTACAATATAAGTGGCCAGGCAATGTTCGTCAACTAAAGAACATTACCGAACAGATGTCTGTTCTAAGCGAGAAGCGTGAGATTGATGCTGACACATTGCTGCACTTTATCCCTCGTGATCAGGATAGTACACAACTTGCACCAATACAAAGTGGTGGTACGCATAGTTATGAGAGCGAACGTGAGATTCTCTATAAGATTCTCTATGAGTTAAGAGGAAATGTAAGTGACTTACGTCGCGACCTCACCAACGTTCGTAAACAGTTGGAAGAGAGTAGACAACTCAATGGGGCAAGTGGATTCCAACCTGCTCCACAGACAGTCTCAAATCTCCCAGCCACTGCTAATAAGCAACCCATCACCCCTACTCGTACGATAGAACCGGTTGAAGATGCTGAGGCTGAAGAGATCTCTGAACCAGAGACACTCAACCTAAATGATATTGGGAAGCAACTCGTGGAGAAAGCATTAGAACGCAACAATGGCAATCGCAAGAAAGCTGCCTTAGAGTTAGGTATCAGCGACCGCACCCTCTATCGTCGCATCAGACAATACGGGTTAGACAAAGATTAAACAATAACTACGTAAAAGAATTATCCTCTCATAAAAGACAATGAAGATAGGAAAGAACATAATATCTATTCGTCCACTCACATGGGGTGTAACAGCTATCTGCTTGCTCTTGCTTGTAGCGTGCAGTGTATCTTATAAATTCAATGGTGCAAGCATTGATTATAGTAAGGTACATACTATCCAGATTTCAGATTTCCCTATCCGTTCATCCTACGTATGGGGCCCTATGGGACCAATGTTCAACAATCAATTGAAAGATGTCTTTGCTAACCATACACGCCTACAACAAGTAAAGCGTAATGGTGATATGAAGATTGAAGGTGAAATCACACAGTATCAGCAACGTAATAAGAGCGTTTCAAGCGAAGGATATTCTGCACAAACAGAACTTTCCATCACCGTCAACGTACGTTTCACAAACAATACTAACCATAGCGAAGACTTTGAGCGACAGTTCACAGCCACAGCAAGCTATGAAACAGTACGTAGTCTAAACTCTGTACAGGAGGAACTCGTCACACAGATGGTGAAAGATCTTACTGACCAAATATTTAATGCAACCGTAGCTAATTGGTAAATACAATTCATTTGCACTATCATTCTTATCATTCCCCCTCATAAATGCTTCAACACATGGATATAGCCAATCTGATTAATCACCCAGAAAATCTGAACAAGGAGACCTTATATGATCTCCGAAGTCTGCTTGCGCTTTATCCTTATTACCAACCAGCACGTATCCTACTATTACAGAATCTATTCCTACTCCACGACCCGACCTTCGATGACGAGTTGAGACGTGCTGCTGTTTATATCTCTGATCGTCACATACTATTTAAGCTTGTAGAAGAAGCTCACTATCGGTTGATTCCACAACAGAAACAAGTAAAAAACCAAACAGAAGCTTCTACTGCTACACAGACAGCCAAAGAGGAACAGGATCGTACGACCTCACTTATAGACAATTTCTTGGAACAAATCCCAGAGGAGGCCGAAAGAGAACAAGAAACAGCTGGTGTACGTAAACCGACGCCTGCTGATGCAACCGTAGACTACGTTGCCTATTTACTGGAAAGCGAGAGTAAACAGAAAGAAGAGGTCACCCCGCAGCTTAGAGGCCAAGAACTTATCGACGACTTCATCTTCAACGAAGGAGGTAAGATAACCTTACAAGAGGAAACAGAATACGAACCAGAAGAAAACAATCATAACGAAGCAGCCGAAAACGAAGATACAGGCTACTTCACCGAGACCTTAGCAAGAATATATATAAAACAAGGTAGATATTCCAAAGCATTGGAAATTATTAAGCGATTAAATTTGGTATATCCGAAAAAAAATCGTTACTTTGCAGACCAAATACGGTTTTTAGAGAAATTGATAATAAATAACAATAAAAAATAAGACAAGAAAAATGTACACGTTATTAGTAATCCTTATCGTGATTGCAGCACTTTTGATGATTGGTGTCGTACTGATTCAAGAGTCAAAGGGCGGTGGTCTTTCTTCAAACTTCTCATCTTCTAATGCCATCATGGGCGTTCGCAAGACTACTGATTTCGTTGAAAAGACTACATGGGGTTTAGCTATTGCTATGGTAGTTATCAGTGTTGCCAGTGCATACGTGGCTCCAAGAGCAAGCTCTGATGAGAGCGTAATAGAGAAAGCTGCAACGCAGGACAATACAACTAATCCTAATAACCTGCCTAATTTCGGCGCAAGCCAGCAGAAGCAGGCCGCACCAGCTGCTCAAGCTCCTGCCGCACCAGCTCAGGCACCAGCATCTCCAGCTAAATAAAAAGAAATAACAAAAAAGTATGGGAAATATTTGGTCGTTCCAAATAAAACCCGTACCTTTGCACTCGCTAAGAAGAAATAGCCAACATGGTGGATGTAGTTCAGTTGGTTAGAGCGTCAGATTGTGGTTCTGAATGTCGTGGGTTCGAATCCCACCACCCACCCTTCTTAAATTAAGCGGAAGTCTTTAATAGATTTCCGCTTTTTCTTTTATATACATGCTAAGCAACAGTATTAATATAAAAATTAGTGATTTTGTAGTTTAATAACCGACTTAGATAAAACAATAAATCTCTCTTTCATAACTACTTCCTCATGGATAAAACTATAAAACACTGAGGGAATATAGGGGTCAGTCCTAAAACCCAGTTGCAAGCCTACTCTCTTAAGCACACAATTTCATAAGCCTATATAAAAAGAAAGGAATATCTGTCACCCCTCTGAACTG
>QWCL01000606.1_pt1 | contig 15861 bp, 10 predicted proteins | sample 1972551 | NCBI WGS metagenome assembly QWCL01 (sample SAMN09866709, study PRJNA288562) | Human oral metagenome isolate term2_saliva, whole genome shotgun sequencing... | isolation source: mouth | host: Homo sapiens | place: USA: California
AAAAGCCTGAATGCAATGTCATAAGAATTGCGACAGAATATGTCTTTTGTACTTCAGTAAGACCTGATGCATCAAATTCAAGTGAAGCTGAGGATAACACGCAATGGGAAATAGGAGTAGGACGCAATAATGGAGAATTTGAGGTTTAAAACAATCAAAAAATTATAAGATGAAAATGAAGATATCTTTTTTACCACTATTTTGTGTGGCATTATTAGTTTCGGCATGTAGTAGCGATAATATAGAACCCAATACTCCTGCACGAACAAACGAGAAAACAGGCATAAGTTTCTCAATGACAGAAACAGATTACGAGGACACAAAGATAGATCCAACTCGAGCAGATGGGAACTTGGCAGAACCAAAGCTAATGGATTTGGGTAATGATTTTGAAGCTTGCGTAATGCAAAACACAATAAAATCAACTACACCTAAAAAAATAGCTACACGTGCTATAACTGGACCGAAACATTATTCTATTCGTGCTTATAAAGATGGTGTACTAAAAGGTTCTATGAAGGGAAAATTTAATGGCTCTACTTTTACCCCTGATGCAGGTGCAAGCAAACAGATGTCTTTAGAACCAGGTAACTATAATTTTATTTGCTACAACGATAAGTTCCACGAAGTAGGCGACAATGTAGAATTGAGTCAAGACGATGCTAAAGAAGCTTATTTCTGTCAGAAAGAAGTTACTATTCAGAATCAAGCGCAACAGTTTGTTCCTTTTGAAATGAAACATGCATGTACTCGGTTAGCAATAACTTTAGAAATTTATGGTAAACCAGGTCCTAATGCTGTGGCAGAAATAAAACCAGTAGGTACAAATGTACCAACAAAAGTTACCTATGTAGGTGCAACAAATTCGTTTACACAGTCGCATGATGGGACAGCAAGAGGAGGTACGCTAACGTATTCAACATTAAAAGAACCAGACAAATATGGTAATCCTGGATATGTTACTAGTGATAATTTTGTTTACTTTCTACCAGGAACAGACTGTACAGATTTACAAATGAATTTTACAAGTGGTACAATGTTTGGTAGGAGCTTGGCGAATGCAGGCTCAATTAGACTTCTAACAATAGGAAGTACTTTTCAAATGAATAAGTCGTATGACCTTTCAGTACTATTTTGGCCTAGAGTAGATTATCTTTTTAGCGATGGTACAACAGGATCAGTTGCAGCTAATCCTACTAAGGAACGTATAGGATTGGTAATTCAAAAGAAAACCTCTACTTCAAGAGGATTGGCAATGGCGTTGAACACTATTCCGTCTGGTTCTGGAACGTTGGGAAATTCTACAGCATGGACTTCTCCTTTTAATTATCAAGATGGTTTCAATGCTGTATCTTACACTACAGTTTCAGATGCGATGTCAGATATGGATGGAGAACATTGGACTTATGATGCATCTGGTACTAAGGGAGGAGCAATTGTAAAAGCTAACGATCAAGAAAAGTTTCCTGGTTTCTATGAAGCTGCTCACTACAATCCAGGATGCACAATTACAGGGCCTAATGTTGGTCGCTGGTTTGTTCCAAGCTTAGGACAAGTTATTGAAGCATTAAATATGATGGCAAATGCAGCAGATTATCCTATTGATTGGTCTGGTTATACAGCTTGGAATCAATCTTCATCGGCAACAACGGGTATTTTTAGATATATTTGCCAAACACCATTAGGTAGATATTTCCCACTGAGAGGAGAGAATCGAAAAGCAATTGGAACATTGATAGGAAAATATTATGGGAATATTTTAACAAGTATTAACACCAAAGATAATACTAATCTAGGGAATTGTGCCTCTGTTGCAATTTATTATACATTTGATGGTAGTATCAGGAGTGGAGCAATTGTGCTTTCTCAGAATTGGGTAGGTAGATATGGTGGTGGTGAAATACGTCCTTTTATATATTTCTAAAATATATTTCAGTATTTAAGAATCTGTCTAACAAATTTTATATTACTCTTTAAAAGAGAATTTAATAATTTTGGATACAAATATAGTTTCAGTTAATCTATTTTATAAATGTGGTGGCGACGTGAGTCGCTGCCATATATTAAGAAATATCATGAGTGCGAGGAATACTATGGCACAAGTGAAAAACAAATTTGTTGATACAATTGGTTCGAGAATCTACGTGGATATGGGCGAAATTAATCTGCTCTACATCTACTGAATGTCTGTTTGACAAATGCTACTGTTTGTGCTTTAACTTAAAGTGCGAAGATACTTTAACTTAAACAACGAATGGACTTTAAGTTAAACAACAAGAGGACTTTAACTTAAAGTATGAAACTACTTTAGGTTGAACAATAAAACGAATTAGAAATAGAAGGCTAATAGGCTGAATATAGAGTTACTAACAAAGGTGTTACCCAATGTGGTGGACCTTATATTTATTAATCTTTATTTTTTTACGTATGATAATTTTTAAAGTAAAAGAGAGTATTTTGAAAGTGGGACCTAGAAAAGGTCAGAAGGCTTACAGTGCTGTGCCTAAAGCACCTAACAGGTTTTCGTCTACATGGTTAGTGGAGCGTATTGTGCGCGAAACATCGTTGAGCGAAGGCGATGTAAGAAATGTGTTGATTACGTTGCGCAACATTGTGAAAGAGATTGTATCGTTGGGTGGAGCCTTAGACTTAGGCGATATTTTCTCGCTTCGCACAGTTATAACCTCGAAGATGGAAGCCAACGAAAAAGATGTTAGTGTAACATCGTTGAAACGTCCACATATAGTGGTAACGTGGAAAGAGTCGGTGCGCAAGTCTTTGGGCGATATTAAGGTAGAAGTAGACAATCCTGCACGAAAGAAACCGAAAGAGACAGAAGAGAAACCTGCTGGAGGTGGTGGCGGACAGCCACACCCATAAAAGGTTATGACAAATGGGGCACAAAGAGCGCCCCATTTTTTGTTAGTTGTATTTTAAAATTGCTTGTATTTTTAGAGTTTTAAGCCATTCTCTATATATTCTGATATTCTTAAACCCAAATTGATAATTAGACCAAAATATGTTTAGACTCTAACGACCGAGATTTGGGTTAAAACGACACAATGCGTGTGCCATCAGGTTGTTCTTCTATGTGTACCTTAGCTGCATTTTCGGGTAAAATGTCCTCAATTAGTTCTGGCCATTCTAACAAACAGAGGTTTCCACTGTAGAAATAGTCTTCGTAGCCCATATCGTAAACCTCTTCTAACTTTTTAATGCGATAGAAATCGAAGTGATAAATAGGGTTGCCATTTCCATCGGTATATTCGTTAACAATAGCAAAAGTGGGCGATGTAATAACATCTTGTACACCTAAAACTTCGCAAATGGCTTTGGTAAAGGTGGTTTTGCCTACACCCATTTTGCCATAAAAGGCAAAAACTTTGTTGTTGCCAATGTTGTTTATAAACAGTTTTGCAGCCTCGTGAATGGTGTCTAAGCTTTCTATTTTAATTTCCATTGTTGTTATTTTTTTGTGTTCTTTGTTAGTTTAGCACTTTTTGGTGTTAGTGTTATAAGTGGGACTATCATTTCTTCGATAGAGATGCCACCGTGTTGGAATGTATTTTTGTAGTAAGACACATAGTAATTGTAGTTGTTTGGATAGGCAAAGAAGCTATTGCCTGTTGCAAACACATAGCTTGTGCTAAGGTTTGGTGCAGGGAGTTGTGCTTGTTGTGGATTTTTTATTGTGAACACCTCTTTTGAGCTGTAACTAAGATTTTTGCCTAACTTGTATCGAAGATTGGTGTTTGTGTTGCGATCGCCAATTATTTTCACAGGTTTAGTTGTACGAATAGAACCGTGGTCGGTGGTGAGAATAATTTTATAATCGGATTTTGCCAATTCTCTGAAAACGTCTGCCAATACGTTATGTTTGAACCAACTAAGAGTTAAAGATCGGTAGGCGCTCTCGTCGCTTGCCAATTCGCGTATCATTTTCATCTCTGTACGAGCGTGCGAAAGCATATCGATGAAGTTTACCACTAATACATTCAGATTATTTTGTTGCAGATTGTTAAGCTGCTGCATAAACTTTTCTGCACCGTTAGAATCGAAAACCTTGTGATAGGAGAACTTATCGTGTCGTCGATAACGTTCTATTTGTGTCTGAATAAGAGGTTTTTCGTTTAGATTCTTGCCTTCTTCTTCGTCCTCGTCTACCCATAGGTTTGGAAACATTTGCGCTATCTGTAGAGGCATTAGTCCGCTGAAAATGGCATTGCGAGCATATTGTGTAGCCGTTGGAAGTATAGTCATATAGAAATCTTCGTCTATATCGAATAGCTCAGCAAGTTCTCCTGATAATATGCGCCATTGGTCTAACCGAAGATTATCTATTACGATGAGGAAAACCTTTTCGCCTTTATCTATTGTGGGAAATATACATGTTTTAAATATATCGGGGCTCATTAGTGGGCGTGATACTGTTTCTTTATTTTTTCCATTGTTTGGCGACACCCAATTCAGATAGTTTTTGGCTATGTATTTTGCGAAACCATTGTTAGCATCTTCTTTTTGCATAGTTAGCATTTCAGTCATATTGCTATCTGCGCTACTAAGTTCTAATTCCCATTTCACCAACTTTTTGTATACTTCTACCCAATCGTTGAAATCTCGGCAATTGCTTATTTGCATTGTAAGCTGCTGATATTCCTGTTGGTATCCAGTTTGTGCCACTTCGGTTACAATTTCTCGGCGATGAATATTCTTTTTTAATGTTAGCAATATTTGGCTAGGATTAACGGGTTTAATTAGGTAGTCGGCAATTTTTGCACCAATAGCTTGGTTCATAATATTTTCTTCTTCACTCTTTGTTACCATAACAATGGGTGTTGCAGGCTGTATTTCCTTCATTCTCTGCAAGGTCTCAAGTCCTGATAAACCAGGCATCTGCTCGTCTAAGAGAACAAGGTCGAATGTTTGTATGCTACATTGTTCTATAGCATCGGCGCCGTTACTGACGGTTACTACCTCGTATCCCTTTTTCTCAAGAAATATGATGTGGGCTTTGAGAAGTTCTATTTCGTCATCTACCCATAATAAAAGTCCGTTGCTCATATATTGTTTTTCCTTTCTTTTTCTTTAGAAGCGTTGCTTTATGCAACTCTTTATTTGTAATTTCGTGGTTTGTTAAAAACCGCCTAAATCGTAGTATTCGTCATCGAAATCGTAATCGAGTGGTTGTTGTTTCTGTGATTCCTTCTTCTTTTTATCTGTTGTTTTAACATCATCATCGAAATATATTACAGTACTATCTGTATTCTTTTTCTTTGGTTGTTCTTTCTTTTCAGAAGGCTGTTGAGGCTTCTGAGCATTCTTGCTATTCTGTAGTTTCTTCTTATCAGAAGTAGTTTCACTATTTTTTGTTTTTACTGTTTTCTGTTTATTTGAAGGCGCACCAACTGTTGTTTGAGGTGAAGAAGTTTCTGAATCTAACGGAATCTCCATAACACTATTGTCTATTGTAACAACATTCTTACCAATCTGTTCTATAGTTTTTTGTTCTTTCTTAGGCTCAATTGGCTTTGTTTCTGTTTTTTTGTTAGATGTTCCTTCTATCGGTATCACCATTTCTGTATTGTTGATGGTGTTTTCTGTTTTTTTCTTTTTAGACGAATCTTCTATTGGAACAACTATTTCTGTATTGTTCACATTGTTCTTCGAATTCTTCTTATTCGTAGTTTCTTCTACAGGAATAATAACTTCATTGTTATTTGTATTACCCTTTGGCTCTTCCTTTTTAGCAGGTTCTTCTGCAGGAACAACTATTTCTGTTGGAGCAACTTTTTTGTTTTCTGTTTTTTTCTCATCTTCAATAGGAATGGTCATTCCATTATCTATAGGCTCTAATCCTTGTTCACGAGCATTAAGGTCGGTTTCTGTTGGATTTTTACTTTCTATTTCTTCTTGCAAATCACGTTCTTTCTCTCGTGGTGTTGCCACTTCAGCAGGCTCAGACAGTAGATAGTGCTTCGTTACTTGCAATGGAGCGAAGTGTTTAGCATAGAAGTCTTCGTAATCTTTATAGCTAAACGATGTTCCTATGAGTTGTAAGTTCTTGTTGCTAATAATAATAGCTTTTGTGTCTTTGCTTAACTGAGCAGTTACATTCTTATTATTGAAAAGTTGGCGTGCATATTGGTATGCTTCATCGAAACTTCTGAAGCCCGACAAAGCCATTTGGTGTAAACCTTCGATATTTTCAATTTCTATTTCGAAGTTGCGTACATAGAAGCTTGTGAAATTAAAGCGTGCCATCTCAAAAAGCAGTTTATTCTCTGATAAAGAGTCAGGATTATACACCAACAGGAACTTGAAATCTATATCTCTATCGGCTGAGAACTTCACTTGTTTGATACTGTCGCTATCGTTCAGCACATTGGTACGATAGTTCCAAACATCACCAAGGTCGAATTTGCTATTGTGTATTTTCTTTCCAGCTTTTACACCATTCACAATCATTCCTGCCATTTCGCTGATACGACTTTGTGGATATTTCTCTACAACGGTCTTCATTTCGTCTATGCAACCATTGATGTTACCTTGGTTAAGTTTGTTTAATCCATCTATAAATAAGAATTTATCGCGATTTGCTCCCATTGGGAAACGTTCATCGGAAATGCGTTTATTGGCAGCAACCTCGCTGAAACGATTGTTTTTAAATGCCTCGTAAGTAGATGCATATAGTGAATCTTCAATATGTTCTCCAAACTTTGCGTTCTCTTTAAAGTAGGGGTCAGTAAGCAACGCTGTCCATTGACTTTTTGGATATTTTGTTTTAAGTTTGTCTATATAGCTGTTAGCCAAAGTAGTTTCGCCTTTACGCATATACAACAGATACAGGTGATAGTACACATCGTCCATTTGTTCGTAGTCTGGATAGTTATCGCTTACACGGCGTAAGGCTTTTTCGGCTAAGCGAAGATTGTCTAACCTATCTTTGAAAATGACACCTGAATGATGTAAGCCAGCCTCTAAAATTTTATTGCTTGCTGCTAACTGTTCTGGTGTAAATGGTATTTGTGCTAAATAGTATGCACGTTTGTGTGGATCGTTTTGTGCTGAATCTCGTTTATTACTAATTGAGTCTAACTTTGCCTCTTCTTTTGCGATAGAGTCTCGTTGAGCATTGGAGAGTTCATTTGTGTTGGTTATGCCTCCAACTACAGTTTTGTTAATACGCTGCCAGTTGTCTATGTTTTCACGTTTACCCCACAATTGTTGGAACGTAGCCTTACCTTGCTGCACAGCTATGGGATTGTAGAAATACCATGTGGCATCTTGTTGTTGTCTGTTGGGGCGAGTTGGACGTTGAAGCGGATTGTCGTTGTCTGCATTAATGCCTCCATTCTGTGCCATTTGCTGTGTAGCTTCTTGTTCAGCTTGTCGGTTTCGTTCTTCTTTTTCCTTCTTCTTTAGTGCATTTATTACTCTATCGATAGCTGCAAAGCGTTCTGATTCTGGACATTTAGCTAGATATTGCAACGAATCTTGTAGCTGCACAGCCTCTGTATGTGGTGTTAGTTCATCAAGAACCTTTGTACGCTCCGACAATTGTTCGTAATCTTTACGATCTTTATCTAGTAGACCAAGTGCTTCGTTATAGCAACGACGCGCATCGCTAAACTTTTCCTTTTCCCAATACAAGTTACCTAATCGCAAAAGTAGTACACCTTTCTCTATTCCGCTGCGTGTAGATTTTTTGTATCCTTGTTCGTAGGCAGCAATAGCATTTAGTGTATCTTTGTTGGTAAGATAAATGTTTCCCATTGCATAGAATACCTGGTCTAGATAATCTTTATTCTTGTCAGATGCAACCATACGTTTCAGGCGGTTCACCATTTGTTTGGTTTGTCCAGCTGCCATCACTTCGGTTGCAGCAACACGTGCATTAAACTCTAACTCATAGGGAGGATTTGAACGAATTACGTGTTGGAAAGCATTGTAAGCAGCATCTTTATTACCAAGTGCAGCCTGAATTTGTCCCATAAGATACCATTCGCGTGCCTTTTGTTTGCGTCGCATCTCCTGTTTAATAACTCTACGTAGATAGGGTACAGCTTTATCTAATTCTCCCGTATGTATATAATAGTCGGCAAAGGTATAGTCCCATTCACGAACAGCACGCCAATCTATCGAATCTCGTTGTATATTACGGATAACATCTTCTGCATCGTAAAGCCACCCAGCCTCTATGTACGATTTTGCTAACCATGCTCGGGCTTTACCATAAATGGCAGGTTGTGTTCGATAGAGTCTGCTCATATAAGAAAAAGTGGTAGCAGCATCTTCGAAAGAACCCTTATAAAATTGCGACCGCCCCATAAGCATCCACGCTTTCCATAGAAATGGGTTGTATTCTCTACGCGATAACCATTCAATATCTTTCTCTGTTTTACGTCTCGACTTATTCCATTCAGGTTTCTTCTTTATGCTGTGGCGTGCAATTGCCTTTTCTGCTTTTTCAATTGCGCGTTCAAAGTTAGCCTTTCCTAAATCTTTGCTAGCTTTGTTGCCTACAGTGTAAAGCGGAATCATTTCTGTGAAGTTGTCTTTATTGCCATTTTCTTTTTCTAATGATGCATCAATGTAAGCTTGTGCACCATTATAATATGTATTGTATTTGGCATTAAAAGCATGCCACCATCGTGTTTGCGAGGTGTTATTTTTGGTTGAACAGCTTACTATAAGTATAGTAAGTGCTACTACGAATGCGATATAGATATATTTTGCGTACTTCAACTTCACGTATTAATAAACTCTTGAAAGTTTGTTTTTATTGTCTTTAAAGTATATTACTTATAGTTTTTTCTTGTTTCTTAGCCTTCAATCATTGCAATTAACTCATCTTTTATCTGGTTGGGAATATTAATTCCACGAAGAATAAGACTTCTATTCCAACCTTTTACCTCGTCAGGACGCATTGTGTAGAGCACTTCTGCGAACTCTTCAGCTTCATCGTTTGTATATTTGTTCGATTCTCTTCCTTTGAAACGGTCTAGTTCTTCATCGTTGTAATATTCTACTTCTTTTATAGCAGCCTCCATCATACAAGTTTGTTCACAACTTTCATCTAAGCCATTACAAGTAGTGCAATCGCCAGATGCAGGTATAATAATGTCGGGTTCTGCATTGTTATGCCGACTAATTAGAGTTGAGACACCAACAATAATGCCCATTCCTACTATAATCAATATTCCTATAAGTATAATATTCATATAAAGTTTGTTCTATTCTTGTTCTATTTCTTTTATTGAGAAACCTACCTTTCGTAAATCGTCCCAGAAATGTGGATACGATTTTGATACTACTTCTGGATTATTTATGAAGAGTTTACCCAGTTTAATGCTTAAAGGCGCAAAGGTCATTGCCATACGGTGGTCTTTATAAGTGTCTATTATTATGGGGTTAGAAACCTCGCAGCGTTCACCATTCCACGTCATTTCAGAATCATTAGAATCGTGTAGTACATAACCTAGCTTTGCCATTTCGTTTTTCATAGCCTCTATACGGTCAGTTTCTTTTAGTTTAAGACTGCTTAGCCCGGTAAACTTAAAGGGAATATTCATTATGGGGCAGAGGGCTATTAGTGTCTGTGCTAAGTCTGGTTGATTCTTAAAATCGTATTCCAAACGAGACAATATCTGTGGCTTTCTAGTGATGGTTACATCTGTAAGTTCGTCCATCTCTTTATCTGCAAAAATGGTTTTTACACCTAATAACGAAAAGATATATTTTATAGCAGAGTCGCCTTGACGAGAACCGTTCTTAAGTCCTGTAAAGCGAATGTACGACTTGCTATCATTCATCAGCGTGAGTATGGAATACCAATAACTAGCTGCTGTCCAATCGTTTTCTATTGTGTAGTTGCGTTCTGTGTAGTGCTTAGGGTAGATAGTTATTGTATCTACATCTGTCCACTCTGCATCTGCACCATATTCGTGCATTAAATTCAGTGTGAGATCGATGTATGGTCTAGAAATAATATTACCCACAAGTTTCAGTTTTAAACCTTTTTCGAATGTAGGTCCTATCATTAACAATGCTGAAATATATTGCGAGCTAACGTTGCCTGCTATTTCTACGTATCCACCTTTTAGTTCTTTGCCTCTGATGCGTATTGGTGGAAATCCCTCTTCTTCTATGTATTGAATATCCGCTCCAAGCGAACGGAGAGCATCTACCAATATTTTTATAGGTCGTTGTTTCATTCGTGCAGTTCCTGTAAGAATATGTTCGCCTTTACTTACAGCTAGATAGGCGGTCATAAAGCGCATTGCAGTGCCTGCAGCTTTGATGTCTATCTCATAAGGATTATTCTTAAAAGCGCGTTCTATAACTACGGTGTCATCACAGGTAGACAGGTTGTTGGGTACAATTTTTCCACCTGCAAGTGCATGAATAATTAGTGCACGATTGCTAATACTCTTCGATGCAGGGAGTTGTATAGTCTCTTCTATATGTGATGGGGGTGTTATTTTGTATTGCATATTGTTAATCCATTGGATTTTTAAGACCCTTTTCTATTTGTTCTAAAGTCTTCTTTTTGCTATACAAAAATACAAATAAAAGTTGGGAATGTTAGAAAAATACTCTTAAAAGTTTGCTAATCTCTTAAAAAGTAATTAATTTTGCACCGTTAATTCTAAACGGGATGTAGTTCAGTAGGTTTAGAATGCTGGTCTGGGGGACCAGTGGTCGCTGGTTCGAGTCCAGTCATCCCGACTGCAAAGAGTGTAAAGGTGAATGGAAAACCTCTGCACTCTTTTTTTAGCGATATTTGGTTAAGGAGAACGCAGATTAAGCCTCTATAGAAAATAGGAGAGGATATTCTAAACAGCATCTACCGTTTATTCACAAATCAGGCGAAATATCTCAGATGAATATAAAAATAATCAGATTTTAGCCACTCTTGTTTTAGATATCTGTCACGCTCGTTTCAGATATCTGTCAGTTGTGTCTCAGATATCTGTCAGTTGCGAATTAGATATCATAACAAATAATAAACTTTGTGGTCTTATATAAAGATAGCAGAAAGCTATTTATTCTGATGAGGAATATAAGTCCCTTTATTTAAGTTATTATATGAAAACTTTCAATAGCTATAAAAAAGAGTTATTAGCTTTCTTTGTTTAAAGAAAATAAAATATTTTGGAAAACAAATATTCTTTGCGTCTTTTCTTTAAAAGAAGAGAATTCTCTTAGTACTTATTATTTTTAGATTCAGTATTGCTGTCAACGAAATCAACGTATTCACCCTCATCATCGCCAATTATCTTTCTGTCGCGTTTAGATTTTGGGCGATGATCTACGATGGTGTTACCGTTAATATTTATTCCTTCCTCTGTATTTTCATGGCGAAATCTACGTTGCGTACGTGTTATAACTTTATAGAACTTGAAAGCTATAAAGAATAGAATGACAAAGAATGCAATGAATATAAGAAAGATAAATTTTAAGAGAATCATAATTCCTTATTTATAGGTCTTACTTGGAGTTAAAACCCATTGATTTTTATTTCTTTATAGTGTACGATATAATTACATACCACGCTACAATGATGGCAAACCCTGTAATACCAAATATGGCAATTAGAGGAATACAAGTGAGCAAGAATATGTATTTAATCTGATTCTTTTTCCATCCCCATTCCTTAAATTTAAGTGCGAACATAGGAATTTCGGAAACCATTAACCATGAGCTTATAAAGATTCCTACGATTATGAAAATGCACATAAGGGGAGAGGAATCTATTCTTTTACCAAGTCCGATAAGAAGTGAACCCCAAAAGAGAGCATTAGCTGGAGTTGGTAATCCAATAAATCCGAGAGTCTGTCGTTCATCAAGATTGAATTTTGCTAATCGTAGTGCAGAGAATGCAGCCATAATATATGCAATAAAAGGTAGAATGCCACGTAATGATTCAAGAAGGGAAGGATAAGACATTATACCCAGTTTGCTAAACAAAATTGTAGATGGGGCAACACCAAACGTTACTATATCAGCAAGAGAATCAAGCTCTTTCCCTATTGGAGAACTTACTTTTAATAATCGTGCAGACATACCATCGAAGAAGTCAAATACAGCTCCTATGATAATCCATGTAAACGATATTTCAATCTTGCCACTGAAAGCGTATGCAATGGCTATACAACCTGATATAAGATTGCAACAAGTTATAGTGTTGGGAATGTGCTTCTTAATAGCCATATTCAAAGTATATTTGTTAATTAGCTAAGTCTTGCTATCACTGTTTGGTCTCCTACAGTAGATTGTCCCATTTTTACACAAATCTCAGAGTCTATTGGTAAGAAGACATCAACGCGGCTACCTAATTTTATGAAGCCTAAATGCTCATCAATAAAACATTCTTCTTTCTCTTTCGCATAGGTTACAATACGCCGCGCAACAGCACCTGCTATCTGTCGACATAGAACATCTCTTCCATCAGGAGTTGTAATGATGATATCGGCATGTTCGTTTTCTTCACTTGCCTTTGGTAACCATGCTTTATGATAATTTCCATTGAAGTGTTTCACAAACTTAACAGTTCCATCTACAGGGAACCAATTGGCATGTACATTCCAAATGCTCATAAATATAGATACTATAATTCGTCGTTCATGAAAATATTTATTCTCATCAACTTCTTCTATAACAACTATATGCCCATCGGCTGGAGCTACAACAATCTTTTCCGTATCTTCTCCATCAAAATAGCGGATAGGACAACGATAGAAGTTTAAAACTATACAATAAATAGTTCCAAAGATGGCTATAAATATCCAAAAAGGTATTTTAGAGGCTATACCAAACCATAATAAAAGAGCTATCAGTCCAATGCCGATACCTCCATATAGAAGCTGGTCTGTGCCTTCGTGAGGAAGATTTCGTACATTTACACGTTCATACATATTATTCGGTGCTTGATGGACAGTCAAAAATACCTAATCTTGTTGATAAGGCGATTAAAAATGGTATGAAGGGTATGGCTATTACCGATCATGGTGTTATGTTCGGAATAAAAGAATTCTCAGATTACTGTGCTAATATCAATAAGAAGCGGAAGAAGAATGGAGAAGAACCTTTTAAACCTATCTTCGGCTGCGAGATGTATGTAGCGCGAAGACGAAAAGAGAATAAGGTAAAGGATATGCACGATAATTCTGGTTACCACCTTATAGTGTTAGCAAAGAATTATCAAGGATATAAAAACCTTATAAAATTAGTATCGCGCTCTTGGGTAGATGGCTTTTATTATCGCCCACGTACTGACCGTGTTGATTTGGCGAAATACCATGAAGGGCTAATAGTATGCTCTGCTTGCTTAGCTGGTGAGATTCCACGTAATATCTTAAAGGGAGATATGAATGCAGCGCGCGAGACGGTGGAATGGTATAAAAAAGTTTTCGGCGATGATTTTTATCTAGAGTTACAACGCCATGAAGTAAAGGACCCAACGTTAGTTGCCAATCGAGATGCTTTTCCATTACAACAGAAGGTTAATAGGGTATTGTTGCAATTTGCAAAAGAATATAATATTAAATATGTGTGTACTAACGATTGTCACTTTGAAGATAAGGAGACTGCAGAAGCACACGACCACCTTCTTTGTCTTGCAACACAAGAAAGTTTGGACTCGCCTACACGAATGCGTTATTCGAAACAAGAATGGTTTAAAACACGCGAGGAGATGAACGATGTGTTTGCTGATGTACCAGAAGCACTGAGCAACACTTTGGAGATTCTCAATAAGGTAGAGATGTATAGTATAGATAATGGACCTATTATGCCTGTCTTTCCAATTCCAGAGAGCTTTGGAACAGAAGAAGAATGGCGTAAAAAGTTCACGGAACAGCAACTTTACGAAGAGTTTACTACAGATGAGAATGACGAGAATCCATTACCTCCAGAGGACGGACAAGCAGTAATAAAACGTTTAGGAGGTTATAAAGAGATTTATCGTATTAAGTTTGAGGCTGACTATTTATCTAAATTAGCACACGATGGGGCTAAGAAACTCTATGGCGATCCTATTCCTGAAGATGTTCAGAAAGCTATAACGTTCGAGTTGCACGTTATGAAAACGATGGGTTTTCCAGGTTACTTTCTTATAGTTCAAGACTTTATTAATGCCGCACGCAATGAACTCGGGGTGATGGTTGGACCTGGACGTGGCTCTGCTGCTGGATCGGTTGTTGCTTATTGTTTAGGAATAACACGTATAGATCCCTTAAAATACGACTTGCTTTTCGAACGTTTCTTAAACCCCGACCGTGTAAACCTTCCTGATATTGATACCGACTTCGACGATGATGGACGTGGAAGAGTGTTACAATGGGTAACAGATAAATATGGTGAAGAGAACTGTGCACACATTATTACTTATGGTACGATGGCAACCAAAAACTCTATTAAAGATGTTGCACGTGTAGAAGGATTACCTATAGAATTAGCAAACCGACTTTGTAAGGCTATTCCAGAACGTCTCCCAGATGGCTTGAAGATGAATTTAAACAATGCCATTGCTTGCACTCCATTATTGCAAGAAGCTGAAGTAAGTGAAGATGCGCGCGAACGAAATACTATTAAGTATGCTAAAATGTTAGAAGGTACGGTGCGCACCACTGGTATTCATGCGTGTGGATTCATTATCTGTCGCGATCCTATTAGCGATTGGGTGCCGGTTTCTACTGCCACTGACCCAGATTTCCCAGAAAAGAAGGTTCCTGTAACGCAGTATGATGGACACGTCATAGAATCAACAGGACTTATTAAGATGGACTTCCTTGGTTTGAAAACCCTATCAGAAATAAAGGAAGCGTGTAAAGTGATAAAGCAAACCACAGGCGATATAATAGATATAGACAATATTCCTATTGATGATGAACTCACCTATCGGCTTTATCAGCGTGGGCAAACTGTAGGAACGTTCCAGTTTGAATCGACAGGAATGCAGAAATATCTGCGCGAATTGCATCCGACTGTATTCGAAGACCTTATTGCAATGAATGCGCTCTATCGCCCAGGACCGATGGATTATATTCCTGACTTTATTAAGCGTAAAAACGATCCTTCGTTGGTAAAGTACGATATTCCGTGCATGGAAAAGTATCTAAAGGATACGTATGGCATTACGGTTTATCAGGAGCAAGTGATGTTGCTTAGTCGTCAGCTTGCTAACTTTACGCGTGGCGAAAGCGATGCTTTGCGTAAGGCGATGGGAAAAAAGAAGAAAGCCATTGTAGACCAAATGAAACCTAAGTTCCTTGCGCAAGGAAAAGCCAATGGACACGACCCCGAAGTGTTGGAAAAGATATGGGGCGACTGGGAAAAGTTTGCCAGCTATGCTTTTAACAAGTCGCATGCTACGTGTTATTCGTGGGTGGCTTACCAAACTGCTTATTTAAAAGCACACTATCCAGCACAATTTATGGCAGCTTTAATGACACGCCGCTTCAGTCAGATTACCGAAATAACAAAGCTGATGGAAGAGTGTAAGGCTCTTAAAATATTAACGCTTTGTCCTGATGTAAACGAAAGTCAGATAGGGTTCAGCGTGAATAAAAAGGGAGGCATACGTTTTGGTCTTTCAGCTATAAAGGGAATGGGAACGGGTGCAGCTATGGCTATTGTGAGCGAAAGAGATAAGAATGGACCGTATAAAAACATATTCGACTTTGTTGAACGTATAGACCTTAGCAATGTAAACCGGAAGGCTTTTGAAAACTTAGCAAAGAGTGGTAGCTTTGATGGATTAGGCTTACAGCGCGAAGAATACTTTGGTGTAAATGCAAAAGGTGTGTGTTTTCTCGACTCGTTAATTAAGTATGGACAATTGTTCCAACAAGAAAAGGC
>QWCL01000583.1_pt1 | contig 15853 bp, 11 predicted proteins | sample 1972551 | NCBI WGS metagenome assembly QWCL01 (sample SAMN09866709, study PRJNA288562) | Human oral metagenome isolate term2_saliva, whole genome shotgun sequencing... | isolation source: mouth | host: Homo sapiens | place: USA: California
CGGCACCGATTATACGATTCCAACCTGGTATGCGCTATCATATGCCGATTTTGGTAGCTTCACCTCTAATATTTCAAGCTCGTCCTCAACTTATTACACTAGTAGCAGTAGTGGCGGTTCTGGCTATTCTAGTGGTGGTGGCTTCTCTGGCGGCGGTGGCGGCGGCGGTGGCGGTGGCGGCTGGTAAAAACTAAAGCCCCAAAGCTTCAATTAAAAAATATCAGCTTCGTAGCTGATATTTTTATTCTCATTCAATATCCCAAAAGTCACAGCCTATAAGGTATTCGCCCCGGTTTTATTAATAAACTGTTTTATTAATAATTAACTATTCGATTTCTGGTAACTTATCAATAATCTTATTCTTTAGAATTTTAATCATCACATTACGATAGAGCCATCGTGACATATTTTCAATTGTCATCATCAGTGGCACTGTAATAATTAAAATCGCACCGAAGATTACCCACTCAATCATCGATAAATTAATGTGCACACTAAATAAACTTTGTAAGAAAATCATACAGAATAACATGCCGAAAGTACATCCTCCCACAATTAGCTTTTTCCAAATATTGTCATACGGCATACAAATTCGCGCGAGATAAGTGATTCCTACCACTTCCCAACCTAGCACGCAAAGCATCCCCAGTTGCTCACGTGTGAGCCCCAACCAAAGTCTCAAATTAATTAGCGCAAGTACAATTATTACATTAGTTAACGCCGCTGGAATCGCCTTTTTCAAGATATTAATCATGAAATTTCCCCGAATCAAATCTTTATTCGGAATTTGCGCCAAAAAGAAACTTGGTACACCAATCGTAAACATCGTGACCAATGAGACCTGAGTCGGTAAAAGCGGATACATAAAACCGAAGCCAATCGAAAGTAGCGCCACAATAAACGAAAAGACATTTTTCACTAAGAATAATGAACCGGAACGTTCCAAATTATTCACCACTCGACGCCCCTCATCTACAATCTGTGGCATGCGTGAAAAATCCGAATCTAGTAACACTAATTGCGCCACTTGTGAGGCCGCCTGTGAACCTGAAGCCATCGCCACCGAACAGTCCGCATCCTTCAGAGCCAAAATATCATTCACCCCATCTCCGGTCATCGCTACTGTATGTCCGGCTTTTTGTAAAATTTTTACCATCTTACGCTTTTCTTCTGGCTTCACGCGTCCAAAAACCGTGTTTTCTAACACAATCTTCTCAAAATCACACCCCTCTGATAAGCTCGAAAGATCGACAAATTTCTTCGCATTTTTAATCCCCGCTTTTTCTGCCACAATCGAAACCGTCTCAGCATTGTCGCCCGAAATCACCTTCACTTCCACGCCCTGTTCGGCAAAATATTTAAACGTACGCTTGGCGGACTCACGAATTTCATTCATCAAAAGCACAATATTAATCGGCTTAATCGGTGAAATATCTCGTTCTCCCGAAGCTAATAGTTCAACATCTTTTTTACTAACAACTTCACCAAAAATTAAAACACGATACCCTTGCTTAGTGAATTTCTGGATGGTCTTTTCGTATTTTTTCAGATCATCTTTTAGAACAAATTCCGGCGCCCCAATCAAAAAAGTTTTATCCTTAAATTGCACACCACTATATTTATGCTTCGAAGAAAAACCAATGATTTGCTGCACCGAATCCTTATCGAATTTCGATCTCCTGACAGTTCGCTCTTCGGCAAACTTTTTCAGCGCCTTCATTGTGTCGTTATCGGCTTCCTCCGCCATCATTGTTCGCCAAAAATCTGAATCTAGATTATCTTTCATCTCGGATCCGGTCATCTCATAGACGCCGCTCACACTCATTTTATCGTTCGTAATTGTACCAGTTTTATCCACACACAAAACATCCACGCGCGCCAAGGTTTCGATACAATGCATATCATGCACCAAAACTTTTTTCTGTGCCAAACGTACCGCAGACAAAACCAATGTCACGGAAGAAAGCAAGAACAACCCCTCCGGAATCATCCCTACTATCGCCGCAATCATCGCCTGAATGCTCATTTTAATCGGCGTCGCATGAATAAGATATTGTTGGCCAAACATCAATAATCCGATCGGAATAATCAAAATTCCAGCTAGTCTCACGAAATTATTTAGCGATTTCAAAATTTCCGACTGTTCAGTGTTTTTAATCGCTTTTGCTTTTAGGGTTAGTTGTGAAATATACGATTCTGCACCCACGCGAGTTAACCTTGCATAACATTTACCCGAAACCACAAAACTACCCGACATCAATTCGTCGCCAGTAGTCTTTTTAATCTCATCCGACTCACCCGTCAGTAATGCTTCATTTACCAGAACCTCACCCGAAACTACCACGGCATCCGCTGGAATCTGCGCCCCCGCCTCCAAAATAATAATATCATCTAACACTAATTTATGCGTCCAAATTTCTTGCTCCTTAGCCTCTCGCACTACCTTGATTTTTGGCGTATTCAGGACACTCAGTTTATCCAAAATTTGCTTCGCTCTTAATTCCTGCAAAATACCGATCAAGGAGTTGATAAAAATCAGCGGCAAAAAACTCATATCTTTGTACGCACGTACCAAAAATAGCAACGTCGCTAAAAACAAAAAAACAAAATTAAAGTAAGTTAGGGAATTACTACGTACGATTTCACCAATGGTTTTTGTCGGCGCCTGAACCGCAGTATTCACTTGGCATTTTTTAACACGCTCATTTACTTCTTCCTGGCTAAGCCCTTGAATCCCACCTAAACTCTGCTTATTTTTTATCACTTTTATCTTTTCTTTCCGGAATTTCCATTTTTAATTTTGGTGTTTTCGGTATTTTTACCTCAATTTTTTCGTGTCTATTTTTCTGCTTGGTTTTTAGCCAAATCGCCACTATCAACATAAGCACCAAACAAATACCTTTAAGCACCAAATTAATTCTCTTATCCGTACCACTCTGGAGATTTTTATAAAAATTACTCTCAACTTTATATTTTTCTTCTTCCAGATCCAAAATCTCGGCTTCCAGTGCATGAATTTTTTCTTCCGTCTCGCGCACCGGGTTTTGCTCCAACTCCGACTTCAGTTTTTTTACCGCTTCGTTTTTTTCATTTAGCTGACTCTGAATAATTTCTTTTGATTGCCCCACATAATTTCGCACAGGGTTATTTTGATTATCAATTTTGATCTGTTTACTAAACAAAAAAAGGCCCAAACAGCCAGCTATCAGGATTACCATCAAAATGATATTTTTTATTCGTTTATTCACCTAAAAATCTTTCTGTTATTTTATGCAATTTGAAATATCTATCTCTTATTTTAGCACAAAAAGAATAATAATTAAAAACCGACCCGCCCCTTGATTCTTTTCAGTTTTTGATGTGTAATAACACTAAATAACGGAGCGCACCTAGTGGAAGGACTTACCTATAAATATTATAAAAAGAATAACAGTAAAAATATTTACCTAATCATCCATGGTGGTGGGCCAGTTGGCGTAGAAACAGATTTTATCTCCGCCATTTTCGACACAATCGCTAAGACCCATAACAGTGCACTATGTTTCAATTTTCCATATTGTGAACGTATGGAAGAAAGCTCTAGTGGCCCTGATCTATTAGAAGAAATATCAACTCTCAAACAAGTCATTAATTTTGTTCACACAGAAGGATATAACCGTATCACGATTATTGCTAAATCACTCGGCGGAATCATTTCTAGTTATTATTTTGCAAAATATCCAGACAAATCCATAAATCTCATTATCTTAGGCTATATTCCAAACGAAATAAAGCAAAACGCAATTTCAGAGAACCTAAAACTTATTATACAAGGCGAAAATGACCGCTTTGCAACGCCATCCGAAGTACAGAAAATTGTCGGCAATAAAGTATCTGTAATTGAAATAAAAAACGCCGACCATAGTTATCAAAATCACAACAAAGAACCGATTTATCAAAAAGAAGTACTTAATCATCTAGTTAATTGGATCTAATTTCTTTTAAAATTAACGATCAAAAAAGGTCAATCTCAAATAAAGAAGACCCGTTAATATCATTTACAACCAATTCAATTCCGAAAAATACACTTGGTGGGCGAAGTGGGAATCGAACCCACACTCCATTGCTGGAACTAGATTTTGAGTCTGGCGCGTCTACCAATTCCGCCATTCGCCCATAGAGAAATTTTATCATATTTATAGAGTATTTCCAATAACTCTGTTATAATATTTTTATGAATTCTGTAACTGGTGGGCAATCTACAGAGGATAAGCAACGTCAAACCGTCGCCGATCTCGCTCGAAAAAAAGTCATGGAAGCCTTTCATCGAGGTGAAAATTCTGTTGCCAATCAAAATCTAGCTAACGTCGCTACCACGCGCGTGATTTCTTCTACCGAATATAATCAAAAACTCGCAAGCACTCCACCAGCCACTTCCGCCAACTCATCTACCACCAAGCCATCGAAAAATTCTTTACTTAATTTAATCTCCAAGGCACAGAAAAAACTAAAAGACCTCACCCAGACTACCGAAACTTACGCCAAAAATTCTTTTAAACATCCATCTACTGAGGCTTCAAGCCCACAAACTTCTACTGACGCCACATATAATCAATCCTCATCTACTACATCCAGTCAATCATCATCCACCGATCGCCCAGTTTATCAAAATTTTGCCACCCAAAAATCTCCTACCACGGGTAATCCTTTCCGTCGCACTTATCAAATTCAAACTGGTATGAATCACTACAATCCATATCAAAATCAAAGCTCAGTTAATCAGCCTTTCAGTGGCCAAGCTCTCACAAGTTCAAGCAATGCCACAGGGAACTACACCACAAATCATCAAACCTACACCGCCCAGCCAAACACCCGAAATAATCCTCAATATAATTATCAGACCCAGCCTACTGGCGGCGAAATCGGCTCACTCAAACAAGCCCCGATCAATATGAACCAAAAAATGGATTGGCAAAACTATCATAGTGCTTGGCAAAATTATTATCAAAAATATTACAGCGAATATTATGCCAAAGCCGCCAAATCCTATGTGGAAACCGAAAAAACCGAACTAAATAATCAATACGAAAAACGCAATCAAATCGGTCAACTGGCTCTCGATAGTCAAAAACGTCTAATCGAAAATCTCAAAAACCCCAAACCTAAAAATCCCGAAACTACCGAAAAATCTTCCGAAGATACCCAAGCCAAATCTACCGAAACTCCCCCTTCGCTCGAATCAATTCATGTTAAAACTATCGAAGCTACTTTGAAAGAGCGTATTCAGAAAAAAGCCAGCAGTAGCTTCCAGCTCTCTAAAAAACATCGCAAATTCATCCCGATTTTCGCCGGAGTTTTCACTATCCTTTTCATCCTGTTCCTGCAATATAACCGCCTAATCTTCGCTCCGATTATGGCCTATATCGCTCCCGGAAATTCTAATGACACCGAAATCACGGCCATTGATCCGACCGTCACTGCCGCCCCGACCGCCGATCCGAAACTTATTATTCCGAAACTCAATGTCGATGTCCCGGCGCACTTTAACATCGCTAACGACACTGCCACTATCGATAATGCCATGAATCATGGCGTGGCTCAATTTAAAATTCCTGGCGCCGATGCACTACCAGGTCAAGTTGGCAACCTCGTGATTTCCGGTCACTCCGCCGGTGATATTTATAGTAATAACCAATACAAATTTATCTTCTCTGGTCTCGAGCGTCTGCAAAATAACGACCTCATCTACGTCAACTACAATTCGGTTCGCTACACCTATAAAGTTACCAAGAAACAAACCGTCGAACCAACTGATGTAGCCGCATTAGTTTACCCAACTAGTAAACCAATCCTCACTCTCATTACCTGTACGCCGCTCGGTTCCGACCGCTATCGCCTGCTAGTGACCGCCGAACAAGTTAGCCCTACCTATGAAGAAAAAGCCGTTTCCACTCCAACCAACACTGATTCTACCACTGCTTTACCAGGGAATAATACTTCTTCCGAATTGCCAGCCAACGAAAAGCCATTCTTTCAAAAAATCTGGGGCTTCCTCACTAATAATCATTAAAAACCAACCAAAAATAGACCCCACCACGGGTCTATTTTTAGCATTATCATTATGTTTAGCTAAACCCAAAAGAGACCCCATTCCATAAAGAATTTCAGCCTAAAACTCGCGAATCCCATTGTCATAAAAATAGACCTGAATTCAGGTCTATTTTTATTTAGTCTTAGAATAGTTTATCACGTTTAATTTGCAGACCATTATCACTCGTCCCCACATAGTAAAGGTAACGGTTATTATGATTAATCACCGCATCGAAGCCATTCGCTACATTTTCCAAAATCGTACGCTGATTATCGTGATCAAAATCATAAACTTGCATCTTACCATCCACTACATCGAACATCAAATAATAATCCAATTGCCTGATCGTATTATTGTTATGTTCAAATTGCAAAAGCTCCATCAACTCCAAATTCACCAACATCACTTTATTGCCGCTCACCCCCATAAAGAATTCACCATTCGCGGAAGTATAAAATTCTGACGGCGCCGCCTCCAAAGTTTTTTCCAAAGCCAAATTCAAGTTAGTATTTTCACTATCATGATTTGGGTAATCATCTGTATTATAAACACGCAAATTTTGCCCGATTACCGTATTGAGATATTTTTCACCATAAAATTCGGTTAGATTAACAAAAATCCGATTTAGCCCCACGGCCTCATCGACTTCATCGATCTTAATTTCTCCCGTATCTTTCAATTTAAAAATCCCAATTACGAATTTTTTCTCCGCGTTCAGCTTCTTCACAAAAGCCAGTTCCGAACCGTACATCGAAAACCTCGCCACATCCGATACCATCGTTTCATAAATAATTTTATCATTCAAGTTTACTTCTCGAATCTTTCCGTCGATTAGCATCATCAAGCGTGTCGCCTGGCCATCCGAGATCTGTACTTCTGAAATTACGTAACTATTTTTCGCCTTCTCGGTCTTAGTAAAATCCTCCGCTTCTTTAGCTTCCAACTTCTTTTCTTGCACCAATTTCTCGATATCTTTATCGACAAAACTACTAATCGTCTTAGTTAGATTCACACTCTTCGTGGCTTCCTTAAAATTCAACAATAACCACTCTGAAGCCTCGCCCGAAACTAAGTTCACTACCGCTTTTTCACTATTTTCATTCCAAATAATCTTCTTCAAACTACCTGTGAATTTTCCGTTCGTCACAAAACTCGAAACGCTCGTTATGTCAAATTCCGAGGTCGCAATATCACCCTCCAAATTCGTCACATACTTAAATTTTGGCGATTCTTTCAAGCCATACAAAATCGCTCGGTGATTCGTCGCCGTTTCAAAAAAGCTCAAATCTTTTTCCGTCGCCAGAACTTCCGTCTCACGCGATTGCTTAAACAAACGTGGATATTTCAAACGCAAAAGCTTGCCAGAAGTAATCGAAATTTTCTTACTCCAGGTATCATAGCCATCTTTTTTCAAGACAATTTCATGCTCGCCAGCCGAAAGTAGCTTCGAAATATTCGTCTCTGCAATTTCTCGCCCATCCGCAATTACTTTTGCGCCAGTCGGCAAAGATTCCGCCTGCACCATACCATATTGTTCGAATTCTAATTTTCGATTCAGGCGCCAGCCCTTCACTACTGCCACTAAAACAAACACCATGAAAATCACGGCAATAAATGAAATTACATCTACTATAACTACACGAATTAATTGATTTCGCTTTTCTTTATCAAAGTCCATATTGTCAACATTATAACACATCAACCTCTATAAAAAATCAAACATAATCACTATTGATTTGCATAAGTATTATTATTATAATTAAACAAAATAAGCGAGGAAAAATGGAAAGAAATTTAACGAACCAGCGCGTTCAGAGTCGTGCCACCCATATTACTGTCAGAAACTCTGGCACTCTTAATCGTCACTTCGTTAAAGCTCCTCGTAAAATCGTCTTTTCTGATGATTTTTCTGCCGTCTCAGATATTCGCACCCCAGCCGCCTCTGTAGCGTCAACTAAACCCACCCCAGACTCATACACCACATCGACCCCTGCTCCAACCGCGAAAAAAGTGACCATTTCTTTTGATTCACTTCGCGAATCACTCAAAAATAATACAACCATGCGCCCTACTTCTAACACCCAAGCTACTTCTGTCCCGAAGTCTCATCCTACCACTTCTCGCATCCAAATTTCTGCTCCGTTAGATATTTCTGCACCCGCCCCAGTTACTACACCATTTAATTTTTCTGCGCCCGCCCCGGTTTCTAACCCACTCAATCTTTCTAAACCTACCCCAGCTGCCAAGCCTACTCCTGTTTCCATTCCACGCCCCCTCAATATTTCAGAACCAACATCCAACACGATAGGCTTTACGTCCCCAGTGGCACCGGTTACGTCTGCTCCATTCACTAAACCAGTTGCTCCGGCTGTGCCAGCCATTCCGGCAGCTCAACCAACTCCAGCTCGCCCATTGCGCGGCACCACGAGAACTCGTTCCACAGTCGCACCTTTACAGTCTCTTGCCGAACGTCGCCGCGAAGCCGATACTATCTCTCATTTCTCCGCCAAAAAAATCACGAACCGTGCTCGTCAAAATTCCAAAGCCCTAATGTCCGCCATGAAGGAAGAAACGAAGCCGAAATCCGCTCCAATCGCGATTAAAAAACCAAAAGTTTCCAAAAAGCATCTCATATTTGCGGTTGCCAGCTCGATTTGCTGCATGGGCGTGCTCTACGCCACTCTTAAATTCAGTATGCCAGACATTAGCGCCAAGGTTGCTGCCGCCCAGAATGGTGTCTCCTATCCATCCTTTGTGCCACGCGACTTCACTGCCCGCAGTGCTTCCTTCCAGAAAAATACTTTTTCTCTCGAATTTGTCGGGCCAGACAAAACTCGTTTCACTCTTGATCAAGAAAAACTCCCTTGGGATAGTAACGCTCTCTTGAATAACTACGTCAAACCTACCTGGGGCGAACAATACGACACTATTCGCGAACAAGGCCTCACGATTTACATGTATCAATCCAACGCTGCCTGGGTAAATGGTGGCACGGTTTATAAGCTCAATACCACCTCTGGTAGTCTCAGTAAAAAACAGCTTAAGAACATTATCACCTCACTCTAAAATCATTCATAGTGGTATAATTAAGCCATTATGAATAAGGAAATTAGAACTCGTTTTGCACCCAGCCCTACCGGCTATATTCACATCGGCAATGTTCGCAGTGCCATTTATCCATACCTGATCGCTAGACAAAATCATGGTCAGTTTATTTTGCGCATTGAAGACACCGATCAAAGTCGTTTCGTGGAAGGTGCCGCCGAACTAGTTTTCGATACCCTTAAATGGCTCGGACTAAACTGGGATGAAGGCCCAATGGTGGGAGGTCCAGACGAACCTTATTATCAAACTGAGCGCAAAGATATTTATCTAGCTTGGGCTAAAAAACTGCTTGAAAAAGGTCTGGCTTATGCCGATGATACGCCTTCCGAGAAAATCGAAGAATACAAAAAACTCGACAACGAGCAAAAAATTCCTTATCTTTACCGCAACCATCGCCCAGCCAATCCACCAGAATGGCACGAAGGTCTGCCAATTCGCTTCAAGACCACTCCAAAGCATTACGAATGGCACGACGAAGTCATGGGCGACATGCAAACCGGTCCGGAAGTTCTCGATGATATCATTTTAATTAAAAAAGACGGTCTTCCTACTTATAATTTTGCCCACATCGTTGATGATACTTTAATGAAAATTACCTATATTACCCGTGGCGTCGAATATCTTTCCAGTACGCCAAATTATCTGGCCCTCTACGACGCATTAGATTTACCTCGTCATCTTTTCGTCTCGATGCCACACATTTTGGCTCCTACCGGCAACAAAAAGCTCGGTAAACGCGATGGCGCCAAGTCTGTCACCGAATATCGTGATGATGGTTTTCTCCCAGAAGCTATGCTCAATTATCTCGCTTGTCTCGGTTGGAATGACGGCACTGAACAAGAAATTTATTCAATCGACGAAATGATCGAAAAATTTGAAATTTCCCGCATTCAAAACTCCGGTGCCCGTTTCGACGAAACTAAAATTCTTTGGATGAACGGTCAATGGATTCGTAAAATTGCCGACGAACAGGGAATTGATGCACTCTACGCCAAAACTTGTCTCACTTCTGATTCTGAAGATTTTTCTCGCTACCAAGTTTTCAAACCACTGAATTTTTGGCCAGAATCCGCCGACCAAGAGACTGACGAGTACAAAAAATCTGTGCTCAGTATTATTTATGATCGTCTGAAAACCCTTTCCGATCTCCGTACCATGACTACCTACTTCTTCGAAGAGCCAACCATTGACCTTGATTTAATTTATAATAATAAATTCCTCAAGAAACTCTCCGAGACCGAATATCGTGACCTACTTAAACTCACTATCGAGAAACTAAATCAAATCGAAGAAGATACTTGGACCGATGATAATCTTCAAGCCAAGCTCAATGAGCTGCTCGCTGCCACCGGCAAAAAACCTGCTGAATATTTCAGTCTAATTCGTATCGCCGTTAGCTTTGCGCCATTTAGCCCAGCACTACATCAAACTTTGCGTGTGCTTGGTAAAAACCGCACCCTGGCCCGTCTAAATCGCGTCCACACCGCAATCTCTCACGATTAAACATCTTTACAAGCCTCAAAGGCTTTGCCATAATAGTAGAAAAGGAGTCGTTTATGGCAAAATTTTATCAAAATGCGGGGGAACCAAACAGTAAAATGAACTGGGTCTCCGAAAGAGATAATCCCGACACCGCGAACGACTCCTGGGACTCTGGCGCCTTCCAAAAAGACCTGCCAGACCACTATCAAAATTACGAAGAAAATGACCCATCCGACGACGATCACCTGGAAGACGAGGGCGACGAAAACGATCTCGGTGACATGTCCGACGAGGAATTCCACCTACGTAATCGCACCACCAACTCCGACACTTACCCACATCTTTTCGACCCTATCGACGACTCCGAATGGAACGACGCCAGCTTCGATTGCGACTAATCCATCAAGCCGCTGCGTCATTACATTATCGCAACCAATTCTTACGCCACACTATTGCATAACCCATCTAAACTCTTGCGGCTATAACTAAAAAATGTTATTATTATTTCACGGTTCCGTCGTCTAGTGGTCCAGGACGTCTGGTTCTCATCCAGAAAATCGCGGGTTCGAACCCCGCCGGAATCACCATTTTAAGAAAAGGCATTTATGTCTTTTTTGTTTTATAATAAAATTATGCAAATACCAATACTACATGGCGAATTCATCTATAAAAATGTAAAATATCACACAGATTTTTATAGTTTAATCGAACAAGAAATCCCCAATTTACCTTGGTCGCAAGTCTATATCATCGGTAACTTCCAAAATCAGATCCCTATCGTAAAATATACTCACGCCTCAGATAATCTTCCTGGTGGAGGAGTAAAATCTAACGAATCCATCTTCCAAACCATTAATCGCGAAGCCAAAGAAGAGCTCAATATGGCCGTCAAATCCTGGTTTCCGCTCGGCTATCAAAAAGTCTATGATAATCAGGGGAATACAGGCTATCAATTACGTGTCTATGCCGAACTCGAAAAACTCGGTGAATTTACAAATGACCCAGACGGCTCCGTAATCGGCTATGAGTTAATCAATATCGAAGAGTTAAATGACCATATTCATTATGGCGAAATTGGGGTTTTTCTAGTAAATCAGACTAAGCATCTGTACAAATAATTTATTCAGGCACTAAGATTTACGCGTAAAGTAACCCTGCACTCCCGGGCGATCCACGCGAAGCCAAGTTTTATCCGCGTAGTATGGGTCGGCTAGGTACGAGCCATTTCCTCCTCGAAGCTTCTTGCGGTTCATAAACATTGCTGAAAAGTTTGTAAGTTTAGTAGTATCAAAGTCATTATTTACATAAATTTTTTCTAGTTTATCTTTAGATTTATTTTCATCTGGAAGATAAAACATAAAGCTCAAATTCGTCACCTTAGAGGTATCGAAGTTGGAGAGATTAAGAGTGATGAGATTAGACATGTCATAAAACATATGATTCATAGCCGTCACCTGGGAAGTATTAAAGTTAGAAAGGTCAATAGTAGTGAGATTAGACATCCTAGAAAACATACCGCTCATATCCGTCACTTTAGAAGTGTCAAAGTTGGAGAGATTGAGGTTGGTAAGATTAGACACGTCAGAAAACATATAGCCCATATCTATCACATTAGAGGTATCAAAGCTGGAAAGATTAAGAGCAGTAAGATTATACATATTAGAAAACATAGAATTCATGTACATCACCTTAGAGGTGTCGAAGTTGGAGAGATTGAGAGTAGTGAGATTAGACGCATGAAAAAACATAGAGCCCATATTTGTCACTTTAGAGGTGTCGAAGTTGGAAAGATTGAGAGTGGTAAGATTAGACACACCTCGAAACATAGCGCCCATATTTGTCACATTAGAAGTATCAAAGTTGGAAAGGTTAAGTGTAGTGAGATTAGGTATGTCAGAAAACATAAATCTCATATTCGTTACCTTAGAAGTATCAAAGTTGGAGAGGTCAAGTGTGGCGAGGTTAGTCATACGATCAAACATCTTGCTCGTATTTGCATTTAAATAAACTTTCTCTGTTTCAGCATAATAATAAGCAGTCTTATCTGTCGGGTCTAGCCAGAGCTTGATTTCGTCATCAGATTCCTCATCTTCAATATTTACCACGTTCATGGAAGCAGTTGGTGCTACGGTACTCTTTTTGAAATGCTCGATTTTATTGGTCGCGGTTTCCAAAGCTTTTAATTTTGTGTTAAAATCAGGACCTTCCGTCATGATGGCGATACGATTATAATTATTGGTTAGAATTGAAAATATTAGTTTATTTGTGTATCTGCCACTTTCTAGATTATCACTCAATTTCATGCCAATACTGAGTTGGTTTGATTCATTACCATTAGTCTTCCCCGCAGTTTGGAGAATTTGGGCTGGAGTAGAGTGGGCTGGAATTGGCGCATAGTTCGTGGACGCACCAAACTTATAGCCCCAAGTGTTATCAGGTAAATTATTTAAGGGTAAATTCGCACTAATCGAATTAATTTTTGCACCATTTGTAGAATTGTTATTCACTAGCGCTGTTTCATTGGTTTCTGAATTCAAAGTTGCCGTATAACCAGTCTTGTTATTCGTGTTTACCGTAAGGTTTAAAGGAATTTCTGTGGTTTTATCCGTACTATAAAAATCGACAAACAAAGTCCTAATAGAAAAGTAAAGTTCCTTCGAAAATTTACCCACAAAAAATTATGAGAGAAAGTGATTTTTGACATACCTTTATTTTACCATAAACAAAATCAAAAATTAGCATTAAAATTACTTATCAAAACTCTATTTCACCAAACAGTATATTTATATACTCGATTCAGCTTGCTACTCTAATCCCTCAAGTATAACACTTGAGATGTTATTTCAGATTCCAAGTTCTAGAAATCTCTAAAAATAGTATAATTGTGTTATGATTATCAAAATAAAAACTTCTTCGAAGGTTTATTTATGAGTGAGTTCTTGCGTCGTAATCCAGAATCGTTTGAAAATGAGCCAGAATCTGATCCAGATATTGCAGAATTAGCCGTCAATGGTTTATCTCGCGTTACTAGCAAACAAGAGGACGATACTGACTACGATGATTATTACGGAGAGGACAATTATGATGACGGTGAGTACGACGAGGAGAATGGCTACGATGATGATTATGGCGAGGAACGTGCTGACTTCGATGAAGAAAAATTAACACTCCAAGAGATTCCTTTGCCGGCGGAAATATTAGAGCGTTATTCTTTCCTCAGCGAATTACCGCATGGCGTTGCCGTTATGGGCGGTGTGGCTCGTAGCATAGCAAGAGAAATTATAACTGGTGAGCGTGAACCTATTCGCGATATTGATCTTATAAATATTACTGATGAAGATGGTAATAGTGAAGTTGATTATGATAGCCTAGACGAGCTCTCGCGCAAGTTTATGCCAGATGACTATACTTTTGGTCATAGTGTCGGAAATGATACCCTAGACCACTATTTTAGAACTCGTGATTTTACAGTCAATCAAAGTTTGATTAAAGATGGCAAACTCATTGTCAGTAATTTTGCTTATAATGATTTCCAAGAGAACATTATTCGCCCTACCTATTTTGAGCATCCTTATGACGGTGATGACATAAGTAGTCGGCTGTTCCTGAAAGCCTTAATGATGAGGAGCGTATTCTCGCAAATCTCAAACTCCATTCCTCTCATTGAAGATATGGAACAACCAGAATATATCGGCTCTTTTGATATTGCGCTATTCTTAAATAAGGCTATGAGTCGTGGTGCTAGGACGGCTCGCGTATTTACGGAAGATCTTACAGATTGGGATATAATTTCTGAGGAATATGCTGGTCGTCCAGTTGCTCTTGCTAAGGCATTACTAGAAGATGTCCCTGCGTTTGAATTTCGACCGTCTACCGACGAACGATTTAAAGATATTCAAGAATGTGAAGATATGAATGGATTTTTTATTCCGCCAGCCATGTCACACTATCACGCCTCGAACCCAGTAATTCGTCGCGCAATTGCCGAATATGAAGACGGTTTAGATGAGCCTATCGATAGTGGGGAAGAACGGGCTTCTGGCTACTATACTCAAGCTGAATATGATGAAATTATGCGTTCTTCTGCCTATAACGATAATACGATGATTATAGTTAGGCATTAAAAAACAGTTTTTGCGGCTTTCTTAAAAGGTTTACCCCCGGATCGAAACCCGAAGATAGATGATAGTTGTTGCACTTGAGATATTAACTCAGGGGGTTTTTCTTTACATACTCTATATTCGATGTTATAATATAACGCATGAAAAAGCTTCCAATTGTCGCCCTTATCGGCCAGACCAACGCTGGTAAATCCAGCCTATTAAATCGCATGGCACACAAAAATATTGCCATTGTGGCTCGCGAGGCCGGTACTACCCGTGACAGCGTAGTAGCGACTATTGATCAAGCTTTTACTCTTATTGACACTGCTGGTTTGAAAAATCCTGAAGATGATTTCGAAGCTTCTATCCAGGATCAAATCGAGGACGCCATTGATTCTGCGGATCTTATTTTGCTTACCGTCGATTCTACCAAATACCCAGATTTCCGCGACAAAGATATTGCCCGCATGGCCCTTAAATCTCGCAAGCCAGTTCTTTTAGTCCTCAATAAGTCAGATCTCAAAGAATCCCTACCTTTTGCCGAATATATCAAATTTGGTATAAAAGCAGACGAAACCTATCAAACTTCTGCCACTACCGGACAGGGAATTAAAGACCTCAAATCACGTATTTATCGCGAATTAAATTCTTACCCAAATACCAACGAGGCTGATTCGGATGAAAAAACCGAAACTGCCATTAAGGTCGCCCTCATCGGCCGCCCTAACGTTGGTAAATCCAGCCTCTTCAATCGCCTCGGCCAAAAACAACAAGCCATCACCAGCTCCAAACAGGGAACCACACGCGATATTAATCGCCTTGAGCTTAAATTTAAAGGCCAAACCATTGAATTCCTCGACACTGCCGGTTTGCGTAAACCAGGCAAGCGCGAAGTTGGTATTGAAAAATTTTCTGCCATTCGCACTCTTTCCGCCATTGAAGAATCCGACATCTGTTTACTACTTGTCGATTCCACTGAACCACATTCTAAGCTCGATCAATCCCTCGCTGGCCAAATCATCGAAGCCGGTAAAAGTGTGATTTTAGTCATCACTAAATCTGATCTTCTCGATAATTCTACCCCTGTAGTTTC
>QWCL01000449.1_pt1 | contig 15829 bp, 10 predicted proteins | sample 1972551 | NCBI WGS metagenome assembly QWCL01 (sample SAMN09866709, study PRJNA288562) | Human oral metagenome isolate term2_saliva, whole genome shotgun sequencing... | isolation source: mouth | host: Homo sapiens | place: USA: California
AAAGTGGATGCGTTATAATAAGAAACATCAGAATAATACAAGAGATGGATTGAGTTATGCTACTTTTGGTGCACCAAATGTTCCTCTATTCTTGGCAAAATTTATCATGTCAAAGGCTATCAATGCGAAAACGCAGAATAAAGGTGATCGGAAAAAGATAGCTTCAGCATCTCATTTTGTACTTTTCACAACAAAAAATAATACTGTTGAACAATGGGTTGCACTTGGCAGAACCTTGGAACAGATATTACTGCGTTCAACGCAGATGGGTATTGCAAATGCTTATTTCAATCAGCCTAATGAGGAAAATGATATTACAAAAGAAATGGTAAAGCAACTTCAAATCTCTAACGAGTACCCGACTATTCTTATAAGGTTAGGCTATGGAAAGAAAATGCCTTATTCGCTAAGACGCGATTATAGGTCATGTATTTTCTCTGAAGAATAAATCTGAGGACATATAAATGCTAGCCCATTTAGTAATCTTTCTTTAGGTATTACAATGATAGCATTTGTTTCCGAAAGTTCTTTACATTCAAAATTCTCATTCTAGAGAAAATAGTCAATTATTAGGGTCAAAAAATGAGTCAAAAGTAGGTTCTTCCAGAAAACTATATACTTTTTGTGCAAAAGGTATATAGTTTTTTGCTAAAAGATATATAGTTTTTCGCTAAGAAATATATAGTTTTTTGTTGAGAAATATATAGTTTTTCGACAAAAATTCCCTTGTTTTTCAGGGATAATGAATATTTCTTTTGTTAAGATGATACTATAAAATATGTAAAACTTTGAATATCAGCAGTTTATAAAATATTATCTTATCAGCCCCATATTTTGCGTATTTGAGTCAAAGTACATTCCTCTTTAAAAATATCGCAGAAATACCCCCTCAAATTAGCAGTATTTTATTACAAAATATTGTAATTTAGGCGAGCTTAGGTATTACGCTAAATGGTATCTTCACAGCCCTGCTTACTTCAATGGTACTCCCCCTAATGGGGATTATTTAGGTGATTTTGTGTTTTAGCGTGATAAAGTCTACTAAAGTAAGAAGGAAATTATACCCATTATTACACGTGTAGTTTTAATTTCATTTTGCTGTCACATTTAACATTTCATGTCATCCTACTGTTACATAATAAGTTAACTAATAAATTAGGCTGACAGTAGTGACAGCAAAGTGATTTTTACTGGGAAATACTTTGTAATCAACATACTATGTTAGAGTATGCAGATACTGTTTAACCCAAATCGGTAGGAAACTAACATAAAAGTCCACGTAAAAATGAGAGGATTCCTGGTTAACAGTCACAAAAAGAAATAGTTCTCCTTGTCTTCTATTTAATTTTCTTTCACTTTTCCTGTTAAAAACTTGATTTATATCATATAAATTAGTAAATTTGTGACCGATAACCCTGTCTGAAGCCGCATCGGACAAAAGTTAATAATAGCAGAAGTCCGCAAGGGCGGGAAAAATTGCTCATGAGGAGCATTTTGATAGGGGAATCATATATATGATAAGGCGTTTACTTGACGCTTTGTTCTTGACATCAGGAAACTTCGCAACTTTCTTATTGTCGTCTTGAACATAGCAACGGTAGATGCTCATGGGTGTGTATTTGTAGCCTTTATGATATACCTTCTTAGAAATAGGTATACAGTTTGGCTATATACATATCGGCGTGGGCTTCTGCGTTGCTCGTTCTTACGACAATGGGCAATGCGAAGGCCTCCTGGTGTGGGACGAGTAACAGGTACAGACTTCCACGCTTTTTTTGTATATGTACTTGAACAATCAATAGCTGTTTTAGAAATTGAAAAAGAAACAATATAATTAATTTCTATATGAATCAGAACAACTACATGAAAGGCCTGTCAATCGTGGGCTTCTTAGTATTCGGTGCCGTCAGTTGCTGGGCTACGGCAGAATCCTTGCATTTGTTATTATCGTCTTGGCCTGTCGCATTTTGCTGGGCTATCACCATCGGATTTTTTATCATTGCATCCCTTGGAACGAAGATGATAGCAGACAGTCTGAACCAGCATATTTTCGTAGAGAACCGTGGGATGAAGTTCTCATTAGGCATTATCATCGTTTTTGTTTTCTGGCTGTGTTGCAGTCTTCCGACAAATACACACACATTCTTTTATCGGAATCTTATCAATGATAAGGTTACTTATGAGATAGCCACGACCAAAGGCTATCTTGACCAAATTGCCAATGGGGTAGTAACAGCTGACAAGACGAATGCGCGTATCACGGAGTTTATCAATCAGGTAAATATGAAATTAGGACAGCTGGAGGCTGAAATCAAGAACGAAGCCAATCCCGGCAACGGACCTCGCGCCAAAGCGATTTTGGCAGACTTTGCCAATCTGTTCGATGTTCCTGTCATTAAACCTCTTTCGTTTGTCGGGACTTCTGCCCAAGACAGACAGGTACTTTGCAACGAGTATCGAAAAATGATTTACACGCTTCGGGATACGAAAATAGAAAACATAAAGGCCTCCATGACCCCAGCAAACAGCAACTACAAGCAGCAGGCACTGGTGGACAGGAAGAATTTGGACGTAATCAAGCGCAATATAGACGAAGGAAATCTGGACGTGAATGATGCCAACGATATAAAGCAAATCTGTGACAAAATCAATCAGGGTTACAGTACAATCAAGATGTATGCCCAGTTTGTCGATTTCAAGAATGCTGAGGATAAGGCCAACTATACAGCACCTTCTCCGCAAACCAAGATAGCCCGACTACTGAGCGTGTATGATGTTTGGAGAGACTTCGTTACGGGACAACAAGGAGGCTTGTCGTTCATTTTTTGGATTCTCATATCCATTCTCGTAGATGTAGCAGCCTTTATTTTCTTTGACATCGCTTTTGCGAAGAGGGATAATTAATAACACATTAGTTAAACACATATAAAATGGCATTAAAAGACGTACAATTGGATAGTAATATCCTTTCCCAGCCTTCTGAGGACAATGGATCCATAGTAGCACCTGTGCAAGAGTCAACCTCTATTGCTCAAGAAGTTACCCCTATGTCCCAATCCGAGACTGACCCCAACAAAATCAAAGTTACTATCGCCGACAAGACTTCGCCGATAGTAGTTCTCTATGGTCCTCCTTCTTGTGGAAAAACCATGACGCTCATTCGTTTGGCACGATGGCTGAACAAAAATGGTTTCCAAGTCGTTCCAGAAAAGTCTTTCCGTGAGTCGAAAGACACCGGCTATCAGCAACTTTGCGACAACTTCAACAGCTTCATCGACTCCAATGATGCTGCTAAAAGCACTAACCTTATCAGTTTTATGCTGGTAAAGATACTTGACAAGGGTAAAACCATCTGCCAGATATTGGAGGCTCCGGGAGAGCATTATTACAACCCGGGAAACAACCAGCCAAGACCACCTTATGTTAGCGAGATTATTAATGCTGAAAACCGTAAGCTCTTTGCTGTCATTCTTGACGCAAAATGGACAGACGCATCTGCAAAGAAAGGATATGTTGACAATGTACGCAGGTTGAACATTGATATGCAGACACAGGACAAGGTACTCTTCGTCTATAACAAGATAGACCAGAGTTTTACCTATGGGGGAGCTTTGTCAACCTCTATTAAAGAAGTTTCCGACCAGTACCCTGGTATTTTCGAATCCTTTGTGAATCAGAATCCAATAACGAAAATGTGGAGGAAATTCAATTGCGGTTTCGTTACGTTCTCCACAGGAAGCTATGCCCCAACTATGGATGGCACCTTTACTTACACTCCGAGTCTGGACGAATATCCAAAAAAACTCTGGAATGCAATCTTACAATTCATTAAAGGCTGAAAATTATGGCATTGACAATACATCTATTCGTTCATGGCGTGCCTGCCGGGAAGAAACAGTGGGGTAAGTTCTGCAAGGAAGATCAGCTCTATCTTGACCAATTCTATCAAGGGGACATACAAGAAGAGTGTATGAAAGTGGAATGTCGTAACATTGCAGGAAGTCCATCTGTTTTCTATACTTTCATCATAGGCAAGAACATCAATGCCTGTGATGGTCGGAAAGGCTCTTATTTTGCGCTTACGCTAAAGATGAATTCCTATTACAGGGATATACAAAACATCTATGCTATCTTGAAGGCTGCTTACCATAAATATTGTATGGGGCTGTTGCTGACTGACTGTCAGAATTTTGTCAAGTTTTCCATTCCCAATTTCCAAAACAAGAACGAGGAACTGCTTGCATTGGAAAAATCAATCTCTGATTACATTTCCAATTTCTCCCACGACTCGGACATCAAACCTTTGGACAAACAAATGCTTGCTGGAGGGGAAACGAAATCCATCTGCCTGTCAGACTGCGACGCTGAATCTGCACTTCAACTCATTCGTGCCAATGGTTCCATCCTTGTATCAGAGTTCTATGCTTCTTTCAGAGAACAGAAGCGGGAGCAACTCCATGCCGAGGAGTTGAAGTCGGTTCAGACAAGGTGTGATACAGAAATCAACAAAATAGAATCCAGTACCCAGCAAACCTTGAATGACCTCAAACGCCAGTTTGAAAGCGAAAAGAGCAGTAGTGCCAAACGCGAAAAAGAGCAATTGGACGCATTGAACCAAAGGCTTACGGAAGCAGAAGAAAAACTTGGAAAGGCCCAAAAGACGTGCAACGATTACAAAAGTGAAATCGAGAACTACAGACAGAAGTTTCATAAGGCTTCAGAACTGCTTCACACAACTGGTTCAGATGCTGTTACCACTCCAATAAGCCCACCAACACCACCTATGACTGGCTATCCAGACAGGCAGTCGAATCAACCAAAGAGGAAATCCAAGACATGGAGAAAGAGGATACCCAAGACATGGAGAGAAACCATCCAACTTTTGTTGCCCATACTTATTGTTGGTGCATTGTGCATTCTCTACTTTACCGTACATGATGTAGGGACTGATGTAGATAAAATCAGAGAGGACATACAAGGAATAGCAACCCAAGTAGAGGAGCAGCAAAGCGAGATAGGAAAGTTGAATACCTCGTTGAAGCCTCAAAAGAAACAAAGAAATGCAAAAAAGTTTCGGAAATAGCAGGTATATTGCAAGGGGCTGTTTGTCCTTGTTCTGTATGCTTTTATTTCTCTCGTCATGCGTCGAGCAGAAGAAGAACATTGTTTTTTACGAGAATGATTCAAATCAGGGAGACTCCGTAGAAACCGTAACACTCAGTGACACCGTCTCTGTTCCCCCAGAAGACCTACAGGAGCCTTTACAGGTAAAAAATGACAACGAGGTGGATGTGCCCTTTATCGAGCAGGACGGCGCGAAGTACATAGATGTTACCGTCAATGGACAGCTGACGGTCAAGATGATACTTGATAGTGGTTGTTCTACCACCTTGATATCGATTGCCGAGGCGCGATACCTGTATGAGAAAGGGTGTATCACTAAGGACGATTTCCTTGGGACTACTCAGACACAGATAGCTGATGGCAGTATTGGTGAGAGTATGGTTATAAATCTTCGTGAGCTTGTCATATCCGACAAGATAGTCTGTTACAACGTAACGGCAACTGTTGCAGAAAATGCTAAAGCCCCTTTGTTGTTGGGCAATGAAGTATTGAATCGCGTGCCGTCCTATTCGGTTGACAACGAAAACAAACTCATTAGATTTATGTTAAGATGAATATAACAACATATATTTTCGGAAACTTCAAGTCGGGCTATTATCAATTTCCCACTGATTATACGCAGACTGTTTTCCAAACCTTCTATAACAATTGTAAGGCGAAAAGCCAGATAGCCGTTCACCGTAAGGGTGATTTGATTTACTATGCCTACATACGCAAACTGGAAAGCAGCTACTATATAGGGCTGTGTGCCGTGCTGAATGGTATCTGTATCAAACAGCCTCATACACTTTTCTATACTTTTGAGATGATTGTAGAAAGAATGGTTTGCAATGGTTGCTTGATTCATTATGACAACAACGGAGAGATAACGACATCTGTAGACAAGCTCTATGCAGAGAAAGAGTATATTGACACTATCAACCATAGCTTGATATATGCCTTCAACCAGCTAGCATACCAGCCCTTGCCACCTGTCAGTTACCAATTGAGCAGCTATGCTATTCACACGTTCAGCATCCAGGACGATGCCGATAAGATTTTTGAGTCGTGCTATGCTAATGGATATACGGTAATCTACAAGTCAAAGGACTATGACACGGCAAACATGAATGCTTATGCTACTCGTCTGCGGAAGTTGAACAACCTAATAAACGATTTGAAGCAAAGCAACCAACAGTTGCAGAGCGATTTGACAAAAAACCGACGAAAACAGCAAAATATGAAATGGGTAAGCCTGTTGTCCATCGTTGCACTGATTCTTGGATTCATCGTGTGGAACAAAGTTTTGTTTCCAAGCGAAGTTACCAAGTATGATGCAGGCGAGTTTCTCTATTATGGCCCAATAGACAATGGTAAACCGAACGGAGTTGGTGTGGCTATCTATCGGGACAAGGACAAGGATCAACGCCTGTACTATTATGGGAATTTCGTCAACGGCGAACGTGTAGATGCCAATGCCATCATGTTCTATCGTGATGGTTCCTATTTCAAAGGTTCCATGAGAAACGACAAGTGGCAGAAAGGGCGATTTACAGATGTTGATGGAGCTGCATTTGTCGGCAGTTTTAAGAACAACCAACCCAACAACGGAATATGGTACAAACAAATATTGGCACAGATAGTAGGAAACACAAATGAAAGATAGACTAAGTTTTTTAACCTGTATAGTATTGTTCATCCTAATGCCATTGACAGCAATGGCGCAGACAAAGCCTAAGCGGGATGTCAGGAAAGACCTCCCACAGTTTTCTATGCGTGTAGTTCCTCGTTCTTTTTCACCATCGGCTCCTGCAAAAAAGGACAAACAGCCCCAAAGCCCACATCATTCTATGCGTGTAGTCCCTCGTCCTTTTTCACCATCGGCTCCTGCAAAAAAGACCAAACAGTCCCAAAGCTCAACAGCTGGTAGCCGTAAGTGGGCGGTACAAACGAAAAAATACAGCAACAAGAAGAAACATATACAGAAAGGCACTTATATCTACGCAAATGGTGGCTATATGGCGACTATAGTGGTAGGGAATAAATGCGAAACCAAATATGTAGATATCTCTACGGATGCGGGGCAATGGTGGATTTCCAATGACGAGAATTTCTGGTACATGGTGAGAAAAGTGAACAATACGACGCTTGCAATAGACGTTTCGAGCAATTCCTCACACGAAGCACGTCATGGCACTTTCTATGTGAAGATAGGGGAGTCATGTTGTCCCATTAGCATAGAGCAACAGGGTGCTCCCTATCAGGCATCTGCCAACGTCTATTCAGTGCAGCTATCCCATAATGTGATGTATGCTGGTAATCGCTGGATGTATGCTGGTAATCGCTGCCTATGCGGAAACGTTCGATTTGGTATCTCTGGTGCAGGAGGCACTCCAGTGAGGGTATATGCGTTTCTCACGAATCAATATGGCAGTTATGTCGTGCAAGGAACGAAAAACGTCTTTGTCGTCTCGGAAAACATTACACCTCCTACTGACGATGAAGCCATTTTCAATGCCTATCTTTATTTTCCCAATTATCTGCTGGAACCATATACAGATAATAAAAAGATGGCAGTTCGTTTCGCAGTGTTCAGCGATGTTATGGGGCAGTTCGTCAGTATAACCAATCCCATCCCGTTCAGCGTGAAGAAAAAGCGTAAAAAGGTTGTTACCAAAGAGTAATGCTGATGAGCACATTAAGCAAGCAGAATACTCATAAGTAGAAAGTAGGAGTTAATCTGTCTATACTGCAATTTCATACAGCCCACACGGCATCTCATCCACCGCAGCGATATTTCTTTCCATGAACAAGAAATTCATCCTAACTTTGCTGTATAAACGAAAAGGGATGAAACAAAAGAAACTGATAGGATGGATTTCAGACGGGATTGCAATGCCTGGAAACAAGAGTAAAGAACAACATTTGAGATTATTGGGACACATCCTAAATGAGATGTAACAAGAGAATTCTGTCCGTTCTAATGGCAGATTTTGGATATCTACAGAATAGCCACCTTCGACCCGTTATAACCAATTACGATCAATTATAATCAGTTAGGCGTAATGGACATTTGGTAGGTCGAAAAGCTCATGGGGCTTAGCCCACCAAATCTCCATTAAGCCGGATAATTTATTTTTATGTATGTGTTATATTTTAAGTTTCGTCGGAAGTGTTCTTATAGCAAATAAAAAGGCGACCATCTGTTGAGATAGTCGCCTTCTTTTATCTTATCTTTAGAACTCTGCGTTCTTAGGAGTACGTGCAAATGGGATTACGTCACGGATGTTTTGCATACCAGTAACGAAGAGGATGAGGCGCTCAAAACCAAGTCCGAAACCACCATGTGGACAGGTTCCATATTTACGAGTGTCGAGATACCAGTCGTAAACCTCACGTTTCATACCGCGGTTATCGATCTCTGCAAGCAACTTGTCGTAATTCTCTTCACGGACAGAGCCGCCAATGATTTCACCGATATGTGGGAAAAGGACGTCTGTTCCCTGCATTGTCTTGCCATCAGGGTTCTTCTTCATATAGAACGACTTAATTTCGCTTGGATAGTCGGTCATGATGACAGGGCGCTTGAAGTATTCCTCAACGAGATAACGCTCATGCTCACTGCTGAGATCCATTCCCCAACCAGTGATTGGGAACTCAAACTTCACACCATCAGCAACTGCCTTCTGAAGAATCTCTATACCTTCTGTGTAAGTTAGGCGAACAAAGTCCTCCTTGAGTACACCCTCTAAGCGAGCAATCAGTCCCTTGTCAATCATCTTGTTAAGGAATTCAAGATCATCCTTGCAATTCTCCAATGCCCAGCGAACGCAGTACTTGATGAAGTCTTCCTCAAGATCCATTAGTTCGTCCTTGTCAATAAAAGCTACTTCGGGCTCAACCATCCAGAACTCTGCCAAGTGACGAGGCGTATTAGAGTTCTCTGCACGGAAAGTGGGTCCGAAAGTATAGATAGCACCAAGCGCGGTAGCACCAAGCTCACCCTCCAACTGACCAGATACAGTAAGGTTCGTGCGCTTACCGAAGAAGTCAGCACTATAATCAACCTCACCACCTTTTGCGACGCGATCGAGGTCGAGTGTCGTTACTTGGAACATATTTCCAGCACCTTCGGCATCACTACCAGTAATTAATGGAGTGTGGAAATAATAATAACCATGGTCATGGAAGTACTTGTGGATAGCGATTGCCATATTGTGGCGAATACGGAATACAGCACCGAAAGTATTGGTGCGCAGACGCATGTGACCATACTTGCGCATGTACTCAAAGCTCTGCCCCTTCTTCTGCATAGGGTAGTCGCTTGGACAAAGACCATAGATTTCAATCTCTTTACATTGAATCTCCGACGTCTGACCAGCACCCTGACTCTCTACAAGCGTACCGATAACGCTGATACAAGCACCTGTTGTAATGCTCTTCAGTTTCTCATCGTCGATAGTAGTAGGGTCAACGACCACCTGAATGTTCTTGATAGTAGAACCATCATTCAGTGCGATGAAGTCAACAGCCTTGCTACTTCTATGTGAGCGAACCCAGCCTTTTACATTAATATCTTTACCAAAGTCGGTGCAAGCAAGTGCATCGACGACTTTTGTTCTTTTCATCTTTGTATTGTAATTAGGACTTCTCAACAAGCTCAAAAGAAAAGGAAAAGGAATAAAGAGGGAATCTCTTTACACATTCTTTCCTTAGAAGTTTATTGTAGAAGTCTTTATCCTCATTTATCCTCTCACCCCCTCCCTTCGGAGGGGCTTGGGGAGGGCTTCTTATTCAAATGCACCCATGCGCAGCATATCGACTTCCTTCTCTGTGAGGAAACGCCAATCGCCACGACGTACATTCTTCTTCGTTAGACCAGCGAACTGTACACGATCGAGCTTAACAACACGATAACCAAGACTCTCGAAGATACGACGAACGATACGATTCTTGCCACTATGAATCTCAATACCAACCTGTGCCAAATCGTCAGGACTAGCGTATTCAATAGCGTCAGCCTTTATCTCTCCGTCTTCAAGCTCGATACCATCAGAGATTTTCTGAAGATCATTTGCTGTGACAGGCTTATCAAGGAATACGTGATAAACCTTCTTCTTTAAGAACTTAGGATGTGTGAGTTTAGAAGCGAGGTCACCATCGTTTGTAAGAAGCAATACACCTGTTGTGTTACGATCTAGGCGTCCAACAGGATAGATACGCTCTGGGCATGCACCTTTAACAAGATCCATTACAGTCTTACGCTGTTGTGGGTCATCACTTGTTGTAACATAATCCTTAGGCTTATTCAATAGGACATAAACCTTCTTTTCTAGTGAAACCGTCTTATCTTGGAAGAGTACAACATCAGTGCGTAGAACCTTACTTCCAAGTTCTTTAACCACCTCACCATTTACGGTGACAGCACCAGATAGGATGAACTCGTCAGCCTCACGACGTGAACAAACACCAGCATTAGCTAGATACTTATTCAAACGAATTGGCTCGTTTGGATCGAAATTCTCTTCCTTATATTCAATGCGTTTCTTCAATGAATACTTTGCATTTGGATCATAATCTGCGGTACGCTGACGATATCCACCTTGGTTATATCCACCACGGTTGTTATACCCACCGCGACTCTGATAACCGCCACGATTATTGTAACTACTGCGGTTCTGATAACCACCACGGTTATTATACCCACCGCGATTATTATATCCACCACGGTTTTGGTAACCATTTTGACGTGGCTGATAGCCACCCTGGTTTACCTGATAACCATTGTTGTTTTCTTCTCCTTCTGCGTTAGTGTTATTGTTATAACGAGGGCGATAACCTTGTGACTGGTATCCACCTTCTTCGTTATTATAACGTGGACGATAGCCACCTTGCTGTGGTCTGCTTTGATAACCACCACGACTCTGGTATCCACCTTGGCGTGATTGATATCCTCCTTCTTCGCCATTGTTGCTGTTGTAACGTGGGCGGTATCCTCCCTGTTGAGGGCGACTTTGATAGCCACTACGATTGTTGTATCCACCACCATAGTTGTTTTGACGTGGGCGATAACCTCCTTGTTGTGGGCGGCTACTGCTTTGCAAGCCTGAGCCAAAGCCCTCGGGACGGAATCCACCTTCGTCATTTCCGCCATTAGCCTTGTCACTGCTATAAGCACGCTGTGTGTGAATACGTGGACGTTGTGGGCGTCCTGTGCCACGGTACTCTCTCTGATAACCACCTTGTCCAGCTGCAGAATAGCCCTCACGGCCATTATCATTCTGTTCAGACTGAACCTCTTTGTTTTCGAATTCTTCTGCCATAATTGTAGTTTGCTTTAATGTTAACTACTGACCTCACGATCAATGAGTAATAAAGTTTATTATTCTTTTATTTCTAATTATTATTTGTTAGAACTCCTATTAGAAGGAGCTACTCAGTTTTATTAATAATCTTTCTTTTTAATGATTTATGGATGTTTTAAATTCCCGTATAGTTGTGTGGAGTAATTGCCATGAGCTCTGCTTTTACGCTATCACTAACATTCAATGTCTGTATGAACTCATGAATTGTCTCCTCAGTCATCTTGTTATTGGTACGTGTGAGAGCCTTTAATGCCTCATAAGGATGTGGATAAGCCTCACGACGAAGGATCGTTTGAATAGCTTCAGCTACTACCGCCCATGTATCATCAAGGTCTTCACGTAGTTTCTCTTCATGGAGAATAAGTTTACGTAAACCTTTCAACGTACTTTGAATAGCGATAACGCTGTGACCAAGTGGTACACCTACATTACGTAAGACAGTAGAGTCTGTCAAGTCGCGCTGTAATCTACTAACTGGCAATTTCTGTGCTAAGAACTGCAAAATAGCATTAGCGACACCCAAGTTACCTTCGCTATTCTCATAGTCAATAGGGTTCACCTTGTGTGGCATAGCACTTGAACCAACCTCTCCTGCTTTAATCTTCTGCTTGAAATACTCCATTGATATATACATCCAGAAGTCACGATCAAGGTCTATAATGATGGTGTTGATACGACGAATAGCGTCAAAGATACTACCCATGTGGTCGTAATTACTAATCTGTGTAGTCCATTGTTCACGTTCCAAACCTAGTTTCTCGCTGACAAACAGATTGCCAAAAGCACGCCAGTCATACGTTGGATAGGCTACATGATGCGCATTGAAATTACCTGTTGCACCACCAAATTTGGCTGTAAACTTACAACTGCGTAAGGATTCCAGTTGCTCACTAAGACGATATACATATACTTCTATTTCCTTTCCTAATCGAGTAGGAGAAGCTGGCTGCCCATGTGTCTTTGCTAGCATTGGAACGTCTTTCCATTCTTCTGCATACTCTTTTAGCTGCTGAATAAGCTCTTCCACCTGTGGATAATACACCTCCTCAAGTGCCTCCTTGATAGACAGAGGAACGCTCGTGTTGTTGATGTCCTGTGAAGTTAAGCCGAAATGGATAAATTCCTTATACTCATCTAAGCCCCCAATCTTATCGAACTCCTCCTTAATGAAGTATTCTACAGCCTTAACATCATGGTTTGTTGTCTTCTCAATCTCCTTTACTCTTGCTGCACCAGACTCATCGAACTTGCGGTAAATATCACGTAGTTGTTCAAATAAATCATGGTTGAAACTTGCCAACTGAGGTAGTGGTAGTTCACAAAGAGTGATGAAGTACTCTATTTCTACACGTATGCGATAGCGAATAAGAGCATACTCTGAAAAATAATCAGCTAGACGTTCTGTTTTGTTTCTGTAGCGTCCGTCAATTGGAGATACGGCTGTTAATGTGTCGAGAGTCATAACAATGGATGATTAATAATAGGTGCAAATTTAGCAATAAAATCGGTAAACTCACAAGGATAAATAATAATAAAACAAAAAAGAAGACGCCTTTTATACTGATAAAAAGAAAACTTCGTAACAAGTGTTACGAAGTCTTCTCTTTTGTTGATAACCATTCGTGGGCGTTGACGGATTCGAACCGCCGACCCTCTGCTTGTAAGGCAGATGCTCTAAACCAACTGAGCTAAACGCCCTAAATTAAAATCCCTGCAACCCCGAAGAATCACAGGGAAACACCCCTTGTGGGCGTTGACGGATTCGAACCGCCGACCCTCTGCTTGTAAGGCAGATGCTCTAAACCAACTGAGCTAAACGCCCCTCACTTTCTGTAAGGCGGGTGCAAAGGTAAGTGTTTTTTTTGTTTCTGACAAACAATTAAGGAATTATTTTAATGTAGGGTGCTATTATTTACATCTTTCTTCATTTCTATTTGATATCCTTCTGTTCGGTTATGTGTTATACTTGTAGTAGGTCGTTAGGCTTGTTACACAAGCTCTTTTAGTCTTCTTTCTGCTCCCTTTAATTTGCAAAATGAGGCTCTGCATTATCAGAGAAAGACTTTTGTCATTGGGGAAAATAGATTATTTTACGTTAGATTTAAAGCCGTTTTCATCTAAAAAATAGTCTATTTTTAATAAGAAAATAAACAAATAACGAAGAAAAAACAAACTAAAAATTCACCTAAGAAGAGTTCTCCTCAAACATTGTGAACCATTTGTATTCAGATAAACAGACTTCTCCTCAAAAGTAGAAGAAACCTAGCTGCAACACTGAACAGTAATATTTACAACAAAATCATTTGTTTTTTTACCCATATTACTTCGTCTCTTTTTCTAAAAGTTCGTACATTTGTAAGCAGTATCAATCAATACCAAACAATGAAATATATACTATTACCTAAACAAGATAAGCTCCATCAGCTACCTTTCTATTTTGCTGTCGAAGAATACGTAGCCCGTCATTACCCCGATGATGATTATTTCTTGGCATGGCGTGTACCCCCTACTGTGATGTTAGGGCGCAATCAACTGATTGAAAATGAGGTGAATGTTGATTATTGCAAGGCACATTCTATCGACATATTCAGGCGTAAGAGTGGTGGAGGATGTATCTATGCCGATGAAGGGTGCATACAGTTTTCGTATATTTCACGCCTCTCTAATGCGAATGAAGCATTCGTTCAATACATGAATCGCATGGCTAATTTGCTACAAAGTATTGGTATCAATGCTCAATTATCAGGGCGAAATGATATTCTCATCAATGACACAAAGGTTTCTGGATGTGCTTTTTATCAACTTGATAACCGCTGTGTTCTGCATAATTCATTGCTTTTCAACACGCAACTATCGCATCTTTCAAATGCACTCACACCCTCACTTGCGAAGCTCAAGAGCAAGGGAATCGATTCTGTTCGGCAACGTGTCAACAACGTGTCACAATATACAGACATTGAAATAACCGACTTCATGCGCTATGCCCGACAGCAATTCTGCCATAGTGAGGTGTTAGAATTGACCGAAGAGGATATGCAGGGAATTGAAAGAATAGAACTGGAGTTAGCCTCCGACAGCTTTGTTTATGGTAAAAACCCGAAGTATTCTATTGTAAAAAAGCATCGTTTCGAGGGTGTGGGAACACTGGAAGCACACATAGAACTAAAGAATAACACGATTGTAAACATCAATTTGATGGGCGATTATTTCCTCCTTGGAGATATTGATAACGCTCTTCTGAAACCATTGAAAGGTGTGGAGTTTACGAGAGAGGCTATTGAAAATATTTTAAAAAACACTGATTTGTCGACTATCATACGTGGCTTTCAACTCTCGCAACTACTCCGCTTGCTCTTTGGACGCAAACCACACGTGATGAAACCAGAGTGGTTGAAGATTGATTTAACATCGAAGAAGTCAACTGGCGAGACTGCTGGAATCTTGTCGAAACACCACATGAACACCATCTGTACGAGTGGGTTATGTCCAAACAGGGCTGAATGTTGGATGGCACGCACGGCGACTCTGATGATTGGGGGCGATATCTGCACCCGAAAATGCCGTTTCTGCAACACTTTGAGTGGGCGACCAAGAGCATTAGATAGCAACGAACCGACCAGAGTAGCCGAATCCATCAAGGCTTTAGGACTGCGTTATGCCGTAATCACATCGGTGGATCGTGACGATTTAGACGACTATGGAGCTGCACATTGGGTACAGACTATCAAGGAAATACAGCGTTTAAACCCCGAAACAAAGGTCGAACTACTTATTCCTGACTTTATGGGTAAAGCCGAGCTCATACATCAGGTAATGGCAACAAAGCCTCATGTGGCTGGTCATAACATGGAGACTGTGCGCCGACTGACGCCTTCTGTGCGTTCAGTAGCACGCTATGACCGAAGTTTAGAGGTGTTGCATGAGATTACGGAATGCGGTATTACAGCTAAAACAGGCTTTATGTTGGGCTTAGGAGAGACCCACGAGGAGATATTAGAGACGATGGATGACATTCTCAAAACGGGTTGTAAGCGTCTAACCTTGGGTCAATACCTTCAACCAACAGCCCACCATCTCCCCGTATCAGCTTATATTACACCCGAACAATTTGCCGATTACAAACGCATGGCATTAGAGAAAGGATTCAAGCATGTGGTGAGTGGACCGCTGGTTCGCTCTTCTTATCATGCTGCAGAGGGGTAAAACAAGATTGACAATAGGCTCTCCCCTACCCTTTACTGACATGGTTTAGACAGAATGAAACTCTAAGTTTGCAGCAAGAAACTTAAAGAGGGTATAAAGAACCCTTTAGAAAGCAAGGTTGATTCATTACCTTTGTTGTCAAAAGGAAGAACCAGCCT
>QWCL01000455.1_pt1 | contig 15762 bp, 9 predicted proteins | sample 1972551 | NCBI WGS metagenome assembly QWCL01 (sample SAMN09866709, study PRJNA288562) | Human oral metagenome isolate term2_saliva, whole genome shotgun sequencing... | isolation source: mouth | host: Homo sapiens | place: USA: California
GGGGGTGCTGCGGCAGACGGGCGGCGGGTCTTGCGGAGTTGGCGGGTGATGGGCGGCGGCGCGGAGCCGGCGCGGGGAAGCGGGGGGCGGCGGTCAATACCAGTCGATGTTCGACGAGTAGGCCGAGCGCTTTTCGTAGCGCAGGGCGTCGGCGAGTTCGGCGGCTTTGGCGCGGATGGAGAAATTGAACGAGGAGTAGGGGTAGAGCACCACGTTGCACGTCATTTGGAAGCAGTGGAGGTCGCGGGAGAGGGCGGCCGTGGTCATCGAGATGGCGTGGCGCGTGAAGTCGTAGCCCGAGGTGAAGTTGATGTTCCAGCCTTTGGAGAGGGTGAGGTTGCCCGAACAGTTGAGGGTTTGGGTGAAGCTGTAGGGGTAGCGCATGTTGGCGCGGTGGATGGGCTTGGAGCGGTCTTCGGCCATGGAGATGCCGTAGGAGAAGGTGAGGTTCCAGGGCAGGGCAAAGAGGAGATAGCCGTCTTCGTCGACGCGGGCTTTGGCTTTCTGCTCCTTTTGGGGTTTGCGTCGGAGCATGGGGTCGATGTTGGCGTCGTCTTGCGGGTCGCCCTGCTCTTCGTCGGCGTCGGTTTCGTCGTCGGGCCCGTGCTTGCGCTGGGGGAGTGTGGCGGCGTCGGTGTCGCGGTCGGGATGGAGGAGTTTGTCCCAGCCGTGGCCCGTGAGCAGGCCGAAGAGGGTGAGGAGTTTCTGGCCGTTGAGGGTGTAGGAGAGGTTTTGGCTCATGCCTTGGAAGCGACCGAAGCGGCCGTAGCTCCACTCGGTGCGGTTGCCCACGACTACGTTGCCCTTGTCGTCGAACTCATAGGCGTAGGTGGCCCACTGTGCGGCGAGCGAGAAGGTGTAGCTCTTGGTGAGTCGCAGGCGGAGGTTGGTGCTGAGGTCGGACCAGGGGCGGACTTTGGCGGCGAGGTTGTAGGAGAGGGAGGCCGAAAGTTCGTCGATGAGCGAGATTTTGCGGAAGCCCGAGGTGTCGGCGTCCGACTTGATTTTCATTTCCAGGTTGTTGGAAACCGAGAAGTTGAGCGTTCCCTGTCGGGTGGCGTTGGGGTAGCCGAAGGCCCCGATGGCGTAGGGCGAATAGCTCACGGTGGAGACGGTGCCGTCGGGGTTGGTGCGGACGTAGTGGGTGGTGAAGCCGCGCGCCTCGTCGGTGAAGTCCGGGGCGAAGGAGAAGCTCACGGCGGGCTTGAAGACATGGCGGAAGGCCTGCACGCGATCGCCGAAGAGCAGGCGCACGGGCTTGTAGAATCCGTAGAGGGTGGTGTTGGCCGAGAGGGCTACGTTCCAATCGAAGAGGTTGTAGAACCCGTAGACCGTGTCGGTGCGCTCGCTGCCCGCGGCGGTGTTCCACGTTTTGCGCTGCCGCGAGAAGTAGGTGCGGCCGCTGAGGTTGAACGAGGGCGAGATGTTGATGTACTTGAAGAGTTGGAAGGTGGCTTCGACGGGGATGCGGTGCTGCATGCCGTTGCGCCATTTGAGCAGCGGGGTGTGGAAGAATTGCGACTCGGAGGAAGCGAGCGAATTGGTCATCTGCCCGGTGTAGGAGAGGGCGATTTTCTCATACCAGCGCTCTTTGCCCACGGCTTTGCTGCGGCGCAACGGATAGAAGCGGGCCACGGAGAGCGAAACGTCGGGCAGGGAGACGGAGAGGGAGGCGTTGCGCATGTCTTGCGACACGTTGGCCGAGGCCGAAAGCGACAGGCCGAGCGAGGGAACGCTGTGGCTGAAGCTCACCGACGAGGCGCGGGTGCTCTGGGTGTAGGCCAGCGGCGTGTAGAGGGAGGCGAGATTGGAGCGTTCGTAGTTTTGCGTGGCGAAATTCACGCGGGCCGAGAAGGAGGTGTTGGGGTTGGCCTTCGGGTCGGAGCTGTGGCTCCACTGCACTTTGAGCGAGGTTTGCTTGGTGTAGTCGGGCATGTTCTTGTCGCCGTTCACGGTGGTGAGGTAGGAGAGGAAGACATTGCCGCGATAGCCGTAGCGGCGCGCGTAGTTGCTCTCGGCCGAGAGGCCCCAGGAGCCGCGGGTGTAGATTTCGCCCAGGAGTTTGAGGTCCATGCGGTCGGAGAGGGCGAAATAGTAGCCGCCGTCGCGCAGGTAGAAGCCGCGGGCGGTCTCGTCGCCGTAGGTGGGCATGATCAGGCCCGAGGAGTATTTCTTGTTGACCGGGAAGAAGCCGTAGGGGATGGCCACGGGCAGGGGCACATCGGCCACCACGAGATAGGCCGGGCCGAAGAAGGTTTCTTTGCCCGGCGTCACTTTGGCGCGCGTAAGTTGGAGGTAGAAGTGGGGGTGCGGGGCGTCGCAGGTGGTGTATTGGGCGTTTTGGAGGTAGAAATTGCCGTCGCCCGTGCGTTTGGCGTCCACGCTGCGCAGAAAGCCCGTGCCTTGGGTGGTTTTCACGTCGTTGATGAAGCCCTTTTTGGTCTTGAAGTTGAAGGCCATTTCGCGGCTTTCGTATTTCTCGCTCCCTTGGGTGTAGACGGGTTCTCCCTGGGCTTGGCCGGTGCTGTCGGGCACGCCGGTGGCGCGCACCAGCGAGGAGTCCATGTTCAGGGTGATGAAATCGGCTTTCAGGTCCATGTTCTGGTATTTCACGCTGGCGTCGCCGTAGAGGTAGGCCAATCCGCTGTGGGCGTCGTAGACGAGGCTGTCTTTGGCCGCGTATTGCACGGGCGAGTCGATGCCGGCTTTGTGCACCCGCAGGGTGTCGGCGTGCCGGCGGGTGGTGTCGGCCAGCGCCGCGGAATCGGCTTGGCGCAGGTGGGCGTTTTGTGCCAAGGCCAGGGAGTCGGCGGCGATGCGCGCGTCGAGACTGTCGGTGGGGTGGGCGCGGCGCAACGAATCGAGGTGGGCGCTGAGGCGGCGCGCGGCGGAGTTGAGGCTGTCGAGGGCAGCGGCGGCGCGACGGCCGGCGGTGGTGCTGTCGAAGCGGGCGGCCATGGCGCGCACTCCGGGGGTGCTGTCGCCCACGAGGGCCGAGGGGGGGAGCGAGTGGGGCGTGCCGGGGTGGCCGCCGCCCGTGAGTAGGGCGCCGGTGTGGCAGGCCAGGGTGAGTAGCCCGAGGAGCAGGGCCGCCAGCGGGGCGGCGAGGGGACGAAGGGCGGGGAGATGCAAGGTGTGTGGGGACTTGGGAGGCGCGCCGGCGGGCGGCGGGGCTTCGAAGTTACTATATATATAATGTGTGCGCGGCGGGGCTGACGGTCGACGGGCGCTTTTCGGCGGGCCGACTGCGGGGTGCAGGGCTTTTCGCGGAAGAACCTACGGACGGCGTGCGCTTTTCGGCGGGTCGACTGTGGGGAGCGGGGCTTTTCGCGGAAGAACCGACGATCGACGTGCGCTTTTCGGCGGGGCGGCGGGGGCGGTTCACTCCATCTCTGCGCGCCAGCGGCGGAAGGTGCGGAGCCCCACCGTGCCGAAGCGGGCCACGCGCGCCTCCACCTCCGAGGGCGTGAGGAAACGCAGCGGGTGGCTCTTCGAATGGAACAGGTCGGCGTAGCAAATGATGCGCTCTTCCGGCGTTTCGGGCAGGAGGTCCACCGCAGGGAGGGGGAGTTCGAGCCGACGGATGTCGGCCGCCGTGAGCCCCGTGCCGGTGTGGCGCTCGCAGATGCGGGCCAGCGCCTCGTGGCCCTCCGCCCGCAGCAGTTGGGCGCCGAGCGGGCCGTGCATCAAGTAGGGCGCCGTGCCGTGGCAGTGGATGGCGGGGGCGGAAGTGAGGTAGATGCCGATGTCGTGGAGCATGGCGCCGGCTTCCACCAGGGCGAGATCAGCCCCGAGTTCGGGGTGGCGGCGCGCGATGTCGAGGGCGCGACGGCACACCTGCCCACTGTGGAGCAGCAGGAGCCGCCGCAGCGACGAATCGGTGGGATAGTGGCGGGCGATGAGGGCGCGGTAGTTCACGGGCGGGGGGCGTTTTTGGGTGCGAGGCGCGGCGCGTCGGGACGTGGCGCGGTGGGTTTCGTGGCCGAGCGCGGCGTGGCGTCGGGACGACCGGGGGCGGTGCGCGGGTCGCCGTCGGGCGTGGCGTCGCCGTCGTGCGCGTTGTCATTGTCGTTGCGCGGGTCGGCGCCCACAGCCTGCTTGCGCCCGTCGGCAAAGCCCGCGGCATAGCCTCGGCGGTAGGCCGCGGCGTAGCTTTGGCGCGCGTCGGGGGTGGGATATTGCGACGACTCGTCGTAGGTGGCGCGCTCGTCGTTGTTCATCCCGTCGGTGTTGCCGCTCAGGTAGCCGTCGTCGTAGCCCGCTTCGGCCGGGTCGCGATCGGGCGCCGGGCTGACGTCTTGGGCGGGCGTGGATTCGGCCGGCGCTTCGGCGGGCGAGGCGGGGGCGTTGTCGAGGGTGTCGGGCACCGCCATGTGGCGCGTGCTGTCCCGACCGGCGAGCCCTTCGGGGGTGAGGGGCACATCGGTCGAGCGCTTGAGGAAGAAGATGAGGCCGCCGGCCACGGCGAGCAGCAACACGAAGAGCAGGCTGCGCAGCAGGGTTTGGCGACGGGATTCGGAGGACATAGTCGAGTGGATGTGTTGAGGGGAGGGGAGACGGGGCGCCGGCACCGGCCGCCGCAAGGGCAGCGCGGGCCGAGGCCACCGCGGTTATCGTTTGCGACCCGCGTCGATGCGCAGGAAGATGAAGAGCAGCAGGGTGAAGCCCCACAGCGACGAACCGCCGTAGGAGAAGAACGGCAGCGGGATGCCGATGACCGGCGCGATGCCCAGCACCATGCCGATGTTGATGAACACGTGGAAGAGCAAGATCGACAGCACCGAGTAGCCAAACACCCGCCCGAAGGTCGACGTCTGCCGTTCGGCCAGCGCGATGAGCCGCCAGATCAGCAGCAAGAAGAGCACCAGCACGCCCGCGGCGCCCAGAAAGCCCTCTTCTTCGCCCACGGTGCAGAAGATGAAGTCCGTGTCTTGCTCCGGCACGTAGTCGAGTTTCGTCTGCGTGCCGTTCATGAATCCCTTGCCCAACAGGCCGCCCGAGCCGATCGCGATCTTCGATTGCGTCACGTTGTACGAGGCGTCGCGGTCTTCCTCCACACCCAGCAGCACACGGATGCGCGTGCGCTGATAGTCCTTCATGGCGTTGTTGAGCACATAGTCCGAGGTGTAGAGGAAACCCACGCTCGAGATGGCAAAAAGGCTGATGAGCAGGTAGGTGTTGGCGCGGCGCCCGATCCACTGCATGCCCAGATAGCCGATCATCACGATGCAACCGCCCAGTTGCGCCCAGCTGATGTCGAAGGGGTGCACGAAGGCCGAGACGCCGTAGGCCACCACGTGCAGCGCGGTGCCCCAGAAGAGCAGGCGGTGGGCGTGTTCCGGTTCGCGCGGCACGTACACCCGCAGCAGGCCCGCCGTGAAGAGCCACACCAGCGCCAGCACCACCGATTCGCCCACGCTGGCCGTCGTGCCCGGCAGCGGCGTTTCGCCCTGACCGATGCCCACCACGAAATAGACCACCGCCGCGGCGCCGCAAAACAAGATGCTGCCGGGCATGCCCTCGCGGTAGAACATGAGGAAGAAGGCGAAGTAGACCAAGGCCGAACCCGTTTCTTTCTGCAGCACGATCAGCACGAAGGGCAGCAGCACCACGCCCGCGGCGCGAAGAAAGTTGCTCCGGCGGTTGAGGGTGAACCCGTATTGCCCGATCACCTTAGAGACCATGAGCGCCGTGGCGCACTTGGCAAACTCGGCCGGCTGCAACGAAACGGGGCCCAGCGAGATCCAAGAGCGCGAACCCTTGATGTCGTGGGCGATGAACGGCGTGACGAGCAGCAGCACCATCATCGACCAGTAGAACAGGTCGGCCAGCATGTCGAAATAGCGGTCGTCGAACATCAAGATCATACCTCCCAGCCCCAAAGCGCAACCGATCCACACCAACTGTTTGCCGGCGCGGGTGTCGAAGGAGAGAAGGCTTTGCAGGTCGAAGGTGTGGCTCGCGCCGCACACGCTGAACCAGCCGAAGGTGAGGAGCGCCAGGAAGATGAGGAGCACCCAACCGTCGGCGCGAAAGGCGGGATTGAGCTGATTATCGCGCATGGCTGCCGTAATTGATGTGACGAAGGCGGAAAGACTCGGCCCGAGCGCGAGAGCCTGCCGAGAGTTTGCCGTTGAGATACTGTTCCATGATGAGCGAACCGATGGGCACGGCGAAGTCGGCGCCGAAGCCGCCGTTCTCCACGTACACGCACACGGCGATCCGCGGTTTGTTCATCGGTGCGAAGCCCATGAAGGCCGAGTGGTCGTGGCCGCGGTTTTGCGCCGTGCCCGTTTTGCCGCACACCTCCCCGCCGGGGAAGTCGGCCCCGCGGCAGGTGCCGGCCAGCACCGAGCGGCGCATGCCCGCCACCGCATAGTCGTACCAACGCCGTGCCACCAGCGTGCGGTGCGGCCGCGTGTAGGTCGTGTCGAGCCGTTCGCCTTGAATGCGTCGCGCCACATGCGGCACGAAGTAGTGGCCGCGATTGGCCACCGTGGCCGCCAGGTTGGCAATTTGCAGCGGAGTGGCCGTCACCTCGCCCTGCCCGATCCCGATCGAGATCACTGTCAGCGCGTTCCACGACCGTTTGTAGGCCTTGTCATAGTAGGCCGCGTTCGGAATCATCCCGCGGCGCTCGCCCGGCAGGTCGATGCCCAGTTTGTAGCCGAAGCCCATGTGCACCACCTGGTCTTTCCACCGCGTCATCGCCGCCTGCACCGAACCGTACTTCCCGCGATTGCTCAGCAGGCGCAGCAGGTTCCAGCAGAAATAGGAGTTGCACGACGTGCCGATGGCCGGCACCAGATTAATCGGCGAGGCGTGGCCGTGGCAGCCCACGTGCAGCCCCTTGTAGTTGAAGCCGTGGGCGCAGGGGAAGGCCACACTCGGCGTGATCGACCCCTCTTGCAGTCCCAGCAGGGCTTGGGAGATCTTGAACGTCGAGCCCGGTGGGTAGGTGCCGGCGATGGCGCGGTTGAGCAGCGGGCGCCGCTCGTCGCGCATCATGGCCGTCATGGCTTTGCCGCGGTCGCGCCCCACCATGTCGCGCGGGTCGTAGGTCGGCGCCGAGGCCATGGCCAGAATTTCGCCCGTCGAGGGTTCGATGGCCACGATGGCACCGTATTTGCCCTCCAGCAGCCGCTCGGCCAACTCCTGCGTGCCGTAGTCGATGCCCAGCGTGAGGTTGCGACCCGGCTGGGCCTGCGTGTCATACTTCCCGTCCATGTAGTGCCCCTTGGTGCGGCCGTGCACGTCGCGCAGCAGAATCCGCATGCCCTTCTCGCCGCGCAGCACTTTCTCGTAGCTCCGCTCCACACCGAGCTTACCGATGTAGTCGCCGCTCTTATAATAGGCGTCAGAGTCCACGTCGGTCTGGTTCACCTCCGCCACGTCGCCCAGCAGGTGGGCGGCGATGCCCGAGGCGTAGCGACGCACCGACCGCTTCTCGGCCGAGAAACCGTTGAACCGAAACAGCTTTTCGCGAAACTTCGAGAACTCGTCGGCAGGTATCTGGCTCATAAACAGCTGAGGCGTGTTGCGAGAGTAGCCCGGATTCTTCTTCGGATCTTTGATTTCCGCCATCCGTTGCATGTACTCCTCCCGCGTGATGCCCATCGTGCGGCAGAAATCGGCCGTGTCGATGCCGTGTTGGTCTTGCATCGTCACCAGGATGTTGTACGACGGTTCGTTGTACACGAGCAACTTCCCGTGGCGGTCCGTGATCAGCCCGCGCGAGGGGTACAAGATCTCCTTGCGAAAGGCGTTCGAGTCGGCGCTCTTGCGGTAGTCGTCGCTCATGAGTTGGAGCGCCAACAGCCGAAGCACAAAGACAACAACGACCGACAGCGCAATGCCGCCGATCACAAACTTGCGCTTCTCAAAACTATAATCTTGGGGCACGGGCGATGGGGGGAATGAAGGGGGTGAATGGATGCGGACAAACCGCCGCACAGTCGGGATTCCGGGGACTGCGCGGCGGAGGGTCGTGGGGGAACGGCCGCCGAGCGGCGGACGGGGCAGCGCCACGGAGACGATGCCTGAAGGGGGGCGGGCGGAGCGGCGAGAACGGGCAGAACCTGAAGATGAAAAAAAAGGCCCGTTGGAGTCTCGCCGCCGTGGAGCGGAAAGGAATGAGGAGCAAACCGCCCCGGTGCCCGCTGGGCGATGGCCGACCGCGCGAAGCGGAGGGCGATGGGTGCGGCGACAGGAAACAGAGATGGACTTAACAGAAACTTATATGAAGAGATTAGCCTCCTGTGCGTCGCATGTGGGGAAAAAATGAGGGAGCGTGCGTGCCGCGTTGGCGGGGCGAAACCCGCCGCGGGCGTTCGGCCGCCGCGGGGTGCCGCCGCTCGATGGACATCGCGGTCGGTCGGCCGAAGGGTGCCGCATCGATCGAGACGACACGCCATTATAATAAGACGAGCGCCACGCTATGAATAGGCCGCGGGCGTCTGCGTGCCGAAATGCGCCGCCTGCTGAGTGGAAATCGCGGTCGGTCGGCAAAAGGGTGCCGCAACGATCGAGACGACACGCCATTATAATAAGCCGAGCGCCCCGCTGTGAATAGGCCGCGGGCGTCTGCGTGCCGAAATGCACCGCCTGCTGCGTGGAAATCGCGGTCGGTAGGCGGAAGGCGCCGCAACGATCGAGACGACACGCCATGATAATAAGACGAGCGCCCCGCTATGAATAGGCCGCGGGCGTCTGTGTGCCGAAGTGCGCCATCGCGCTATGGGAAGCGCTGGCGTGGGCGGAGCGGCCGCCGCTGTGGGGAAGCGACGACGTGAGCGCGATGCGGAACTACAGATACAGGCACCGCGACTCACCGTACGTCGCTAAGAGAAGTGGGGAACGAACATCCCGGGCCGGACGACCGTGGGCGGTCGGCGGCGAACTTCCCGGAGCGCGGTGGCGCGGAAGGCCTGTGTGCGCGATGCGGTCGGCCGTGCGGGGGCAGCGGCGGCAGAAACGCGCGCGTGTCGGTTTTTTTCATCCACATCCACCCTCGGTTGCGGCGCGCAGGGCACCGGCGGGGCGGAAAGGCGGACCGATCAGTTCAGCGTCCGGTTATTTTAGTTCGTTGTGTTGGTCATGGGGGCGGCGCACGAGGCGTCGGCGCCGTGAGGCGGCACGCGCGCGGCGGGGCGGGAGGCACAGGCCGTGCGGGGCAGCGAGGAGAGCGGTGCGCAGGAGCGCAAAACGCATTGCGCAGCGGGGGCTACGATTCGCGCGGCGGGGCAAACCGTTCGCGCAGCCGTGGGCGGAAGCCCTCAGCGAGCGGCCGTTTCGGCCGAGGAGAAAGCCACGCGCACCCGTTCGAATGTGGCCACAAAGGCCAGGGTGAGCACGAAGCTACCGCCGATGTTGAGCAGCAACGCCACCACGCGGAAGAAGGTGAAGCTTTCCAGCAGGTGGAAGCCCGCCACCGTCACAAAAGAGAGCGTGGCGGCAAATTTCAAGAACCCCGACCACGTCATCGTTCGCGCACCCGGCAGGAAGGCCTCCTCCAGTTTGTCGTCGGGAGCGAAAAATTGCAGCACACCGGGCGTGCACAGCCCCGTGAGCGTGAGGGAACCCGCCGCCACGCCGGGCGTGGTGCTCACCGCGTCGATGCAAAGTCCCGTCACGAAGCCCACCACCACATACAACCACCGCGGGGTGCCGTGGCGAAGGATGAGGAGCACGAAGACATAGGGCATCGGCGTGGCGTAGCCCCACAGGTGAATGTGGTTGAACACCAGTGCTTGGGCGATGACCAGCACGATGAACCAAAGGCTGCGCGCCAGGGAGGAGTGGAACATGCGATGAGGGGGTGAGAGTCGGGTCGTAGGGGGGAGAGAAGCGGGCGAAGCGTCAGAGCGCGCGTCCCGAGGGGAGCGTGCCGAGCAGGGCAGAGGGGCGCCGCTGCGGGGGCTGCGGCCGGAAGCGCCCGTTGGGGCGGAGGCCGCTGCGGGCGCAGCGTGCGGCAGTGCGGAGCTCGGCAGTGCGAGGCGGGGTGCCCGAATGTAAGGTCTGTGGGGCGGTGCGCACACTCCGCGGAGGGAGGGGGCGCAGCAAGGCACGAACCGGTCGCCTGCGGGGGGAGGCGGGGCGCCGCCGCGGGGGCGGAGCGAAAGGGTGGCGAACGAGGTCGCGAGTGGCCGCAACGGATGTGGTCGATCCCTCGACCTACAAGCCTTGTCCGTGAGATTCCGATGCAGTGCCTCGCACAAGGGCGGCTACCGGCGGGATACCAACTCCGCCAAGCCCCGTCGCCCTCGTTCGCCTTGATAACCTTCAGTGTGTCGGGTTTACTCTTATAAAAAAACAAGGAATGACACAACGCGAATTTCGGCAAAAGAAGTGAGACCACCAAATTTTTCGACCGAAAAATGCGCACGTCTTCTTTATAGTGCGCGCGTCGCGTGCGTGCGACGGGCCCACGCCTTGCGCCAACGCCGCAGGCGCGTCCGCACGCGGCACACCGTTTGGCGCACCGCCGTGGGCGAAGCCCCCACCGCCAGCCCGATTTCCTCTGCCGTCCATCCGTCGGCCGTCAGCAGCACGAGGGCGCGGTCGCGCAGCGGCTGGGCGGCGAGCGCCTCCGCGGCGTCGGCACGCAGCACCGTCCGGTAGGCGAAGGCCGAATGCGCCTGTTGCGCCCGGGCCCGCATGGCGTTCCACAGTCGGCCGCCGCGCGTGCGGTGGAAACCCCGACGCGGCTGTTCGCGGTGCCAGCATTCCAGGCAGTGGTCCACTGCGCTGCACGCCCACTCGCCCGCTGCCGTGGGCGCACCCCCGGCTGTTGTCGCCGCTTCCGTGCCCGCAGGCTGCGCATCGGAATTCGCTGTCGCTGAGCGCGAAACTGCTGTCGCTGAGTGCGCTGCCACCGCCTGCGCAGCTCGTGTCGCCGCGGCGTCGCGTGTGCTCACGCCCGCCGAGCCCCCCGTTCGCTCACGCCCTGCGCCCAACGTCTCCTCCCATCGCGAGGGCGCCGCATGCTCCTGTGCGCCCACCGTCGCGGAGTCCGCCCCGACCGCCCACAGTCCCCCGTCGGGATCGACCGGGTCGAAGAGTTCGTCGCTGTCCACCGAGGCCGGTGTGAGATGCGTCTCGCGGTGGCGCAACGCCCTGTGGTTGAGCGTCGAAAGCAGGCGCAGCGTCACCCCCGCCAACCACGGCCGCGGATTGAAAGGCCCCACCGTGTGCAGCACCTCCTCCGCCGTCACCGGGAGTGGCACCCGGGTTCGTTCCGACCCCTCGAGCGCGGCGTCCGCATACGGCTGCCGTTCGTCGGCGGCCGCCGCACTCGCCTCGTCGTCGGCCGCTGTTTCATCACCCCCGCACCGCGATTCCTTGTCGGCGCTGGACCGCGTTTTGTCCACTTCGCGCAGCGTTTCGTTCGCTTCGCGCAAAGCCTCGTCGTCGGCGTCCGTCATGGCGTCGAAGGGCACCGTCGCAGTGTCGATCGCGCGCAAAGCCTCGTCGGCGCTGGGTCGCGTTTCGTTCACTTCGCGCAAAGTCTCGTCGTCGGCTGGCGGCGTTTCGTCGCTCCCGCACTGCGATTCGTTGCTCTCCGCCGCCGAAGCATATAAATAAGGTGCGTGTTCGTCTGGAAAAAACGACGATTCGTCGACCGCAACGCGTTTTTCGTCGAAATCTCGGGCGACCGGTGTCGTGGGCTGCACGGAGGGCTCGTCGGCAGGGGCGGGGGCATTCGCCGTCGCGGCGTGTGGTTTCGCCGTGTCGCGGCGGGTGGTCAGGCAGAGGGCGAAGTGCGCCAGATCGTCGAGGTGTTCGAGCAGGTGCAGCACCGCCGTTTGGTAGTCGTCGGCGCGTTCGCCCACGAAATACGTGTGTCGCCTCACGAGCCCGCGCACCATCGGCAGATGCGGGGCGAGCCACTGCGTGAAGAGCGCCGTGCGGTCGTCGGCCGAGCGCAGCACCACACCCGCCGCCACCGCTGCCGCCCGCCGTTCGGCCGTGAGAGCACCCGCCGCCGCAGAAGTTTTTTTCGCCGCTGCGTCGGCGGTGGCGAAAGGTCGGGCGGGCGCAGCGGAAGGCCCGTTGCCCGAGGTCGTCCTGGCCGCGGGAGCAGCGTCGGCCGCAGCAGTTTTTTTCGTTGTCGCACAGGGGGTTGCGGAGGCTCGGGCGGAAGTAGCGGAAGGCCCGTTGCCCGAGGTCGTCATGGCCGCGGGAGCAACGTCGGCCGCGGCAGGCGTCGGGGTTTGCACAGCGGCGCCGGTGGAAGCGTTCGCCGAAGCAGCGGAGGCTCGGGCCGCATCGACCGCCGCGGGGGAGCCATTCACTGCCGCGGGGGCACATTGCGTCGAATCGACGCACCATTTCGCCGGTGCGGCGCAGGCCGCGGTGCTCGCTTCCGCGGTGGGGAGCGACGGGCGGCACAGGGTTTCGCTCCCGCGCGACGCAGCGGCCGACCGAGGGGAACGAGAGGAAGAAGTGGGGCGAACCGACGTGCGATTCGCCGTAGAACAATTGGGTTTCATGGAGTAGTCTTATTTTTTCGGTGAATGAACTCGGCAGCGGCCGCGCCCTCTCGGGTGCGACCCCGCCGAAGGGGTGTTTTTCTGGCTGTCCGTCGACCGAGGGCGGCCCGCCATTCGTCGGCACGTGGGGCGTGTTCCTGCGCGGGGCAAATTCTTTCGCCTTCGCGCCGTGTCGGGAGGCCTTCGCCGAGGGGCGTGTTCTCGCGTGGGGCAAATCCTTTCGCTCGTGCGCCGTGTCGGGAGGCCTTCGCCGAGGGGCGTGTTCTCGCGTGGGGACAAATTCTTTCGCCTTCGCGCCGTGTCGGGAGGCTTTCGCCGAGGGGCGTGTTCCTGCGCGGGGCAAATCCTTTCGCTCGTGCGCCGTGTCGGGAGGCCTTCGCCGAGGAGAGCGTTCCCCCGCGGGGCAAATCCTTTCGCTCGTGCGCCGTGTCGGGAGGCCTTCGCCGAGGGGCGTGTTTCTGCGCGGGGACAAATCCTTTCGCTCGTGCGCCGTGTCGGGAGGCTTTCGCCGAGGGGCGTGTTCCTGCGCGGGCAAATCCTTTCGCTCGTGCGCCGTGTCGGGAGGCCTTCGCCGAGGGGCGTGTTCCTGCGCGGGCAAATCTTTTCGCCCGTGCGCCGTGTCGGGAGGCCTTCGCCGTGGGGAGCGTTCTCACGTGGGGCAAATCCTGCCCACCACCCCGCGACATCGGAAAACTGTGGCGCGCCATCGGAAGTTCACCCCGCGGTGCGCGTCGACCTGCGGGCGGGACGGGTTCAGCGTGCGGCCTCGGCGGGCGAAGCGGCCCCCGTGTCGGTCTCCCAAAAGCGCTCCTCCAGCAGCCGCAGCGCCTTTGCCTCGTCGCCACCCGCCAAGACGCGGGCACGGGCGTGGAGCACCTCATACTGCGCGTGGGTGCAGCACCGCGCGGCACGGGCGTCGAGTTCCTCGGCCAGCGCACGGTCGGCCGCGCGACGCTCGTGTTGCGACAGTTCCTCGCGACGCTCTTTCATATAGAGCGGGAGGTTCGACACCATCGCATCGGCCGACAGCGAACCGTAGGCCACCTTGCCGTAACGGCCCCCGCGCAACCGACAAAGGTAGACCATCACCTCGCCCACATTGAGTTCGGCATACGACGCCCCGATGGCTTCCGCCGCGCCCCGCAGTTGGTGGCTCGTCAGGCCGTCGGCCGTGCCCCAGAGTTGCGCCGCATAGTTGAGTTGCAAGCACAACCACGTCACCACCGTCTCCGACCCCAGTTGGTCGCGCAGCCGCCGCAGCGTGGGGCGCGGGGAGGAGTAGCACCACTCGGGGTGCTCGCCGAACGACACCTGCCGCTCGGGCGAATAGTGTTCGAGCAGGCGGGCCCGCCAGTGGGGGCGTTCGGCCTCGGGGGTGTCAGAATGCGACGCAACAGTGGGCCAGGTGGCGAAGGGCACCACAGCAAGCTTCGCGCTCGGCCCGCACGGCGCGTCGGTGTGCGGCCGAACGGAGCACGCGCTGCCCGGCGTCGGGGTCGTAGGCGGGGTCTGGGCACTCATCGCGGTCGGTTTTGCGCCCGCAGTCGGCGTGTTCTCCTGCGTCGGCGAGGGGGCTGACGGCGTTGCGCTCAGTTTTGTGCCCGCGGGCGGGGTCGGCGTCGATGAAATCGGCGATTTTGGCGCGTCGGGCACCGTGTTCGGGCTCGTCGACGGGTGTGCTGACGGCGTTTGCGAAGCGTTCGGCGGCGTTTGCGGGGTGTTCGGGGGCAGGATCGTGCCGTTTGCGCCCGTCGGCGTCGTGTTCGGGGGCGTTGCGGTCGGTTTGGTGCCCGCGGGCGGGGTCGGCGTCGATGAAATCGGCGTTTTTGGCGCATTGGGCACCGTGTTCGGGGGCGTTTGCGGCGGGGCTGATGGCGTTTGCGGAGCGTTCGGCGGCGTTTGCGGAGCGGTGGTGCTCGTGTTCGGGGTGTTCGGGTCGGCAGCGGCCGCGTGCGGTGCGGCAGAGGGTGAGACGGGGGTGAAGAGGTCGGCTTCCGACGGTGCAGGCGGGGCGGATGTCGACGAAGCGACCGAGGAAGGGGCGGCCGAACGGAGGTTGTGCTGACTGAACACGGAATGTGTGGCCGAACCCGCCAAACGACGGCGGGTGGAGGCGAAGGAGGGGGTGCGGTTCATGGAAAGAGGGATTGAGATAAGGGTGTTTTTCGATGAGGATACGCAGGGAGCGGCACTCGTCGTCGGCGAAAATCGGTGGATCGGCCGCGCGTGCGGTGCCTACGGCCGTGCGTGCGGTGCCTACGGCTGCGGGGGAGTGCCTATCGGCGGAGAAGTTGGAGGGTTGGGCGGTGAAGTGATTTTCTGCGTCGGCAAAATGGTTGCTTGTGTCGGCGAAATCATTGCCTGCGTCGGTGCTGTCGAGCCCGTCGCCCGTCGGTGGGTCGGGCCCGCGGGGCGAACGAACGCCCCATCGCCCCTTGTCGGCCGAAAACGCTTGTGCGTCAATGCGTTTCGCGGTGTCGGCAGGGGAAAGGACTTGTGTGTCAATGTCTTTCGCGGCGTCGGTGGTCGAAAACGCTTGCGCGTCAATGTCTTTCGCGGCGTCGGCGGTCGAAAACGCTTGTGCGTCAATGTCTTTCGCGGTGTCGGTGGTCGAAAATGCTTGTGTTTCAACCTTTTCCTCGGCGTCGGTGGTCGAAAACGCTTGTGTTTCAATGCCTTTCGTGGTGTCGGTCGTGGAATCGTGGCCATCGCGTGCGTCTTCCCCGTCCTCGTCGGTCGAATCGCCGCAAGAGAGAACGTATTCTTCGGCGTCGGCAGGGGAAAGGGCTTGTGCGTCAATGTCTTTCGCGGCGTCGGTCGTTGAATCGTGGCCATTGAGCGCGTCTCCCTCGGCGTCGGCAGGGGAAAGGGCTTGTGTATCAATACCTTTTGCGGCGTCGGTGGTCGAAAATGCTTGTGTGTCAATGTCTTTCGCGGCGTCGGCGGTCGAAAATGCTTGTGCATCAATGTCTTTCGCGGTGTCGTTGGTCGAAAACGCTTGTGCGTCAATGCCTTTCGCGGTGTCGGTCGTGGAATCGTGGCCATTGTGCGCGTCTTCCTCGTCCTCGTCGGTCGAATCGTCGCAAGCGCGAACGGATTCTTCGGTGTCGGTGGTCGAAAATGCTTGTGCGTCAACAGCTTTCGCGGCGTCGGCAGGGGAAATTTCGCCGATGCGGGCTTCTTCCCCGTCCTCGTCGGTCGAATCGTCGTAAGCGCGAACGTATTCCTTGGCGTCGGCAGGGGAAAGGACTTGTGCGTCAATCGCTTTCGC
>QWCL01000787.1_pt1 | contig 15748 bp, 13 predicted proteins | sample 1972551 | NCBI WGS metagenome assembly QWCL01 (sample SAMN09866709, study PRJNA288562) | Human oral metagenome isolate term2_saliva, whole genome shotgun sequencing... | isolation source: mouth | host: Homo sapiens | place: USA: California
GTGCAACTAGCTATGCGCACGGTACACGCAGGCCTTAAAACTGCTCATCTAAGCCAAGCCAAGCTCATTAAGCACTGGGAACGTGCCGCCCGCAGCTACGAAAAGCAGGCCGGGGCCAAGACGTGGCTGGCAGATTTCTCCACCCGCAACCCCCAGCAGTGGTCACTGCCGGCAGCAGAGCTTAAAAACACGGTTGAGCTGCCTTTTGAGCACCTGACCATTAAACTGCCGGCTAACTATGACACTTGGCTTAAGCGCGGTTTTGGTGACTATATGACTCCTCCCCCGCCCCAGCAGCGCGTAGGTCACCGTCCCTACCGGCTAGAGTTTGGTGGCTGGCACTTTAACGAAGACGGTAGCCACAGCCGGGATCCCCAGTGAGCGCTTCGCAGCTTAGCCGCGACTATTTTTGGAACACCGCCTCCAGCCTGATCAGCTCATTTTCCATTGTGATCATGCTGGCGGTGGTTACCCATAGCGCCGGCGTGGCCGCAGGTGGGGTGTTCTCACTGGCTATCGCTATTGGCCAACAATGGCAAACCCTGGGCATGTATGAGGTGCGTACCTTCCACGTCACCGATGTGCGCCGCGAGTTCAATTTCCCCATCTACCTGGCCACACGCATACTCACTGTGGCCGCCATGATTGCTGGCATCGTGATCTACTCGCTGTTTTCTGGCGGTCTGAGCACCAGCGTGGGACTGGTTATTGCGATTGCTTTACTGCGGGTTTTTGACGCCTATGAGGATGTTTTTTACAGCGAGTTTCAGCGTGAAGGGCGCCTAGATTTAGGGGCGCGCGCCTCATTTTGGCGTATTTTTACCACCATGGCGGTTTTCTGCCTGCTGGTGGTGCTAACCGATTCGCTGTTTATTGCTTCCCTAGTTTCCCTGGCGGTATCAGTGGTGGCGCTAGTGGTGGCCTTCTACCCCGGGGCGCGCGCCAGTTTTGGCATCACCCCCACCTGGAATTGGGCGGCTATTAAGCGTCTCTTGATTGAATGCGCGCCCCTGTTTTTGGCTTCATTTACAGCCATGTACCTGTCTAACGCCCCGCGCTATGGCATCAAGTACTTCATGGATTTCACCGCCCAGGGCTACTTCGCGATCATCTACATGCCGGCGGTGGCTATCAATATGCTTTCCCTGCTGGTGTTTAGGCCGCTGCTGACCCGCATGGCCACCTACTGGGTGGAAAATAATTGGGGTGGTTTTAGCGCTATTGTGCGCCGGGGCCTGCTAGCCACTGTAGGGGCTTTTGCCGCAGTGGCTTTAGCTACGGTGACTATTGGCGTGCCTATCTTGAATCTTTTCTTTGGCCAAGACGTTTCCGGCTACCGTCTGGAATTGGTGGTACTGGTAGGGGGCGGGGCCCTGAACGCCGCCGCCGTAATTTTGTATTACGCGCTTACCACCATGCGCCTGCAGCGGGCTGTATTCTGGGGTTACGCTGCCGCCGCTGTGGTCATTACCGTACTAGTGGTAGTAGCTATCCCGCCATTAGGGTTACTAGGTGCCTCACTAGCCTATCTGGGGGCAATGGCCACCACAGTAATCTGTTTTTGGCTCACTATGCAGCTGCGTCGCCCTAAGGAGAAGTAATGCGTTTCGCAATGGTGTTGAACACCTACCCGCCGCGTTTAGGCGGCGTAGAGATGCACGCATTTAACCTGGCTGATCAGCTCACCCAGCTGGGCCATAAGGTGTGGGTGCTGACCTTAGACTCTGAGCGTTCTATCCGCCAAGACGGCAAAGTGCAGGTGCTTACCGGTATCGGATATCTACCTATTGCTGAGGTAATCAGTTACCCTGCTCTGGGCAGCGCCGCCGCTATTAGCCGCTTCCTTAAAGCCAAGCGGATCGATGTGGTTTCCACCCACACTCGCTTTTTCCCGATGAGTTTTGTGGGGGCCCGCGCCGCACAAAAAGCGGGTATCCCCTATATCCACACCGAGCATGGCTCCAACTTTGTTAACAACTCCAACCCGATTATTGCTATCGGTTCGCGGGTTGTAGACCTGAGTTTAGGCCGCTACATAACCACCCACGCCGCCCAGGTTTTGGGGGTTTCTGAGGCTGCCGCTAACTTCGCTGGCCGTCTAGGCGCCAAAGACCCACAGGTGTTCTATAACGCCATTAACCTGCCTGAGACCTCCTACAGCGGCCCGCAGCGCCCCAACCACCTGGTGTTTATTGGTCGCATGGTGGAGGGTAAAGGTTGGGAGACCTACCTGCGTTGCTTGGCTCAGCTGCGCGGCGCAGGCCAGCAGCTAACTGGCCAGATGCTTGGTGACGGCGCTCAGCTACAGGCGGCCCGTGACTTGGCGGCTCAGCTTAAGCTAGACGACGTCGTCGACATCCCCGGGCGCGTCACCCCAGCCCAGGTACGCCAAGCCATTGCTGGAGCCACTCTAGTAAACCCCACGGTCTTGTCTGAGGGCTTCCAAACCACCCTGCTGGAGGCTATCGCTGAAGGTGGGCGGGTAGTTACCTTCCCCGTGCCTGGAGCCCAACTGCTTGAGGCTCAAGGAGCGCCGGTAAACATCACTAGCGCCCGCACGGTTGAGTCCCTTAGCAAAGCTGTCACCGCTATGCTGCGCGCCCCCAAGGCTCCCGCTAGCCGTGAGCTGCTTGAGCAGTGGAGTTGGCCGGTGCGCGCACGCCAGTATCAGCAGATCGCCACCCGGGTGCTGGCTAACTGAGATTGCCCGCCTCTAATTAGCGGGGTGCCGTCTCTAACTAGCGGAGCACCTGCTCTAACTAGCGGGGCTGGTTTGCCAGCTAGCTGAGTTTGCCTGATTTAGGTGGGCGCTGGTCGCGTTCTTGCTTTAGCTGCTCTACCTCTTGGCGTAGCAGGGCAATTTCTTCAGCTAGACGCCGGCGCTCGGCGTCGTCATGAGATAAATCAACGCTTAACCGCAGCGACAGCAGCAATAGCACCACCCCGGCACCAAAAAATGCCAGGTTCATGGAGGAGAGCACCCCCAGGGCCCGTGACAAGCCGTTTAGCAGGTTGGGGAACACTGAAAACAGCACTGAACCAACCGCAATAACAATCCACCAGGTGGAGTAGCGTTCCTTCATACCGTAGTTACGCAGGCGAATAAATACCGTCACAAACACGATGACGCCAAAAACAACGCCTAACCAGTAGCTTGACTGATGCATTATGCCTCCTCAGCGCTAGCCTTGGTTTGGGTTAGGGCCACACCCAAAGCCAAAATAGCGCGCAGCAAGAACTTGGCGGCCGCCAGGGGGTTCTGGGAGGGTTCTCCCCCGGCGCGCGGACGCATCTGTACCGGCACCTGGGTGACTTTTAGGCCTGAGCGAGCCGCAATAACCAGGGCTTCTACCGTGTCGCCTAGATATTCCGCCGGGTAGTTAACCGCAAATAGTTTAATTGCGCGTTTATCGCAGAGTTTAAAGCCGCTAGTGGTATCAGTAAGGCGGGTATGGGTTACCCGTGAAAGCACCACTGAAAGCAGCTTCATAGCCCAGGCACGCGGGCCGCGTACCTTGTAGTTACCCTGGCCCGCAAAGCGAGCCCCAATCACCACATTGGCACCACTTTGGGTGGCTGCCTGCAGCAGCTGAGGAATATCAGCAGGGTTGTGTTGACCGTCGGCATCAAGCTGCAGAGCGTAGTCATAGCCGTGGCGTTGAGCGTACAGGTAGCCGGCGCGCATAGCTCCGCCCACCCCCAGGTTGTAGGGCAGTTCTAGCACTTTAGCGCCATGGCTGCGGGCCACTTGGGCGGTGGCATCAGTGGAGCCGTCAGAGACCACCAAAACCTGGGCGTCAGGGTAGAAACCGGTAAGCTCTTCAAGCACCGAGCCAATAACCTCAGCCTCATTCCAGGCCGGGATAATAATCAGCAAAGAGTTAAGCACTGATTTCCTTAAATTTTAGGCCGATGCGTTGGTGGCTTCAGAGCCGACGGCGGCCTCAGCGGTGCCAGCAGCTTCAGCGGCGCTGGCCTTGGCAGCGACGCTAGGGGCAGATTCGCCAGCGCCAGGAGGCTCAGCAGCGCTGGCAGCAGGCTCAGGGGCGTCGTCGGCTATAGCAGCGCCACTTGGGGCCGCTAACTCAGCCGGCGCACTAATAGCTCCAGGCCCAAACAGCAGCCAGATAGTAATACCTGAAGCCAGTGCGAAAGCTAGGGCCCCCACCATCCAGGTACTCATGGGGGTCAGCAAAGCATCTTGCCACCACCAGCGCACATCAAAGTTGAGGTTTAAGAAGTGGCGTCCCCCCACCAGGCCGTGGGTGTAGCGGAAAATCAGTTTGTGCATGAACACCGCGTTGACGGCCACCATACCAGCCCAGTACAGCGCCGCCTGTGAACGGGTCAGCAGCGGGCGTTTAATACCCAGGAACAACCAGGGCAGCAGCCAGGCAAACAGCAACGGCTGAGCATAACGCGGCTGGTAGGCAAACATGCTGGGGAAAGCCGGCGGGGTAGCTACCAGCACCGAAATACCGGCCATGGCACCCAGGGTAATAATCGCCCCCATAGCCTTGCGCCAACCAATACGCCCCGCGCCCAGCATGATAATGAAGCCCACCAGCAAAATGGCAATCATGCCTGAGTAACCGTCAGAGGGAATATCCTTCCAGCCGGCCCCAGCCCACAGGCCCCAAAAACCGGAGAAGAACTTAGCCAAGTGGGTTACGTTCTTTTCCATGACGTCAATCTTTTTGTCCATGGGCACGGCTTCGGCATGACCCTCAGCGATAGTGGCAGAGCCTGAAGCAAGCATCAGATACACGCCAATTACACTGGCCAAGGTGGCCACCGCCAGCTGTACCTTGTGAATGCGCCACTTAGCGCAAGCCACACAGATAGCTAGGGCCACCACAAAGATGTGGAAAGAGGCATCCGCCCGCGAGGTGTAGCACAGCAGCGCCCCCACACAAGCCAAAGCCAGCCAACAGACCCGCACTAAAGCCGGCCACACCCGTAATTGACCAGCTAGAGGGGTTATTAGAAGTTATGAAATAGACGCCGATAGGCATCCAGGCCGCCCCCATTGCCAGCAGGTAAGCCTCACGCAGTTTAGGCGGCGCCAGCAGGCCAATTGACCCCAGCAAAGCCAGGGCTATAACCATATTGGTAGTGCGTGAAGCTATCACCAGGCCCTGCACGCCCAGGGGCTTAAACATGTGGTGGAAGTGGTAGTAGCCGTAAGGGTAGTTACCGTCGTCGTAACGCAGCGAGTAACTGATGCGCTTATCGGAGTAGCGATTACACATCGCCTGCGAAATATCGACGTGGAAAGAAGAACAGGTAGAACCCGGTAAAGCCTCGGGCACACCCACCCGCAGCTGGCCCTGCACTACCTTAGTGGCGCAGCTTTCAGTAACCGGACGCGGACACCACATGGACACCAGGTGGTAGTCGTCGTCAGGGCTAGAACCAGGGGCAGAGGCGACAACCCAGCTAAAGCCACTGACTAAAGCGAAGCAGAAAGCCAGCACCACCAATGCTGTCCTGGGTACGCGCGGTAGCTTCACGAGGCTGCACCTTTCATATATAAACTTAACCCTGGACCTAAGCTAACAGGTCCAGGGTTAGTTCATGCGTTAGGAACGCAGGGTTTGCACGTATGCTTCTAGCAACTGCATGGAATCAGAAGGCTTAAAGCCAAGGGCTTCAATCTTGCTCAGATCCATGGTGGACACCAGTGGGCGGGGAGCTACCTGATTACCAGCAAAGTACTCGGCGGTGCTGATGGGGGTTACGTCAGCGGGGTCATGGCCGGTTAGCTCATAAACACGCTTAGCTACCTGCGCCCAAGACACTACCTCGCCGCCACCGGTGAGGTTGTAGGTGCCGTAGGGGGCCTGCTGACCCAGCAGGTAGATAATGCCGCTAGCCAAGTCACTGGTGAAGGTTAGGCGACCCACTTGGTCATCAACCACGGACGGCTTAACGCCGCGCTCAGCTAGGCCAGCCATAGTGCGGATGAAGTTCTTGCCGTCACCCACCACCCAGCTGGTGCGTACCAGGTAGTGCTTGGGGGCGGCGCTGACGGCGGCGTCACCACCAGCCTTGGACTGGGCGTATACACCTAGCGGGCTGGGCGGCTCAGTTTCAGTATAAGCCTGGGCGGTGCCGTCAAAAACATACTCGGTGGAGATGTGTACCAGGGTGAAGCCGTGCTTGGCGGCGGCGCGGGCCAGGTTAGCCGGGCCAGTGGCGTTGGCCTTCCAAGCCAGCGGGCGGCCCTGGGCAGTTTCGGCGCCATCCACGTCAGTCCAAGCGGCGGCGTTAATCACCACGTCATAGGCGGAGAAATCAAAAGCCTCCATGGCCTCAGTGTCAGAAATGTCTACCTCAGGTAGATCCACCCCGGTGACCTGGTAGCCGGCCTGGGGTAGCTGACGCATCAGCTCGCGGCCCAGCTGGCCGTGGGCGCCGGTTACCAGCGCACGCTTAGCTGCCGGCGGGAAGGGGGTCACTGCTTCTAGACGCGGGTGAGCCAGGTCTTTGTCAGACAAGATGGCTTTATCCAGGCTGATGGGCCAGTCAATGGCCACAGTTTCATCAGCTAGGTTCAAGAAGGTGTATTCGGCGTCCGGCGACCAGTGGTCGTTGACCAGGTAGGTGTAAGCCGTGTTGGGCTCTAGGGTCTGGTATGAGTTACCCACCCCGCGCGGCACATAGACGGCCACGCCCGGCTCAATGATGGTGGTGTAGACCTGGCCGAAGCTAGGGCCTTCACGCAAATCCACCCAGGCACCAAAAACCTTACCGGTGGCTACCGAAACGTACTTGTCCCAGGGCTCGGCGTGAATACCACGGGTAACACCCACCTCATCGTTAAATGAGATGTTGTTTTGTACCGGGCCAAAATCGGGCAGACCCAGCGCCACCATCTTTTCACGCTGCCAGTTTTCCTTGAACCAACCGCGGTTGTCTCCATGGACAGGCAAAGTCAGGCGTAGGAATCCGGGGATAGGAGTAGATTCAACGGTTAACTGATCGGGCATTACTTTTCCGTTCTCAAACTGACGCGGCCTAATAATAGGTTAGCCGCTACCGTGACTTTATGCTTTAAAAAGCTAGAAATATTACACATAGAAGCGCTCGAAGATAACCCCCAGCCCCGCTAAGTTCAGCGCCATGACTGCGGCAAAAACCGCTAGCGCCACGGCTGGCACTAGTTTATCTAGCCACGCGCCACGCACTGGACGCCAGGGATTATTTTGCAAGCTTTGCACTGCTGCCTGGGTTAACAGAGCAGGTAGGGCATATAGCCCCGCCACCGCCGGCAGGATATAGCGGCCTTGGAGTAGGTCGTCGTGTCCAGCCATGATGGAGTAGATAAAGCCCAGCAGGTTAATAGCTACCAGGTAGCCTACGGTTAACGCCAGGCACCACCAAATCCAGGTGGCGGTTTGGTTGCGTCTAGCTCCCAGCTGCCGGCCTTCCTGGCCTGCCTGCTCTTTGGCGACGACGGCGCCGTCTTGCGCAGTCTCATCAGCCTGCGGGGCGGCAAGGTCGCCACCATTCCCAGCGGCGTCGTCGGCACCAGCAGCTAGCGGCCGCAAGCGGTTAAGCGCCAGCCGCACACAGCGCTGGACCACCCAGAGCAAGCAGATAAGCGCGAACAGCATCATAATTTGCGCCAGCCAGTTATAGATACGTGTTGGGTAGAACACATCCAGCCAGCCAAAGTTACCGAAGAACTGCTTAATCCAGCGAGCTTTAAACAGGGTGTAGTCATCTGCGCTCTGGTCATTCCAAAACAGCTGCCACTGCTCCCACAAGCTACGCTGACGCACCGCCCCCATAGCTAGGCCTCCCCCGGCGTTTACCAGGTTCACCTGTGGGCGCGGGGCGGCAATCACTGAACCAAAACCCACTATGACGCGATAGATAGGCCACCAGATATACACGGCAATGAACCCGCCGCCGCTAAGCAAGCCGCCTTTAAGAGCTAGCTTGAAGCTACGAGCACGCACCGCCACCACAATGAGCGCCAAAGCCACCATGGCCGCAATCAAAATGCCTTGCGGTTTAGCCATAGCAATACCGGTAGCCACACCTGCACCAGCTAGCCAACGCAGGGGGCGCTGCGCATTTAGGGCACGGGTAGCTAAAGCCAGGGCCCAGATACTGGCGCTAATCACCAAAATGTCGTTGTTAATAATGGCGCTTTGGTGGGCCATCATCGGGTGAGCTAGCGCCGACAAAGACACGAGCGTGGCCACCAAAGCCCGGCGCGGGAACAGCTGGCGGGCAAAGTAAGCCATGCCCAGTGCCCCCACTACCGCTAAAGCTACTGATAGTAGGCGCACATCGTAGTACTGACTCAGGCCCGTGTGCGGCGAAAGCTTATATACCAGCGCCCCGACCAGGTAATAACCGGGCGGGTACTGGGTTACTTGCGGACGTACCAGCGCCCGCTCAGGCAGCTGATTCAGCTGGCTATTTAGCGAGGAAATCTGGCTGTAGTCAAAACGGTCCGCGCCCCAGGCGTAGAACAGGTTGGAGGCCTCATAGACATGCACTAACTGCGGAGAGTAGTTAGCTTGTCCCTGAGTTAGGCCACTATCTGGGCCATTGTGGGTAGCTAAATACTGGATATAGGACACATGCTGGTACTCGTCCATCCCGTTGAAAATAGGGATAACTGCCGCCCACACTAGCGCCTGGAACAGGGCAAAAGCCCCCACCAGCGCCACAGTCCACCGCGAGCGCCGCACCGCTAGAACGGCGGCGGCTACGGCACTGACCGCTGTGGCCGCAAACCAAATCACTAACGCGGGGGTGCTGACCCACCAGGGCCCTAGCGCTTGGGAGCGTTGCAGGCCGCGCTGTAAAGTGCCCCACCAGCCGGCGTCTGAGTAGATGGGCAGTAGGGAGGTGGTGGTGATTTCTCCGGTGCCGCGTAGGTTTTCTTCGCGCCCGGCTAGTTCTTGGTTGTTGAGGGTGGCCCCGCCGGCTTTAAGTACCTGTTCACCGGTTTTGACCTGGTAGTTGGGTTGGTTGTCTACGTGGCGTTTGCGTTTTTCGTTGGGGCGGTCGGGGTCTGTAGCTGAGACCGGGTTGTAGTAGCGGGTGACTACCACGGTGGGTTTGTCAGCTTTAACGCTGAGCGCCACTTGGTAGGTTTTACCTTTGGAGTTGGCGATGGGTTTAAAACCCATAATTTTGGTGCCTGACTCATTGACCATGACTTGGGCGCAGGGCAGGCTTTGGCTGGCTACTTGCGTGGTGGTCGGGCTGGGGGTGGCTGCAGCGTTTTGGCTAGCTGCGTTTGGGGCCGACGCCGCCGCTTGCGCTTGGGTGCTGCCTTGCGCTTGGGATTTACTCGGCGGGGGCAGCAAAGCTTGGGTGCCGGGCTGGGCGTGGACTTCACTTAGCCGCAGCTCTAGACGACAGCTAGAGTCCATAATGCCCAGTTTGAATTGGCCTTGTAGTCCGTTTAAACCGTTTTCAGCGGCAGTAAAGCGCTGTTGAATGGTGTCACCGTTTTTGACTGACACAAAACCGCCCGAAAGCGAGTCGCGCAGTAGCTGTTGCTTATCGGATAGGTGTCCGCCTTTGACGGGAATAATTAGCACTGCTGCCGCGAAAGCTGCCGTCAGCGCCGCCACTACCGCCAAGGCGGTTAGAAAAGCCGTGTTTTGCCGCAGTTTTACCAGCATTTTAGGATTTAGCTGCAGCGGCATACTCATAGGCCTTAATGTGTTCTACCGCCGCGCGCTGCCAGGTAAATTCACTGGCGCGCTTTTGGGCGGCTGCCCCTAGCTGCTGGCGTAAGGTGGCGTCAGCGCTAAGTGAGCTTAGGGCCTCGGCGATAGAGTCGACGTCGGGCTCACAGTAAGCTACGGCGTCGCCGCCCACCTCAGGCAAAGACAGCTCCCGGGTGGTTAGCACGGCCGCCCCGCAAGCCATGGCCTCTAGTACCGGCAGGCCAAAGCCTTCACCCACACTGGGGTAGGCCAAAACTTGGCAGCCGGAGAGGAAACCGGGCAGATCCTCTAGCGGCAGGTAGCCCGGGCGCAGCACGCGCATGTGGCTGGGCACGCCCGCCAAGGCCGGCTCGATTTCTTCATCCCAGCCTTTACCGCCCGCTAGCACTAGTGCCGGTGGGTTGGGTTGTTGGCTAAAGGCTTGCACCCAGGCGCGTACCAGTGCGGGCACATTCTTGCGCGGCTCTAATGTGCCCAGGAAACCAATGTAGGGCTGACCGGCTAGGCCTAGGGAGGCGGCTACGCGCTCACGCTCAGCGTCTGAGACCGGATAGAAACGTTTGGTGTCTACCCCGTGGTAGGCCACGAAGTAGTTTTCGGGGCTACCTCCGGCGTATTTGATGGATTCGTCGCGGGTGGCAATGGAGGGCACAATCAGCGCGTCGGCGTGGTTGGAGGCGCGGGTGATGGCGGCGGTGAAGTACCGCTGCTTTAGCGGCGAGTGGGCCTGGGGGTGGGAGAAGAACGTGGCGTCATGCAAGGTTACGGCCACGCCCACATTGGGTAGCGCCAGGCGCGTGGGGTAAGTGTAGTGGGGACAGTGCAGTACATCTGGGCGCCACTTACGTACCAGGGCCGGCAGGCCCGACTGCTCCCAAGCCATGCGCACTGGGCGGCGTTCAAGCAGGTGCGGCACGGTGATGATGTGAGCGCGCGGGGCGCGGGAGGCGAAATGCTCGGCGTCGCGGCTTTGCACCGCCAAAGCCAAGTTAACGCCCTGGGATACCAAACATGGCACCAAATCATCTACATATCGTCCCACGCCGCCCAAATTTGCAGGGATGGCCGTGGCATCTAGCAGCACCTTCATGTCACTAGCATAAAGGTAAAGCCATGGGCGGTAGTCTTGGCACATGCGCTTGTCGTTTGCTTCCGCCCCCGCCACTGACTCTTCAACCGCTAAAGAGGCCGCTCAAGGCGCTTTTCAGGCGCCTAATGATGTGCGCGTGGCCATGGTGGTAGAGCAAATGTGGCAGCCGGTACCTGGCGGTTCTGGCACTTATATCACTAATCTGGCCCACAGCCTGCGCGCCCAGGGGGTGAAGGTTGCCGGTATTGCCGCCCGCCGCAGCCATAATGATCCGGGCTCCAGCGCGGTGGGTTTGGAGACTATGCCGGTGCGTTACGCGAATTTGCCGCGCCCGGCCCTGTATGAGTCCTGGAACCGTTTACACTCTCCCCTGGCTGAAGCTATTTTGCCAGCTTCTGACCTGGTTCACGCCACCACCTGGGCTATTCCCCCCACTCGTAAGCCGCTTGTGGTAACCGTGCATGACCTGGCATTTTTGCGTAACCCGGAGCATTTCACTAAGCGCGGTAACAGCTATTTCCGTAAGTCTTTGCAGCGCACCATTAAAGAGGCCCAGGCGGTGATTGTGCCCTCCCAGGCCACCGCCGATGACTGCTATGAGGCCGGAATTGACTCTGAGCGCGTGTATGTGATTCCTCACGGCGTTAGTGTTCAGGAGGTAACCGCCTCCCAGATTGATCTTTTCCGCACTGCCTATGGGCTTTCACGCCCCTATGTGCTGTGGACTGGCACCCGTGAGCCGCGTAAGAATCTGCCCGGCCTGCTGCATGCTTTTTCCCGTATTGCCGGCGAGTTCCCGCAGTTGGATCTGGTTTTGGTAGGTCCCAGCGGGTGGGGCGACGACGCCGTGGAGCGCCAGTTGATTCAGGCTATCGGCACTTCCCGTGTGCACGTGCTCGGACACCTGGCCCAAGACACCCTGCAGCAGGCCTATGCGGGGGCGCGTGCCTTTGTGTTCCCCTCCTACTGGGAAGGTTTTGGCCTGCCGGTGCTTGAGGCTATGGCCCATTCGGTACCGGTGGTGACTTCGCTGGGTACTTCCACCGCTGAGGTGGCCGGAGATTGCGGAATTTTGGTGGAGCCTAGCGACCCCGACCAGATTGCTGCCGGGCTGCGCCGGGTACTTGGCCGTGAGCATGACCATTTTGCTTTGGCTGGCTATGAGCGCGCCCAAACCATGACTTGGAAGGCTTGTGCTAAGGCGCATCTGCGCGTCTACCAGCAGGTTATGGAGCAGGCCCAAAAGTGAGTCAGCAGCGTAAAAGTGTGCGGGTAGTAATCGTTAACTGGCGTACCCCGCTGTTAACTGAGCGTGCTGCCCGCTCCCTGTGGCCCCAGCTGCGAGCTGGTGATGAGCTGGTGGTGGTGGATAATGCCTCTGCCAGCGCCGATCCGCACGATAATTCCCTGGACCACCTGCGCCGCCTGGGTGCCAAGCTGGGTAGCGCCGGCCCGGCTCGCTTTGGCCTGGTGCAAGCTAGACGTAACGGTGGTTTTGGCTATGGGGTTAACTTGGGGGCGCGTAACTTGCGCCAGGACGCCTTGGTGCTGCTAAACAGTGACGCCTACGCACTGGAGGGTTTTGTTGACGCCCTGACTGCCCCGCTGGGGCATGATCTGGTGGAGGCCACTACTGCCCGCCTGCTTTTGGAGGGTAGGTGGCGTCTTGTTGACGACGGCGCCGAGCCAGCCAGCCCGCAGGCCCCCAGCGCCGTCAAGCCCGCCAGCCCGCAATCTTCCAGCCCGCAGCCCCCCGGCGCCGTCGGCCCTAACTGCCCCGGCGTCGAAGCCCAAACTGAACCCACCGCTGGCGCCACCCACAGCACCGGCTCAGCCCAGCTGCGGGGCCTAGATGGCGGCATCTGGGTTAGCGACCCAAGCGGCGTGGAGCTAATCAACTCCACCGGCAACGTAGTAGATGCCTGCGGTAACGGCTATGACCGCTCCTGGCTGGCCTCAGCCAAGCAGGAACATGACAGCCCTGAAGTGTTTGGTATTTGCGGCGGGGCCTGCGCGATTAGTGCCCGCGCCTGGCGTCAACTGGGTGGGATGCGTCAAGACCTGTTCATGTACTACGAGGACACCGATTTTTCCTACCGCCTACGCCGCGCTGGCTACCGCGTGCAATACGTACGCCAAGCCCAAGCCCGCCACGCCCACGCGGCTTCATCCGATTCGGCCTCAGAGGCTTTTACCACCTGGAACACCCGCAACCGGCTGCGCGTAGCCACCCGCTATGCCCCGGCCTCGGTGGCGGCTCGGGCCCTGGTTAACACCGGCGGGCGTATGCTTTTAGGCCCCCAGCGCCAGGCTCGCGCCCAGGGTTTAGTTCAGGCCCTAGCCCACGCCCCGCAAGATCTGTACGCACGTATCGGCTAGTTTTAGGAGAAAACCATGAGCGCGCTAGTTAGCGTGATTATGCGTACCCGCAATCGCCCCATTTTTCTCTCCCGCGCCCTGGCCAGTGTGCAGGCCCAGCAGCTGGGTGACTATGAGCTGATCATTGTTAATGACGGCGGCGAAACCCAAATTGTGCAGGCGGCCCTGGATAAAACCACCCCTGAACTGCAAGAGCGCACCCAGGTGGTGACTAACCGGGTCTCTAACGGGCGCGAGGCTGCCCTGGAATCTGGTTTGGCCTGCGCTAGCGCCCCCTTCTTCGCTATTCACGACGACGACGACACTTGGGACCCGCAGTTTTTAAGCAAAACTGTGGCATTTTTGCAGGCTCATCCCCACCTGGGGGCGGTGGCTGCACGCACCCAGCTAGTTAGCGAAAAACTTGAATCTGACGGCACCATTACCATCCTTGAGCGGGCCGATTTGGCTTTAGAACGCCACAGTTTCAATCTGATCGATATGCTGGTGGGTAACTATATTCCCCCTATTTCCCAGCTAATTCGCCGCACCAGCGCTGATCTGGTAGGGCATTGGGATGGGCGGCTGAGCACCCAGGCTGACTGGGACTTTAACCTGCGTCTATTGCAGGCCCAGCCGGCAGGTTTCCTAGAGGGGCCGGCGCTAGCTTTTTGGCATCAGCGCCCAGGTTTGGCTGGTGAAAGTGGCAACTCGGTGATCACTGCCGCTCTAGAGCATCAGCAAGACAACCTGGCTATTAGGGAAAGCTATCTGCGTACCGACTCCCCCAACCCGCTTCTAGGCCAGGCGCTGGTTAGCGCCGAATATTATCGCCGCTCCCAGGCCCAGCTTGAGCAGGTTTCCCAGGGTGTACATGAGGCTCTAAACCTGGTACACGCGGATTTAAACCAGCAGGTAGCCGCCTTAACTAAGCAGGTGCAGCAGTTAAGCGAGCAGGTAGCCCAATTGCAAGAACTGACCGGGCAGCTTCAAGAGAGCACTTTAAGTGCCCAGCTGGGCAAGCTGCGCGGGTCAGTTAACACAGACTAAAGGCTGCGCAGAGCTGCTGCGCACTGCTGTTGAGCTGCAGATCCGTCAGTCTTGCTTTTGTTCAGCTTCACGCTCGGCTTCCTTCTGCTTACGCAGTTCTTCAGCCTGACGGATCTGCTCACGAGCTAGTTGGTCAAACTCAGCCTTACCGCGCGGGGTGATCGAAAGCATTTCGCGCTCAGGCTGCAGGTTGCCATAGCTGGCACCCAAAATCACTATGCCGCCGCTTTCCATACCCGGCCCAGGCAGCACATCAAAGCGCCGTCCCCTTTGCAGGGCATCAATAATCGCGGTCATTTCCTTGTTCTGGATGGCTGCGGAGATAGTGAAAGAGCCCGGCGACAGGTTCAGGGCTGGAATGTGGACCTGCAGGCTACCGGTACCAGCTTCAATAGAGCGGGGCACAAATCCGGCGTCGCGCCCATGCAGGCCCCACACCCATACGCCGTCGCGACTGTCGATAGAAACCCCAAAAACGGGCTCCTCAATGCGCTCATGGGCTTCATAATCCAGGCGAATATTTACTGCCTGGCCCGGACGCACCATAGTTACCGGCGCACCGGACTCATCAAGCACTTCAATCTTGGTGATCTGTGCCTGGCCGGTACCAAAGCGAGTACCGCCGCCTTCAACCTTAATGGCCTGGTGGGCCACGTCAGAGTAAGTGTCCACCACCTGGGCGGCGTTACCTACCTCCACCAGTTTGCCGTGATCTAGCCAAGCTGCCTGGTCGCAGAAGGAACGCATCTGCTCAAGGCCGTGGCTAACCACCACCACTGTGCGTCCGTCCTGCTTAAGCTGGGCGAACTTCTCCATGCACTTGTTTTGGAACTCTAAGTCACCAACTGCAAGTACCTCATCAACCAGCAAAATATCTGGCTCTACATGGATAGAAACCGAAAAGCCCAGGCGCACATACATACCTGAGGAATAGTTTTTAACCGGCTGGTCAATGAAGCGCTCCACGCCGGAAAAATCAATAATGGCGTCAAGTTTAGAGTCAATCTCTTTAGGGCTCATACCCAAAATGGCGCCGTTAAGGTAAATATTTTCACGCCCCGACAGCTCCGGGTGGAAACCCGAGCCTACTTCCAACATGGCGGCCATACGGCCAGTGGCACTAATAGAGCCAGTGTCGGGGGTAAGAATCTGGGCAATACATTTAAGCAGGGTGGATTTACCTGAGCCGTTATGTCCCAGCAGGCCGAAAGTTTTACCGGCAGGGATATCGAAAGTAATGTCCTGTAGCGCCCAGAAGTCCTCGTATTGGGCCCGACGACGCTGCAAAAACGCGCCTTTAAGGGACTGGTTACGGTCTTTATAAACCCTAAACCGTTTAGAAACGTCGTTAATAGTAATTGCGTTAGTCATTACAGTTCCTCCACAATGCGTGCACTGTAGCGGCTAAAGACCCAGCGTCCTACTGCAAAAGACAGTACGGCCCAACCTAGGCAGCCAAGCCACACGCCCAGCGAGGGGTTAGCGAAATCGTATAGGCAGCTACGGTAGGCCTCTAGGAACAGCTCAGCCGGGTTCATGCGGAAAG
>QWCL01001179.1_pt1 | contig 15726 bp, 12 predicted proteins | sample 1972551 | NCBI WGS metagenome assembly QWCL01 (sample SAMN09866709, study PRJNA288562) | Human oral metagenome isolate term2_saliva, whole genome shotgun sequencing... | isolation source: mouth | host: Homo sapiens | place: USA: California
CTCCGTGCCATTACCGAGCTTCGTATAGACCGTATGACCCTCCTTATCGTAACCTATCCTGTCAACAATAACGCTCTGACGTCCCTGTTTATTGCTCGTCAGGCTCTCCACCTGTCCTGCCGCATTGTAGTGATAAGTCACCACTTCACCATCAGGATAAGTCATCGTCTGCACCCGGTTCCAACTGTCATAGGTGGCACCATAGACATAAGTCCTGATATCCGCCACACTCGCCATGACTGTACGGACGGTCTTCGTCACCTCACCCTGACGACCATAGTAATAGGCTTCACCGCCCGAAGCATCCTCCACGAGGGCAAGACGACCAGCACGATTATACTTAGTCAACCCTTAAAAACCTTATATATTTCTGATTTACAGTAAATTATATTTCAAATTATTTGTTTATATATTATATGTTAAGGTGGCTGTCTGGATTTTTCCCATTTTTTCGAATGTAAGCAAATAAATTCTCATATAAGGAAAGTCTTCAACATACCATGATTCAGAGTAGCTCATTCTTGTACTATCTGAATCAATATACGAAAAACCTATTTTAGCTGCTTTTTGTTTCAATTCTTCTATATAAGTCTGATTGCCGATGAACACTATAGAGTCCATTAAACGTCCGAGTGATGGATCATCCAAAGTCTCTTTGAATATTATGCCAGTGGCATTCTCATTATCTATTTCGATGTGCCTTTCACCCTTATAAGTTAAGTCGTTGGAACCTATAAAATATCTATAATGGATGTTCCCATATCTCAACATTAATTTGCAAGTGTCATTATAGCAAACCAAGAAGTTGGAGATGCTGTCTTCTACGTCTTTAGTAACGTTAAAGGCTTTTCTATGGATATTTTGATAATATCCGAAAACTCGTAAGAAGTCAGCATGATGGTTTTCTTGGTTGCAACCAGTGAGATATACAACAAAAACTATAAAGAAGAATAACTGTATTTTTCTCATCTTATATTTCTTTTTCGACTTGATTTATTTGCTAAAATAACTCGATTATAGGCATCGGGGATTGGGAGTCCAGCGTAGGTAGTGCGTCTGTATCTATTCCCTTCAGAACTTTTGATATGATTCTCAAATGCGACGGTGTTAAATTCGTCATATGTAAAAGAGTGGCCTGGAACTTTTATTGTTATTAGCAATGTAGTTCATTTTGTCATATGCATGCTTTAGCTCGTGACCTATTATGTCTGTATATGATGTATTAAACTTACGTAGTTCGGAGCCCTTTCTTAAATCATAAGCGAAGTCTAAGTAAATGTCAAATTCTCTCGAATTGATTGCATGAGTAAAGCTTCCTCTGTGCTGTTCAAAATTGTTGATAGTGACCGACGAACTTCTGTTAAAAGTAACCTCTTTCTTTGAATTAACTATGTCATTGAAAACTGTTTCTATAACGGGATCTTTGAAAGAGTCAAGTTGTTTTAGGGACTTAAGAGTAATAGTCATAATATCATTTGACTTTCCGCTAACAGTTATTGGTTTTCCAATTGCAACAAATTTATTCTTACCTTCATTGAAGACTACATCTTCGTAGTTATAGAATCTTCCATTTAGATAAGTATAAAACTTCTTTGAGATTGTATTATAATAATTTATTCGATTACCGTCAGGGTCAATAAGTTTTACTGGGTTACCAGCGCAATAGATGGACGAGCCGATGTTCTGATACTTCTCCGCTAATGGATCCACCCCATACCACAGACTTGTAACAGGATTCATATACCTTGCACCATAATAGTACAAGCCTGTTTCATCATCAAACTGTTTGCCGTTGAACTTATATGGCAGTTCTTCACTGCTACTGTGCTCATCAACTAATAGTTCACCGTATGGAAGATATGCATCATATTGAGTGATGTTGGCTTTATCGTCTGTAATGTAAGACGTGCTGCCGAGGTGATCACTGTGATAGAAGAAGGTTTCTTCTTTCGTAGTGTCATTAGGGATGTAGCCATAACCAGCCTGTGGATCATCAGGACTACTTGGGTCATTCCAGCTTACAGGAGCACCGGGGTTGGTGCCTGGTGTGGTGTTAGGGCGTGGAGTCTGAATCCAACCCTGTGGCACATCATGGTTGCCGAGTTCGGTGAGGACGGCATTATAACCTACACCCGTGTTCTCTGGATCACCATACGCACCCTTCTCTGTCGGTACACCAGGGGCTACACCCACCTTCTTATAATACGCCTCTTTCTGTGTCTGAATCTGATTCATACGCTCAGCATAGTCCTGCTGACCAGCCGTTACGTATGAACCGTTGCGTCCATAGACGTTATTGAACAATCCTGTACCGATACGGCTGGCGATTCGTTTGTCACCAATGAAGTAATGCTTCGTGAATCTATTCTTGTTAACAGAGAGGATACTTGCAGGATAAAGCGTGAAGTTATCCGTCTCGTGGAATGTGATACCCTGTGGCGCACCATTGATATACACACCTTCCATTGTTCCATAGCTCTTCATAATACGTTCACCAGTAGCGTTGTAAGTATAACGACTCGTCTTGCCGTTATCGCTTAAGACCATCAGGCGGTTATCCTCATCCCAATACATCTCACGGGTAGTATTCGCCGAATCGTTCGTTACTAATGTTGGGTTACCATTAGCATCGTAGGTATAATGGTCGTGACCAATCTGCGTTGGAGCTGTCGGATGGTTACTGTCCTCATACTTATAAGCAAAGTTATAAGACTTAGCAGTTGTCGTTGAGTCCATTTTCTGTACCTTAGTGAGCGGTTCACTCATCCGTCCGAACGACATCACCATATCATACGATGCACGCTTAGCCTTACCGCTGGCATGAACAAGGCGATTCAGTTCGTCATATTCATACGTATGCGAACTCTTTCCTCCCAGCTTCGCCTTGTTGAGTTTCGTCAGCGACGTTGGGTTGGCAGCATTTGTGATACCGAGGATATTATCCACAGCATCATAGCGGTACCTGTTCTCCATCACAGTCTGACCATCCGCTGTAAGGTTCATCACCTGCAGACGTTCACGCTGCTTGTCGTAGGAGTAGGTGGTCTCCGTGCCGTTACCAAGCTTCGTATAGACCGTATGACCCTCCTTATCGTAACCTATCCTGTCAACAATAACGCTCTGACGTCCCTGTTTATTGCTCGTCATGCTCTCCACCTGTCCGGCAGCATTGTAGTGATAGGTTACCACTTCACCGTCAGGATAAGTCATTGTCTGCACACGGTTCCAGCTGTCATACGTAGCACCATAGACATAAGTCCTGATATCCGCCACACTCGCCATCACCGTACGGACGGTCTTTGTCACCTCACCCTGTCTGCCGTAGTAATACGCTTCACCACCCGAAGCATCCTCAACGAGGGCAAGACGACCGGCACGGTTATACTTATCGCCAGCCTTACCATAGGTATAAGTAACACGGTTGAAGAGATTTTCTGGATAAAGCACCTCATGCAGCCGCTCGAAGTCGTAGGTGTAAGAGATATAACCCTTGTCAGATATCGACTTCCTAAGCTCTGCCGTGAGCTTCGTCAGGAGGTTACATACATTTTATATTTTTTAATTATTACTAATTTGATATTTTATTAAAGTATTATCCATACAATGAATTTCAATTTTACCACAATTATTTTCAATTTTATTGTATGTGTCAGGTAATGATATTGTTTTTATGACTTCATATTGCTTTATATCTATAACAAAAACTTCTAATTCAGTAGCTACAAATATCTTTTTGTCATACATAACCATTTCGCAAAAAAGATACATTAAATCCAAACACATAATCCTATGTTTTTTTCTAAAATCATAAATAGCAAAATTTTGGTCAATTCCTATAGCATATACTTTAGGATATATTTTTAGGAAGTCAGGTTGTAATAAGTCGCTTGACCAAGCTATTTTTGCATAAAAATTGCCTTCCACTAATTTCCCATATATTCGATAAGAATCATTATGGGAATCATCAAAAACTGAATCATAATTTAATTTTTTATATGTAAAATAGTTTATAATCTTAAGTTTCATTTCTTTTTAAATATTTTGGGAATGATTGTTGTTACTTTTGGTGCTTTTGTCATATCTCCACCAGCATAGAAAAAACTAGTTTGAATCTGACCTTTCTTACCAATATTTAAAACTTTATTTATTGTAATACCATATTTATTAGTGCTTCTAGAAACTTCAGTTCCTTTGACTAATGTTGTAGCAAATATTTTTGCTAATTGCTTTTTAGAACTAATACCTAAGGCGGTTAATTCCTTCAGGTTTTGAGCAGATCTTTGGACATTATGCACATTGCCTTCAACTACTCTGCCGAAGAAATAATCAAATTTACTCTCCGCAACTGTGAATTCTGCAACTTTAGTTCCTTTGTTAAGCACTTTAAATAAGCCTGCTCCACCACCAACTAGCCCTAAACCGATGTCTGAAAAAGTTGCTATACTATTTGCTGTATTGTCACTAGCTCCAGCAAATTTTACACCAGCTTTAATTCCTTGAAAGGTAAATGAATCAACTTCTTTACCTGTCCAAAGTTGTCTTACACCAGCCTGAACATCATCTACCCCATGGACTACAGCTATTCCCCCTACAACAGCACCTACTCCTGACCAAGATGTAGCAATACCTCCTGTAATACCAGCTATTATTTGTAGACGACCTCCAATTACACGTAACCCTCCTGTAAATCTATTCCAACCAGGTCCTCGCCCATCAGGATCAATCAACTTAATTGGGTTGTCAAAAGTATAGACATATCCACCAGTAGTTGTATATTTCTCCGCTAACGGATCCACCCCATACCACAGACTCGTGATGGGATTCATGTACCTTGCACCATAATAGTACAAGCCTGTCTCGTCATCGAACTGCTTGCCATTGAACTTATACGGCAGGTCTTCACTGCTGCTGTGCTCATCAACTAACAGTTCACCATATGGCAGGTAAGCATCATACTGGGTGATGTTGGCTTTATCATCAGTTATGTAAGATGTTGAGCCGAGGTGGTCACTGTGATAGAAGAAGGTTTCTTCTTTCGTAGTGTCGTTTGGAATATAACCATATCCAGCCTGTGGGTCATCAGGGTTGCTTGGGTCATTCCAACTTACAGGTGGACCGGGGTTGGTATTCGGTGTGGTGTTGGGGCGTGGAGTCTGAATCCAACCCTGAGGCACATCATGGTTGCCAAGTTCTGTGAGAACGGCATTATAACCAACACCCGTGTTCTCCGGATCACCATACGCACCCTTCTCTGTAGGTACACCTGGAGCTACACCCACCTTCTTATAATACGCTTCCTTCTGTGTCTGTATCTGATTCATACGCTCTGCATAGTCCTGCTGACCAGCTGTTACGTATGAGCCATTGCGCCCATAGACGTTATTGAACAGACCTGTTCCTATCCTTGAAGCGATACGCTTGTCACCAATAAAATAATGCTTTGTAAAGCGATTCTTATTGACAGAGAGGATACTTGCTGGATAGAGCGTGAAGTTATCCGTCTCGTGGAAGGTGATACCCTGCGGCGCACCGTTGATATACACACCCTCCATCGTTCCGTAACTCTTCATGATACGCTCACCAGCAGCATTGTAAGTGTAACGACTCGTCTTACCGTTATCGCTTAAGACCATGAGGCGGTTATCCTCATCCCAGTACATCTCACGGGTAGTGTTCGCCGAGTCGTTCGTTACCAGCGTTGGATTACCATTAGCATCGTAGGTATAATGGTCGTGACCAATCTGCGTTGGAGCCGTCGGGTGGTTACTGTCCTCATACTTATAAGCAAAGTTATAAGACTTAGCAGTTGTCGTTGAGTCCACCTTCTGCACCTTTGTGAGCGGTTCACTCATCCGTCCGAACGACATCACCATATCATACGATGCACGCTTCGCCTTACCGTTTGCATGAATAAGACGGTTCAGCTCATCATACTCATACGTATGCGAACTCCTTCCTCCTAACTTCGCCTTGTTGAGTTTCGTCAGCGACGTTGGGTTGGCGGCATTCGTGATACCGAGGATATTATCCACAGCATCATAGCGATACCTGTTTTCCATCACAGTCTGACCATCCGCTGTAAGGTTCATCACCTGCAGACGTTCACACTGCTATCCTAAGTATAGACTTATCTATTCCTTTATTATACTTTGATAGACTGTATCTTTCCAAACTGTAAATGAGGACATTATATACCGACTCATTAGAGCCAATATTTGCTGAACGTCCTTGCGAAAAAGCCCCGAAGCCTATACCTTCATTAGGCCAACTCAACTATACAGAATGGCGTGAAAGAAATGATAGAGTTGAATTCTTATACATTCAGTGGTTCACTTCTCCTACAGATTGAATCTACCTTTTGACAACAAAGGTAATGAATCAACCTTGTTTCACAAAAAGATTTTATATATTGTTTAAGTCTCTTGCTGTAAACGTAGATTACCTTCTATTATTTGAGGTGGTGTCTGAGGCTTAAAAGCCATTAAGATTGAAGACTTTTCCTTAATAACATCATCTAATATATAGATATCATCGTCGATTAAACAAGATAAGCCTGTGAGAAATTCACAAATCTTATTATGAACATTCAAACTATTTACAAACCGAACATCAATATCCATTTCTAATTGTTCTGTACTATTTAAGTACCATCTAATAACAGGTTTATTATATAAGAAAACAGTTATTATTTGATTATGAACACCATGTTCTATACAGTCTGCAAAATCTTTAATACTCTCTTCCATAGAGAGGAAAGGGGTTTTACAGATATAGTTGTAGATAGCTGTCATAGCACCTCTCTTAAGATGAAAAGCAATTATATCTCTTACATAATCATCATTAGTATAATATATATGTTTCTTTATTTGATACCAGTCCATCATAACCATCTTATTTGTTCTTAAATATCTGAATCTATCAGATTATCCTTCATGACTTATATTAAAGCCATCTCCAATAGCTTTATGATAAACAGCTCTTATTCCATTAGGCTCTATATCAAACATCTAATACATAGACGTCGTACGTTCCTGGGAATTCTCATAAAGAGAAGTTAGCTATATATTAATAACAAGACCGCAATATTTGTATAACAAGTAATATCATCCAATAAACAAAGATAAACAAATATTGGTAAATAAAAGTAGCTATCAGTAAGAATTAATAAGCCTAATAAAAAATCCTCTTTATTATCGATGCCACCAGTACTTTAGCTTGTAACACTATAAACACTCTGATAATAAAAATAAAAAAAGGAACATCCTTGCGGATATTCCTCTTATAACACTCAGTGATTCCGTTGGGGTTCGAACCCAAGACCCACAGCTTAGAAGGCTGTTGCTCTAATCCAACTGAGCTACGGAACCTTTGCTTTTTGAATATTCTTTATTCCAGACTCTTTCTGTTTACTTTCGCATTGTGCTATACCCAAGATAAGGTATGCATCAGGCTGAGTATCATCAAGTTGGATTGCTTGTTGAGCAGCACTCATAGCAGCATCAAGCTTATTTAAACGTAACAAAAGGCTTCCTGCCTCCGTTGGGTATAATGCTTCTTTAGGGTCAAGTCGTGATGCAACAAGAATGTCTTGTAGTGCCTGCTGCCACATACGTCCCTTCACCTCACACTGTTCACGCATATAATAGAATGCTGCGCCAAGACGTCCTTGATTAAAATATTCATACGTATAATAATCTTGTACAGCCTTTCGATACTCCCCCATCTTCTCCAGCTGTTGTCCACGTGTATAGAAATATGGTGCAGAAGTAGATACGTATGGTGTATCACAAAGTTCGATACTCTTATTGAGCAAGTCGAGAATCTCCTGATCAGTACCTCCCAGATGTTGGCGACTCTGTGCCATTTCCAAATACAACTCTGGATTATTAAATTTCGTCTTAGTTAGTGCCTCAAAGTCTGTATAAGCCTTTGCATAATCACCCTTTGCATAAGTAATTTGTGCTTGCAAATGGCGATAAGCATCATTGGCTTTTGCAGATTGAGCCTTTTGGACTTCATCCAAAGCCTTATCAAGTGTCCACCCAATAGCTTTAGCTTTTTCCTCAAACTCAGGGATAAACGCATTACGATAAATAAGACGAGCAAAATTATAGTGAGCTTCATCCTTTGCAGTAACCTTTCCAATAGCAGTCTGCATTGTTTTATCAGCATTTGCGACCTCACCTTTAGCAATCTGTATGTTCGCTAACGCATAATATCCATCATTTGACTGTGGGAACTTAGTAATAAATTCGTTGACAATAGCCTCATGTATATTAGCAGGCTTCTCTGAAGAAAGCATCAAAGCAACAACAGCCTCTTCCAACGTGTTAGGTAAACCGATTCGTATATCACTCTGTCGAAGCGTTACATCATTCTGTGAAAGACCCTTAAGAACAAACTCCTTCACATAGTTAGCATCCGTGGAACTCTGGGAGTCACCAGATTTATTGTACAAACCTATAACCTGTCCCTTTTTATCAAAGACCGGAACACCATTCATCTTATCTGTTGCAGATGAGCTTAAAATAGCATAGTTATACTTATCCATGAATTTTTCAACGCTTGTCACATTGGCTTTCTCAGCATTTCCACTTTTAAGTATAGGAGTAAGCCAAACCTCGTCACCTGCAGAAACAGTTGTTGCTAAAGGTGCAGCAGCAGTCTTACCACTCACTTGAAACTTTGCTATATCATAGATTTCATTCGCACCAAGCAGACATTCCACGTCATGCTTCTGTCCCTTCGAATCTACAATAACAGCTTTATCAGCACCTATAAAAGGCTTCCATGGACTGACAGCAATACCATCAGTACTTATGCAAACACCATTAGAAGTTGCCAAAATACTGCCATCTGCCTTAAAAGTTGTCAATGTAAAGGCTGCATCTGCAGCTTTCTTCACAGCAGCAGGCTGTGCGAAAAGGCTTGTAGACACACCAAACACAAGTGAAATGGCCAAAATTAAAGTTCTTAGTTTCATGTTCATTCTTTCTTTCATTGTATGTTTTTAGTAAGGTGTTATTTTTTCTTCTTGCTTAATTCTAACAGTTCACGAGCATTCTGTAAAGCTGCATCAGAGATATCAGCTCCCGAAAGCATCTGTGCTATCTCTGTCACACGCTGCTCTTGTGTCAACTCACGCATGTGACTACGAGTACCTTCTGCTGTTTCTTCTTTCTCAACCTTATAATGTGAGCTACCCAAAGCAGCAATCTGTGGAAGATGAGTGATAGAAATAACCTGACGATTATTATCGCCCATTTCTTGCATGATGAGCGCCATCTTCTGTGCAATCTTACCACTAACACCAGTATCAATCTCATCAAAAATAATTGTTGGTAACTTCACTGCTCCACTTACCATTGCCTTTAACGACAACATCACACGAGCAATCTCACCACCAGAAGCCACCTGTGCTACTGGTTCCATAGCTGTACTTGTATTGGCAGAGAAAAGGAATTGAACCTTGTCTGCGCCATCTAATGATAGAGCCTTAGGCGACAAATCAACCTTAAACCTAACATTAGGAATACCAAGTGGTATAAGACGGCTCTTCATCTGTTCTTCAACAATCTTTATAGCTTTATGTCTTAGCCCTGTTAACTCCTCTGCTTGCTTTTCACAAGCTACAAGTTTTGCTTTCACATCTTGTTCAAGTAAATCCAGTTCTTCGTCGCTATTATCGATATTCTTAAGCTGTTCTGCAATATTATCACGAATCTCGATGAGCTCTTTCTCTGTAGAAACATGGAATTTCTGTTCAAGTGTATTCAGTAAGTCAAGCTGCTGATTGATACTATCCAAACGTGAAGGGTCGAAGTCGATATTCTCAACTTCACTACTAACCTCACCTGCAATATCCTTCAACTCTATATGTACTGATGACAGTCGTTGTACCAGTTCTTGTGCTTTAGGATACACCTTCTCTATATCACCAAGACTATCCAGACTCTTTCCAAGCTTACTAATAACTCCACTATCATCATCATTCAGCAGATTATCAGCTTCATAGAAAGCTGTTTTGATATCTTCAGAATGTGAGAGAGTCTCACTCTCCTGCTCCAACTCTTCTTGCCTGCCTTCTACCAACCCTGCGTTATCCAATTCACTAAACTGAAAACGCATAAACTCTTCGTTTTCCTGTGCCTTTGAGATCTGCTCTTTCACACTTGACAGACGTCGTTCAGCCTCTTTATATTGCTGAAATGCTGAACGATAAGCAGCCAGTTCCTTACTGTCTTGAGCAATGATGTCTATAACATTCAGTTGAAAATCATCCTTCTGTAACAATAAGTTTTGATGCTGTGAATGAACATCTATTAGCTGCTCACCCAATGCACGCATCATCTGCAACGACACTGGCGTATCATTAATAAAAGCACGAGACTTGCCCGTAGCCGTTAGTTCACGACGAACAATTGTATCTTCTGGCTCGAAATCAATATCATGTTCTGCAAAGAAAGAATCAAAACCATAGTTAGAAAGGTCAAAATGTGCTTCAATAGTACATTTCTTCTCTCCTTGTTTAATTTGTTTGCTATCAGCTCGATTACCTAACAATAATCCAATAGCACCAAGGATAATACTCTTTCCTGCACCTGTTTCACCAGTAATAACCGAGAAACCAGAATGAAAGGCTATATCCAACTGGTCTATCAACGTGTAGTTTTTTATATATAGATGTTTCAGCATATATTTATCAATAATACTAAGTGAAGCTAGAATATAGGACTATTTCATACTACAATAGAATTACTACTGTTTTATTTTGTCCCATGTAATGTTCTGACTGGCATTGATACCAAAGAGGATATCATAAACCGACTCCTTTTCTTTCTGTGTACCTTTCCCTTTGTATATATTAGCCAATTCGTCCTTTTTATAGTCTGTCCATATCTGTGGTAACATACTTATCGGGCGATTTTCATGTGCTTTCTTTAAGTCATTTTCCAATGCAATAGTTATGTTTGTACGTCCACGTTCAGCATTGTTAGCCATCTCGTCCAATCCTGTTCTGTAATAGTCATATTGTAACTGGCGAAATGGTTTCATTGCACCATCAAGATAGTCATTGATGATAGCAAACCGATTACGTGAATTATCAAAAGCTTTCCAACCCGTAAAGTTAAGATTCTGTGCATTATTCGTCAGAACCATACAACGCTGAAGAATATCTTCACCACCCATAGGAGCGAAAGAGTCTAAATCTAATCCTATGATAAGATAAGCATAATAGCCTATCAGAGCAGTCAATTGATTATCTATATTCTCCTCATTAAACTCAATCTGATCGAATTGAGCAAAGGTGAAATTGAAATCACCATCCTGATTGTTATAGAGCGTAGAAGTGTAGGCTGCATTATAAACAGGGCGGTTTGCCTGAATTAAAGCCGTACAAGTAAAAAGGTTATTACCTGGGTCATACTTACTAACAGTAATATTAAAGTTACAGTTTATACGTTCCTTTCTTTGGAACTGATAATGAGTCCATTGACGAGTATTAATAAACTGTTCTAAAGTCTGTTGTAAATTCTCAAAGACAGAAGCATCCGTACCCTGAATCTGATTATGATTCACGGTCACTTTCGCATTCAACTCTTGTGCTGATAATTCTCTATTAAAGAATAGCAACAAGCTCATCAATAATATCACGAGCCACTTCTGTCTTTGGTTTCTTTGCATAACGCTTCTTACCTTCTTTGTTGATAATCGTTATTTGGTTATCATCTGCCTGAAAAGTCGTCCCTGGAATCCTCGTTGAATTTAATACGATGAAATCAGCATTCTTCTTTTCCAACTTTCTTTGAGCATTATTTTCTTCTTCATTCGTCTCCAGCGCAAATGCAACAATGCGTTGACTCTTTTCCTTCATACGCCCTATTGTCGCAGCAATATCCTGTGTTGGCTTCAGCTTTAAGACTAAGTCGTCACCTACACGCTTAATCTTTTCTTCTGCAATCGCCTCAGGTCGGAAGTCAGCAACAGCTGCACAAAGTATCGCAGCATCGCAATCAGGGAATACTCCGACAGCAGCCTCATACATTTCCTCGCAACTTTCAACATTTACTCGTTGGATGCCATCAGAACACGTAAGGCTTACTGGTCCTGCTACAAGCACCACTTTTGCACCACGTCGGGCACATTCCTCAGCTAAAGCGAAGCCCATCTTACCAGACGAATAATTACCTATAAAACGTACTGGGTCAATCTTTTCGTATGTAGGACCAGCTGTTATAAGAATTTTTTTATCTATTAGGTCATATAAAGTAGACTGTGACTCAGATGAAACAGAGAAGAATTTGTCTAATGCCTTGACGATATTCTCTGGCTCTTCCATCCTCCCTTTCCCTTCCAGACCACTGGCAAGAAAACCGCTACCTGGCTCTATTATATAATTACCAAAGCTACGCAATGTCTCTATATTCTTCTGTGTAGAAGGATGCTTATACATATCTAAGTCCATTGCTGGCGCAATAAAGACAGGTGCTTTCATAGAGAGATAGGTAGTAATAAGCATATTGTCAGCTATTCCATTTGCCATTTTGCCTAACGTAGCAGCTGTACAAGGCGCAATGACCATAGCATCTGCCCATAGGCCAAGGTCTACGTGAGAATTCCACGTACCATCCTTCTGTGAGAAAAACTCACTTACGACAGGTTTATGTGTCAAGGCTGACAATGTGATAGGGGTAATAAATTCTTTACCAGCAGGGGTGATAACCACCTGTACCTCTGCCCCACTCTTTATCAGCTCACGAATAATAAGACAACTCTTATAAGCCGCTATAGAACCTGTTATGCCTAAAACTATTTTCTTCCCTGTCAACATCACCTTATCTATTATTGAACTCTCTTAGTCGAATACGCGTCAAGACCTGCTTTGTGTTATAGGTGAAATCGCTTGCAAGCATCCAACTATAATAACCAGGATCTTTGTGTAACACCTCAGCTACATCCCAACCTTTGTATTTACCAAAGTTAAACACTTCATGTCGGCGTGGTTTTCCTGCAGAATCCAATAGCTGATTACCATCCTTATCTGTCATATCACGCCACACCATACGACCAGCAAAGTCTACAAAATCATTCATTTTTGAGAACTCTGCAAGCTCATCCATGTCATTATTCAATGAACGCTCTTCTTCTTCTTGCTTACCAGGAGCATACATATCAAGCTCACCCTGCAGAACACGCCATGTGGCCTCAGTATCCTGATCAGCTCTATGCGCTTCGAAATCATCCTCCATTTTCCTACCACAATAGAACTTATATGCTGCAGCAAGATTGCGACGCTCCATCTTATGATAGATATTCTGTGCATCAATAAGGCGACACTTTGAGAAATCAAAATCAACACCCGCACGTAAGAATTCTTCTGCCAACATCGGAACATCAAATCGATTGGAATTAAAGCCAGCAAAATCACATCCTGAAAACTTCTCTGATAATTCCTTTGCCTTCTGCTTAAAGGTAGGCGCATTAGCCACATCCTCGTCCGAAATACCAGTTAACAATGTTACTTCTGTAGGTATAGGCTTTCCTGGATTGATAAAGATATTCTCTCTTTCCTCCCTTCCATCAGGATAAACCTTGATGTAAGAGATTTGAATAATACGGTCGTTTACGAGGTCAAGCCCTGTTGTCTCCAAATCAAAGACTATCAATGGCTTTGTCAAATTCAGCTTCATACGTTTGTGTATAACCCTATATATAATCATAAAGGAGAATGGCTATATAGAGATACACAGCCATCCCCCCAAATAAGATTTATTTTATTACTCTTTTAATCGCTTAATAGCATCGGCATAATCAGCATGAGAATGTCCTCATTCTCTGGCTGTTTGTCTGGTACAATAACACCAGCACGAGAGGGATCTGCCAACTGTATAATGACATCATCACTCTCAATATTATTCAAAATATCGAGCATACTTGAACCCTTAAAGCCTATGCTCATAGGATTACCACCATATCCACAGGTGACACTCTCCTTTGCACTTGTTGCGAAATCAATATCTTCAGCATTCAACTCCATCAGACCAGCTGACACATGGAAGCGAATTTGCTGAGAAGAATCGCTCGCAAACGGCAACACACGACGCAAAGCACCAATCAAAGTCTTACGATCAATCGTGACTTGGTTAGGGTTGTCTTGAGGAATTACACTATTATAATTAGGATATTTACCTTCTATCAAACGGCAAGAAAGATTACCTTCGGCAAAAGAAATCTCTGCTGAACGCTCATCAAAACGAATGATAACATCTCCACCATCCTTTGCCAACACATTCTTCAATAATGAAGCAGGCTTTTTAGGTAGGACAAATGAGGCTGGAGTATCACTCTTAATAGAGAAAATCTTATTCCTTACAAGTCTGTGCCCATCACTGGCTACAACAGCCAAAGCATCTTCCTTCAAATCAAAGTAAACACCATTCATAACTGGGCGAAGCTCATCTTGCGCTGTTGCAAAGAGTGAACGTGTCAGACTATCAGACAACATCTCAGCTTGAAGTGTGATGGTTGTTGCATTCTCAGACACTGATTGAGCCTTCGGATACTCATCTGCTCCAAGAATAGGGAAATTATATGAACCATTCTGATAGGTAACATATATCTTCATCTCATCCAAATTAACATCCAATGTTAGTGGTTGTTCTGGAAGTTCTTTCACAGCATCAAGAATCGTATGATTGTTCACTGCGAAATCACCTTCGCCCTCACAATTCTCAAGGTTCAATGTTCCACGCATGACATTCTCGCTGTCAGACGCTGTTATTGTAAGCTGTCCATCATGGACTTCAAACAAGAAACAATCCAAAATAGGCAGAGAGTTCTTACTATTTATTACTCGAGAGAGAGTCAACAACCGGCTGCTCAATGCAGTACTTGAAAGGTTAAATCTCATTAGTATGTATTTTAGTTAATATTCATATTATGTATATCCGAATTAAGACACCAGACTTCTCATCATAGTCGTCTTTCTTCTTCATCGTACAAAAATACAAAAAAGCGCCGTGAAAAACAAAAATTAAGTATAAAAGTTTCGGTTTTTAGAACTATTTTAGTAATTTCGCAAACAGAATAAAGTATTAAAATAACCAAAACAAGTAGATAAATGGATTTACAAGGAAAAGTAATCGCTGTCCTCCCTGCACGTGAAGGAACTTCTGCTCGAGGACCATGGAAGTCACAACAGTATGTCATCGAAACCCATGACCAGTATCCAAAAAAGATGGTCTTCGATGTTTTTGGCGCTGATAGAATTGAACAGTTTGCTATTAAAGCAGGTGAAGAACTCAATGTTAGCTTCGATATTGATGCACATGAATACAACGGTCGTTGGTTTAACAATATTCGTGCATGGAACATTCAACGTGTTGATGCTACGGCTGTAATGGCTGGTGCACCTGCAGCAGCTGCCCCTATTAATCCGCAGCCAGCACCTGCAGCAGAATCACAACCAGCCCCATTCCCTCCTGCACAGCCAGAGGAGAACTCTACAGATGACTTACCATTCTAATAAAATTACACTATTTTCTGATATAGATAAAGACAGACTCTCTGATTTTGTAGAGTCTGTCTTTTTGTTTTAACAGATATTCTTATTACTAAAAATCTTAACTTTATACCTTATTATATGGTGATACTATGAGTTGTAAACACAATGTCTATAAAAGCAAAACCTATTATCAAATTTATAGTACCTCAAATCCGCAACTA
>QWCL01001225.1_pt1 | contig 15703 bp, 15 predicted proteins | sample 1972551 | NCBI WGS metagenome assembly QWCL01 (sample SAMN09866709, study PRJNA288562) | Human oral metagenome isolate term2_saliva, whole genome shotgun sequencing... | isolation source: mouth | host: Homo sapiens | place: USA: California
AACGTTTCACGTGAAACATTAGTTTTTCAGTGCTTCAGTCAGTTGAGGCACAACTTCAAACAAATCACCAACCAAGCCGTAATCTGCCACATTGAAAATAGGCGCATCAGCATCTTTGTTGATGGCAACAATCACTTTACTGTCCTGCATACCGGCAACGTGTTGGATAGCACCGGAAATACCGATAGCGAAGTACAGTTGCGGCGCAACCACTTTACCGGTTTGACCAACTTGAGCATCGTTTGGCGCATACTCGGCATCCACTGCCGCACGGGAAGCACCAATCGCCGCACCCAAAACATCCGCCAAAGGAGTCAACACTTCATTGAATTTTTCAGCACTGCCCAATGCACGGCCACCGGAAACAATCACTTTTGCCTGAGTCAATTCAGGACGGTCAGATTGGGAAAGTTGACGGTTTACGAAACGGCTCAGGTTTTGAGCAGGCATTGCCTCAACATTGACCACTTCTGCATTACCGCCTTGTCCGGCAGCATCAAATGTGGTTGCACGGAAAGTCAGTACCAGTTTTTCAGAATTGGATTGAACGGTTTCAAATGCATTACCGGCATAAATCGGACGGACAAATGTCGAGTTATCCACAACCTCGGTTAAATCCGAAACTTGTGGCACATCCAACAGGGCTGCTACTCGGGGCAGAAGATTTTTACCAAATGCAGTTGCAGTCGCAGCCACATAGCGGTAATCCGCAGCCAGTTTAACAACCAAAGGCGCTAATTCTTCTGCCAAGCCTTCAGCGTAATAGGGCGCATCAGCTACCAAAACTTTCGCTACACCTGCAACCTGTTTCGCCTCTTCAACCACCGCAGCAGCATTACTGCCGGCAACCAATAAATCTACATTACCCAATTTGGCGGCAGCCGTTACCGCATGCAAAGTGGCAGGATTCAAATGTTGGTTATTATGTTCCGCAATAATCAATACGCTCATTTCATACTCCTTAGATCACTTTGGCTTCGTTTTTCAGCTTTTCAACCAACTCGGCAACATTAGCCACTTTCACACCGGCTTGACGTGCTTTAGGTTCGGCAAATTTCACGGTATTCAAACGCGGAGAAATATCCACAGCCAAATCGGCAGGACTCAATTTTTCCAAAGGTTTTTTCTTTGCCGCCATGATATTAGGAAGTTTGACAAAGCGTGGTTCGTTCAAACGCAAATCTGCACTGATGACCGCAGGCAGTTTCAATGCAACAGTCTCTTCGCCGCCGTCAATTTCACGGGTTACCAATGCTTCTTCGCCTTCAATTTGCACTTTTGATGCAAAAGTACCTTGAGCCGCATTCAACAACGCAGCCAGCATTTGGGCAACTTGGTTGGCGTCATCGTCAATTGCCTGTTTACCCAGCAGTAAAATTTGCGGATTTTCTTTATCCGCAACAGCTTTCAGCAATTTCGCAACGGCCAAAGGCTCCAACTTCGCATCAGTCTCAACATGAACCGCACGGTCGGCACCCATCGCCAAAGCAGTACGCAACGTTTCTTCGCATTTTTTCTCGCCAAGAGAAACAGCAACAATCTCGCTTACTTTTCCGGCTTCTTTCAAACGGACAGCTTCTTCTACCGCAATTTCATCGAACGGGTTCATCGACATTTTGACATTACCGATATCCACATCGGAACCATCGGCTTTCACACGAACTTTGACGTTGTAGTCCACTACGCGCTTTACTGCGACCAGTGCTTTCATTCAATTCTCCTAAAAAGAATGTCCATCAAATCAAGCATACTGCTTTTGATAATACATTCTTTATATAAAATCCAATTCGGTTTTCACCAACATGACAAAACCAAATTTGTATAAATCTTGGCAAATAGAGCGGAATTATATCATTTCTAAAGCATTTACTCAGAAAATAAATCCAACTCCCCAGCAATTATTTACCGTATGCTGCAACACAATCCATCAAGGTTTGGTAAACCTCGTCAACATTGGGAATTTGAGCAATCCCGCCTAAATTTTTTGCATAAGCCGAAACTTGAACGCCGGTCTTGGCCGGATCTGTATCTGTATAAATTCCTACAACAGGCTTTTCCAGTGCATTGGCAAGATGCAGTAGTCCGGTATCTACGCCAATAATACCCTCTGCGTTTTTCAATAAAAATGCAGCCTGTAATAAATTCATTTTGTCGCAAACCGAAGCAAACGGTAAATCGCTTGCAATCTGTTCGGCACGCATTTTTTCGGTTTCATTTCCCCACGGCAGATACACATTGCATTGTTGCTCTTCATTCAACTTTTTCAATAATGCACGCCAGTGTTCTACCGGCCATAATTTACTGTCGCGACTGGTTGCATGCAAAGCAACGTAATAAGGGGATTGCAAATTTTTCAGACGGCCTGATTCAGGAACCGACAAACCAAATACCTGCGTCTCAGGCATTGTATAACCAAATACTTGTGCAAATAATTCACGGTTTCGCCAAACTGCATTTTTGCCTTTCGGTACGACAAACGTTTTACTATATGCAAGGGCAGCCAAACTTTCACGCGCACTGTGTTTATCTAAACCGTAAATAGGGGATTTCGCCATTTTGGCAAAGCATGCGCTTTTAATCAGTCCTTGACTATCTAAAACAAAATCAAAAGATTCAGCCTGTAAATCTGTTTTCAGACGGCCTATTTCACGCCACGTTTCAGCCTGAAAAAGGTGTTTGCGCCACTGCCGCCATTTCATTACATGAACCTTTTTGACAAAAGGATGTAAGCGGGCAATATCTGCAAACCCTGCCTCACACAGCCAATGGAACTCTACCTCAGGACATTGTCGCGCCAAATCTTCAACTGCGGGCAACGTATGAATTAAATCGCCCATACTGGACAAGCGGACAAGTAAAATCTTCATATTTTGGAAAATGTTTCACGTGAAACAACAGAATTTTAAATATAATTTACTGATTATTAATGTATTTTTTTATTTCTTCGGCGTTTTCTAAAATAACTGCCCCGGCAGAATGCATTTCCTGCCATGCAGATTCAACCGTTTCCGGAGCAATGCCGCAGCAAGCAGCCTGATTGACGATGACTTTCCAAGCCCCGCCTTTAAGCAACTGTAAAACCGTTGTCTTCACACAATAATCCGTTGCCAAACCACCGACAATGACTGTATCTGCATTTTGACAGCGCAACCATTCGATCAAACCTGTACTGAGCTTTTCTTCAATATCGTGAAAACATGCGCCGTAGGGGTGTAACTCAGGATCGACACCTTTCCAAACGCAATAATCGTATTCCTTGGCTGAAGGCAGGCCATCCAACAACTCATAGCCATATGTTCCAACCATCGCATGCGACACCCAAGTCAAATCCGCATCGGGTAAACCCGTCGGTTTCAACATATCAACAGGATTATCCACAAGCCATTTTGCCGCGGCATGATGCGCATCTTTCGTCATCACGCGTAAATCTGCCAATGCAGCTTGGGCATTGAGTTCATCCGCAATCAGATGACCTTCGGCGACAGGCAATTCTTTCGGGCACAAAGGCGTAAACGTTTTTTGTGCATCTACATCGATAGAAACAATCATGGATTAATTTAACCTATTGATTTTATTTTATATTATTCAAATTGAGCATTTATTGCCCATGTACGGGCATTTGGAATAAATACTTTGTATTATAACAAATTACTACTGCAAAATGTGGGAAAACATCTATGATATGATGACAGTTTGCACAGAATATTTATCCACAAATTATGTCCTATTCGATTACGCCTATTGCAACCGTTCATTCCCCCTACAAACAAAAATTCGGCATTGCCCGCCAACCCGGTTTGGTTCCTGCGGCAGAAATTTGCATTGAACTCACTCCTGAATTTACCGCAGACAGCGTTCGGGGCTTGGAAGATTTCGACTATGTGTGGATAAGTTTTATTTTCCACGGTGTATTAGATGAAGGTTGGGCACAAATGGTGCGTCCGCCACGGCTCGGAGGCAAACAAAAAATGGGCGTATTTGCCACGCGTAGTCCGCACCGCCCCAATCATCTCGGTTTATCCCTGCTGAAACTCGAACGCATCGAAACAGGCAAACCTGTCCGCATCTATTGCAGCGGTGCAGACCTATTGGACGGTACTCCGGTAGTGGATATCAAACCCTACATCCCGTTTGTCGAATCCAAACCTGACGCATCATCAGGCTTTGTCAGCGGCAAACCTGAAGAATTGAACGTTGTCTGGGCAGAAAGTACGCTTGCAGAACATTTATCCACAGAAGAAAAACATCTCATTGAGCAAAGCATCGCCCAAGATCCTCGCCCTGCCTATCAAGATATTCCCGAACGGGTTTATGTAATGAATATTGCAGATTATGAAGTGCAGTTTAGGATAGAAAACAAATGTGCCACAGTGATTAAACTATCCACAATCTGATTACAAATTAAATCTACCTACAAACAAAAGGCCGTCTGAAATGTTCAGACGGCCTTTTAATTATCCACAGGCTATTTGATTCAGTCTGTTATCCTTTAGATTTTGCTGGCAAAGAATTCCAAGGTGCGAACCAATTGGCAAGTGTAAGACATTTCGTTGTCGTACCAAGCAACGGTTTTTACCAATTGTTTGTCGCCAACTGTCATCACACGGGTTTGAGTCGCATCGAAAAGTGAGCCGTACTCGATACCGATAACGTCGGAAGAAACGATTTGATCTTCAGTATAGCCTAAAGTATCGTTGGCGGCAGCTTTCATGGCTGCATTGATTTCTTCTTTGGTAACAGGGCGTTCGAGAACAGAAACCAGTTCGGTCAAAGAGCCGGTGGCTACGGGAACGCGTTGGGCAGAGCCATCAAGTTTGCCGTTCAATTCAGGAATAACCAAGCCGATGGCTTTAGCGGCACCGGTGCTGTTCGGTACGATATTCAAAGCAGCGGCACGGGCGCGGCGGAAGTCGCCTTTACGGTGCGGCGCATCAAGGGTGTTTTGGTCGCCGGTATAAGCGTGGATGGTGGTCATCAGGCCTTCAACAATACCGAATTCTTTTTGCAATACCGCAGCCATAGGGGCCAGACAGTTAGTCGTACAAGAAGCGGCTGAAATAATGGTTTCGCTGCCGTCCAAAATATCTTGGTTTACGCCGTATACAACGGTTTTCACATCATTGCCGCCAGGGGCAGAAATCACAACTTTGCGCGCACCGGCACGGATATGAGCCTCAGCTTTGGTTTTACTGGTAAAGAAACCGGTACATTCGAGGACAACGTCCACACCCAGCTCGCCCCAAGGCAATTCTTCAGGATTAGGATTGGCAAATACTTTGATTTCTTTGCCGTTAACAACAATCGCATCATCTTTCAATTCGGCAGAGCCTTCAAAGCGGCCTTGAGTACTGTCGTATTTAAAGAGGTGCAGCAGCATATCAGCAGGAGTCAAGTCGTTAACAGCAACGACTTCGATACCTTGGGCTTTTTCAATTTGACGCAATGCCAGACGACCGATGCGGCCAAAACCATTAATCGCTACTTTAATACTCATTTTGCTACTCCTATTAGATGGAATGGGAAAAATTTTTCAGTAAGGCTATTGTATCCTGAAATAAAATTACTTTCTAGGATTACAGATGATTACTTTTAAGTTGTTTGATTTAAATAAAGAAAACATGAAATTCTTGTTTGTAGGAAAATATCAGGCAAATCGGATTAGTCCTACCTTTTGATATTTTATTTCAAAAAACCCATTTTCCAATCTTAAAAGTTTCATAAGCTTATAGAAATCATAAGCTTAGTTCTATTTCTCCATATTTTGCCACTTTTGTATTGATAACCCAGTGTTTTCTTCAAATCATAATATTTTAATTTTTAAAATGATGATTTTGATGAAGAACCAAACTATCTGTGGATAACAGAATAACTTTCTTTAAAACCAATTTGATAGTTACTTTTTATCTTTGAGGCCAACCTCAACTGAATGCCGGAATAAAAAAGGATAGAATCTTAGTTTTTCTATTTAGCTGTGGATAAAACCCAAATTACCCACTTCAATTTCACATACTATTGTGGATAATTAAAATTTTGAAATTCACACCCGCAAAACATCCATATTGGCAAATACTATTAAAAATGATGGCTTGTTTTTTCCTTTTTAACGTATCATTTGCCCATCAGACTTTTTAAAAGGAAGCAATTATGCTGCAACGGACTTTAGCCAAATCAGTAAGCGTTACCGGCGTTGGCCTGCATTCGGGCGAAAGGGTCGCTCTGACTTTGCATCCTGCTGAAGAAAACAGCGGTATTTCGTTCCGCCGTACTGATTTAAGTGGAGAAATGGGCGAAGTAATCAAATTGAATCCTTATTTGATCAATGATACCCGCCTCTCTTCAACCATCGTTACCGATAAAGGCGTGCGCATCGGCACGATTGAACACATTATGTCGGCTCTGTCTGCCTACGGCATCGACAATGCCTTGATTGAATTGAACGCGCCTGAAATTCCGATTATGGACGGCTCCAGCCTGCCGTTTATTTACCTTTTACAAGATGCAGGCGTGGTGGATCAAAAAGCCCAAAAACGTTTTTTGAGAATCCTCAAACCCATTGAAATCAAAGAAACCGGAAAATGGGTACGCTTTACGCCTTATGACGGCTTTAAAGTTACTTTAACCATCGAATTTGACCATCCCGTATTCAACCACAGTGCACCTACTTTCGAGATTGATTTTGCAGGAAAATCCTATATCGATGAGATTGCCCGCGCCCGTACCTTCGGCTTTATGCACGAAGTGGAAATGATGCGTGCCCATAATCTCGGACTGGGCGGCAATTTGAACAACGCCATCGTGATTGACGACATGGATGTTTTGAATCCGGAAGGTTTGCGCTATCCCGATGAATTTGTCCGCCACAAAATCCTGGATGCGATTGGTGATTTGTACATTGTCGGCCATCCGATTATCGGCGCATTTGAAGGTTACAAATCAGGCCATGCCATCAATAATGCACTGTTACGTGCCGTTTTGGCAGATGAAAGCGCTTACGAATGGGTTGAGTTTGCCGATGACGAAGACTTGCCCAGCGCTTTTCACGAGTTGCCGGCAGCCTGATAGAAAATAGATAAAACAGTCCAATGAAAAGGCCGTCTGAACCTTTCAGACGGCCTCAATCATGTCCTTTTCCACAAGTAATTATCCACATATTCATTCCTTTTATCTTATTGAAAAATAAAAATATTAAAATTTAACGTTATTCTTATACACATCTTATCCATATATTTTCCCAAACTAAAAAGGCCGTCTGAAACGAAGCTGTTCAGACGGCCTTTACATGTCAAACCGACAATATCAATCGCCCATGACCTTGCCTTCACGGCGCGGGTCGGCGCCTCCGAGCAAACCGTCCTTGCCGATCATAATGCCTTGCACGCCGGAATTCAAATCGCGGATTTGGACTTTGTAGCCTAATTTTTCCAACGCAGCCGCTTTGTCCGCCGCTGCAGTTTTATCCTCGATTTCATACTGACTGCCGCGATTGAGCATATTCGGCAGGGAGATTGCCGTCTGAATGTCCATACCCCAGTCGATATGCGCCACCAACGTTTTAGCAACGAAACCGATAATGCGGCTGCCGCCTGGTGAACCGACCGCCATATAAGGTTTTCCGTCTTTCATCACGATGGTCGGCGCCATTGAAGAACGTGGGCGTTTGCCGCCCGCCACGCTGTTTGCTACTGTTTTCCCGTCTTCTCCGACAGGGTTGAAGGCAAAATCGGTTAATTCATTATTGAGCAGATAGCCGTTTGCCATCAGCCCCGAACCGAACGCGTTTTCAATCGAAGTCGTCATCGATACAACGTTGCCGTCTTTATCCACAACCACCAAATGGCTGGTGGACGGCAGCTCGACCGCCATGCCTTGCGCGTATGCCTTGCCGAACTTGCCTGCCTGAACAGTTTCCAATGCTTTGTCGGATTGGCGGATTTCTTTGGCACGCGGTTTCAAATAAGCCTGAGAAATCATGGCACGGATCGGAACATTCACAAACGCAGGATCGCCGACATAATAATCACGGTCGGCAAAAGCAATCCGCGACGCATCGCCTATCCAGCGCCAACTGTGGATATTTTCCGCGCCCAACGTTTTCATATCCTGATTCTGCAATACGCCCAAAATCTGCCCCAAAGCGATTGCGCCGGAACTTGGCGCGCCCATGCCGCAAACTTCATATTCACGATACGGCGCACAAACCGGCTTACGCTCGATAACTTGATAGTTTTTCAAATCCGCCATGCTGATTTTGCCAGGATTATCCACAGCACCGGTAACGGCACGAACAATATTCTGCGCCTGCATTCCCTGATAAAACGGCGCACTGCCTTTTTCCGCCAACAGGCGTACGGAACGCGCAAATTCAGGGTTTTTCAAAACCGTTCCCGTTGCCCAGGGCAATTTGCCGTAACGCTTGTGGACATCTTCCAGCAGCTTCGGAATTCCCGGCACACCGACCGAACGGCCGCCGACCACTGCTTTCATAAAGCCCATCGGTTTGCCGTTTTCATCCAAGAAAAGTTCCGGCGTTGCCGCTTTCGGCGCCGTTTCTCGGGCATCAAACGTCGTCAGCTTTTTCGCCTTATTGTCCCAATACACCAAAAACGCACCGCCGCCCAATCCGGAAGACTGCGGCTCAACCAGTCCCAAAGTTGTCTGCATGGCAATCATCGCATCTATTGCACTGCCGCCGCGCTTCAAAATTTCATAACCGGCTTCAGTTGCCAGCGGATTGGCAGACGCCGCCATATAATGCTTGGCACGGATTAACTTCTGCTCCGTCAGCCCTGTTCCTTGCTCTGGCGCATGGTTATCCACAGATACGGAGGGCAGGGCAACTTGAGGCTTTTGAACCGGCTGTTGCGCACAAGCGGACAAAATCAAAACGGATAACAGATTAATACTAAAGGAAAACTTCATATGTACACCCTTATTGAAATATTTTCAGACGGCCTTTTCCCAGCTTAAACAATAGGAAATATGAAAATAGTTTGAATTAAAAAACCATTTGACTATTTCTCTAGTCAATCAGTTCCGATTGGAGAAGTATAAAACAAGCTAAGATTGTGCACAGGCAAAAAGTTACCCACAGAATGAAGCAGCAGGAAAATTTTATCCACATCTGCAAACAAGGCCGACCATACTTTATCCTCATCAAAAAATATCAGCTAAGTATTTGAAAAATTTTTGTAATAAAAGTTATCAACAAGCTGTGTCAGTACTCAATATCATCTTCTATTTATTATTTAAAATTTAAATTATAGTTTGTTTTCCCAAAGGCAAAGGCCGTCTGAAACGTAAAGGCATCTTTTCAAAAAATTAAAAAGTTAAGGATTGTTAAAAACGTGTAAATCAGCTAGAGTTACACTTGATAAAATTAATCAATAACGGAGTTTCACAAAATGAAAGGCGACATTGGCGTAATCGGCCTTGCTGTAATGGGGCAAAACCTGATTCTCAACATGAACGACAATGGTTTTAAAGTTGTTGCATTCAACCGTACGACCAGCAAAGTAGATGATTTTTTAAACGGCGCAGCCAAAAATACCAATATTATCGGCGCATATTCACTGCAAGATCTGGTTGATAAATTAGAAAAACCACGCAAAATCATGATGATGGTTCGCGCTGGTTCTGTTGTTGACGATTTTATCGAGCAACTCGTTCCGCTTTTGGACGAAGGCGACATTATTATTGACGGCGGCAATGCCAATTATCCTGATTCCACCCGCCGTACACACGAGCTGGCCGCAAAAGGCATTCGCTTTATCGGTGCCGGCGTATCCGGTGGCGAAGAAGGCGCGCGTCACGGCCCATCTATCATGCCTGGCGGCGATGAAGCCGCATGGCCTGCCGTCAAACCGATTTTCCAAGTCATCTCCGCCAAAACGCCTCAAGGCGAACCTTGCTGCGACTGGGTCGGCCGTGACGGTGCGGGCCACTTCGTCAAAATGGTGCACAACGGCATCGAATACGGCGACATGCAGTTGATTTGCGAAGCGTACCAATTCATGAAAGACGGTTTGGGCCTGTCTTATGACGAAATGCACCAAATCTTCAACGAGTGGAACAAAACCGAACTGGATTCTTATCTGGTCGAAATTACCGCCGCGATTTTGGGTTACAGAGATGAAAACGGCGAACCTTTGGTTGAAAAAATCCTCGATACCGCAGGTCAAAAAGGTACAGGTAAATGGACCGGCATCAATGCCCTCGATTTGGGTATCCCGTTGACCCTGATTTCCGAAGCCGTATTTGCACGTTGCGTGTCCGCGTTTAAAGACCAACGCACCCAAGCAAACAGCCTGTTTGGCAAAACCATTACCCCGATTGAAGGCGACAAAGCCGCATGGGTCGAAGCCCTACGCCAAGCCCTGTTGGCATCCAAAATCATTTCTTATGCACAAGGCTTTATGCTGATCCGCGAAGCCAGCGAAAACAACGATTGGGCATTGAATTACGGCAATACTGCCCTCTTGTGGCGCGAAGGCTGCATTATCCGCAGCGCGTTCTTGGGCAACATCCGCGACGCATACGAGGCCAATCCTGATTTGGTCTTCTTGGGTTCCGATCCTTATTTCAAAGGCGTATTGGAAATTTGTCTGCCTGCATGGCGTAAAGTGGTGGCCAAAGCGATTGAGTGCGGTATTCCGATGCCTTGCATGGCTTCCGCAATTACCTTCCTTGACGGCTACACTTCCGAGCGTCTGCCCGCCAACCTGCTGCAAGCCCAACGCGACTACTTCGGCGCGCACACTTACGAGCGTACCGACAAACCGCGCGGCGAGTTTTTCCATACCAACTGGACAGGCAAGGGCGGCGATACCGCTTCAACCACATACGATATTTAATTTATCTAGGCAAACAAAAGGCCATCTGAGTATTTTAGACGGCCTTTTATAGGGTTATCCACAATGAAGAATGAAACGATTTATAGTATTTGATAGATAACTTTATGAAATAAATAAAGATTAATAAAGGCCGTCTGAATATTTCAGACGGCCTTTAAAATTGTTCACAACCTTATCAACAGGTTTTCCATAGATTAAACCAGATTTTGCGGATTGCCGGCCACGAAGCGGTTGATGTTGTCCAAAAGAATGTCAAACAGACGGTTGGCGGCCTCTTGGCTTGCCCATGCAATGTGTGGCGTAATGATGAGGTTGGGCAGTCGGGCTTTCAGCAGAGGGTTGCCGTCGCGTGGCGGCTCTTGTGTCAACACGTCAAAACCTGCACCGCCGATTTGGCCGTATTTCAACGCCGCAACCAAAGCGGCTTCATCGACCAAGCCGCCGCGCCCGCAGTTGATGAGGATGGCGCCGGGTTTCATTTGCTGCAATTCGGCTTTGCCTATCATGTTTGCCGTTTGTGGCGTGAGCGGGCAATTAAGCGACACGACATCGGCGGAGCGGATGGCTTCGTCAAAGGAAACATAGCCGTCTCGGATGCTTTGGGCATTTTTATGTTCGGCGAACACGACATTCATTTTGAAAGCCTGAGCATAAGTTGCCAGCGTTTTACCGATATTGCCGCGTCCGAAAATCGCCAGCGTTTTGCCGTTTAAATCGCGCATCGGGGCGCCGAGATGGCAGAAAAACGGCGAGTTTTCCCACAAGCCTGCCGCAACGTCGCGCTGGTAGGCAGGCAGGTTGCGCATCAGGGTAATCATCATCATAAACGCGTGTTCCGCCACGGATTCATTGCCGTAAGCGCGGATATTGCACACTGCTGTGCCGTTTTGTTTGGCAGCCTCAACGTCCACATTGTTGACGCCTGTCGCGGTAACAGCAACCAGCTTGAGTTGTGGATTTTCGGCAAATGCTTGGGCGGAAATCACGACTTTGTTGGTAATCACAATGTCCGCGCCACGGATACGCTTTAAGGTTTCGTGCGCTTCGGTTGTGCCGTAGCTGCTCAATGTATGTGGAAAATCAAAATCAAACGGGCGGTTGACGAGGGTGTCGCGGTCGAGGACGACAATATGGAGCGGGTTCATAAAATTCCTATCAAAAATAAAATATCGATTTATAAAATCTAAATCAGGATAAAGGATTTAAAATATACGCGTTAGTTGATAATAATTATTATGTAGCGATTAAAATATCAATGTATCAGGAAAACAGCATGATTAAAACCATTACATTTGCTATTTTGCATTTCAGCGTCGCATTTAGTGTCGCCTATATTCTGACCGGCAGTATCGGAGTTTCCAGCGCGGTCGCTTTGGTCGAACCCATCGTCAATACCGTTGTCTTTTATTTTCACGAAAAAGCGTGGAACCGCTACGAGAAAAACAAATCCGACAAGCAAAAATTGTGGGTGCCTCTGCATCAGTGCGGCTAAAGTTTCAGACGGCCTTTTGCTTGATTAAAACCGATTATGTTTTTGCGGTTCGTCCATCGCCATTAAAATGCCAAACCCTAAAATAGAGTAAGACTTTACGAAGGCTTCATGAAGGTAAAAATGCTAAAATACGCTATTCTTGCAAACCCATTCAGACGGCCTCAATGCTCACCGATTTAGAAAAAAACGCCATCCGCGACCATTACCAAAACATCGGCAAAAACCTACCCGGTTTCCGTCCACGCGCTTCGCAGCGGAAAATGATTGCGGCGATTGCCAACGCTTTTTCGCGGACGTTGACGCGTGAAGAAGGCGAAGAAGCGCCCAAACGCGAGGGTGAGAGCATTGCTGTGATCGAAGGGCCGACCGGCGTGGGTAAATCATTGGCCTACCTTTTGGCCGGCGGCATCATGGCGCAAACACGCGGCAAACGGTTGATCGTCAGCAGCGCGACGGTGGCTTTGCAAGAGCAGTTGGTTGACCGCGATTTGCCGTTTCTGGTCGAAAAAAGCGGTTTGGAGCTGACCTTTGCGCTTGCCAAAGGGCGCGGCCGTTATCTTTGCCCTTACAAACTCTATCAACTGACGCAAAACAACGCCCAGCAAAACCTGCTTGGTTTTGAAGCGCCGGAAGTGTTGTGGGACAGCAAACCTAAGCCGGAAGAATTGAACCTGCTGCGCGACATTGCCGATGAATTTTCTGCCCGCCGCTTTAATGGCGACCGCGACGCTTGGCCGGAAAAAATCGATGACGCGATTTGGCTCAAAGTGACCAACGATCGCCACGGTTGCCTGAAATCCGCCTGTCCCAACCGTCCGGAATGCCCTTTTTACCTGGCACGCGATGTCTTGGAAACCGTCGATGTCGTCGTTGCCAACCACGATCTTCTGCTTGCCGACATCAGCATGGGCGGCGGCGTGATTCTGCCTGCGCCCGAAAACAGTTTCTATTGCATCGATGAAGCGCACCACCTGCCCAAAAAAGCCCTCAGCCGTTTTGCCGCCGAACATTCATGGAATATTGCCGTATGGACGCTGGAAAAACTGCCGCAGCTGACCGGCAAAATTGCCGCGCTTACCGATAAAGCCGAACTTGCCAACCTTGCCGACGAAGCTGCCGCATCCTTGCTCGACAGCTTGCACGAATGGCAGTTTCACTTGGCGGAAGAGCCGTCTTTAAGTCTGGGGTCGTCTGAAAACGACAGGCGGAAACATAACGAACCGACTTGGCTGTGGGAAGACGGCAAAATCCCCGAAGGCCTGGAAACCACAGTTTCCAATACGGCTATTGCTGCACGCAGCCTGCTCAAACACGTTGTCGGGCTGAACGATGCGCTTTCTGCCGCACGCCGCGAAAAAGAGCAGGACGGCGCACTCATCGACCGCCTGACCAGCGAGTTCGGCCTTTTTATCGCCCGTATCGAACAAATCAGCGCGGTTTGGGATTTGCTCTCCACCGTTCCCATTGAGGGCGAAGAGCCGTTGGCGAAATGGATAACCCGCTGTGCCGACGACAAAAACGACTATATTTTCAACGCCAGCCCCATCAGCAGCGCATCCCACCTTGCCAACAGCCTGTGGCGGCGCGCGGCAGGTGCGGTGCTGACCTCAGCCACCCTGCAATCGCTCGGCAGCTTCAATCTGATTTTGTGTCAAACCGGCCTATTATGGCTGCCCGAAACCACCACGCTCGCTTTGGAAAGTCCGTTTAATTTCGATACGCAAGGTGAGCTGTATATTCCGCCCGTGCACGCCAGCCCGAAAGACCCTGATGCACACACGGCCGCTATTGTCGAATGGTTGCCGAAGCTGGTTTCGCCGGTTGAAGCCATCGGTACGCTGGTGTTGTTTTCCTCGCGCAAGCAAATGCAGGATGTCGCCTTACGACTGCCTAACGAATACTTGCCGCTTCTGCTTGTGCAGGGCGAGTTGCCCAAGGCCGTCCTGTTACAAAGGCACCATCAAGCCATTGCCGAAGGTAAAGCCAGCATTATTTTCGGCCTCGACAGTTTTGCCGAAGGCCTCGACCTGCCCGGCACGGCCTGCGTGCAAGTTATTATTGCCAAGCTGCCGTTTGCCATGCCGGACAATCCCATCGAGAAAACCCAAAACCGTTGGATTGAACAACGCGGCGGCAATCCTTTTATCGAAATTACGGTGCCCGAAGCCAGCATCAAATTAATCCAAGCCGTCGGCCGCCTTATCCGTACCGAACAGGATTACGGCCGCGTGACCATCCTCGACAACCGCGTCAAAACGCAACGCTACGGCCAACAATTATTGGCCTGTTTGCCGCCGTTTAAACGGATAGGGTAGTTGTGGATAATTCAAAGGCAGAGGTCGTCTGAAATCAAATGTTCAGACGGCCTTTTATTCTTTTCAAGCTATAAATCCAATTTCATGACGGATACGGTTTCCCCGTTGTGCCAAGTCTGCGTGATTTCTTTCCAGCCGAACTTTTCATACACGGCCTGCACATCCGGCGTATAGAGAAACAGATGCGGCAAACCCAGTTCGCATGCTTTATCCAGGCAAAACGAAACCAGCTGCCTGCCCACGCCCAAACCGCGAAATTGCGGCAAAACGAACACATCGCCCAGCCAATATTCGTATTCGGGAAAACACGCCATATCAAACCGCTTTAATGCCGCCGAGCCCATCAGCCGCCCTTTGTTATCCACAGCCGCAAACGCCAGCGGCAAGTTATCCCCATCGAGGCACTGCGCGTAATATGCACGGATTTTGTCCAGAGACGACCACGGCGCAAAATCGTGCCATTCCTCAAACAGCGCGAGGGCTAAAGGCTCGACAAACTCAGGCTTCAGACGGCATATGTTCATATCGGGTCCTCTTGTTGTACCGCATAGAGATAGTTTTACAGTATAGGCCGTCTGAAAGGTTAACACATCTTAAAAAATCAGCGTAAAACACGATAAACCCGCCGCCAGCCCCATTCAAATCACTTATAATTCGAAAAATCCCGAGCGTATCTGCTGGGGTTGCGACAAATACTGCAAAGAAGACGATTTGCAATGCGGCAACGGTTGCGAACGCATCCAACATCCCATCGAGTTGGACGGCCGCGACTGGTATAAAAAAGGCGACTGGAGCAATTTGTTGAGCGAAGAGCAGCAAATCGAACTTGGATTGAAAGAAGCGCCCAAGCCGGCCAAACCGCATATCAAGCTGCCTTTGAAAAACAAAACGGCTTAAACGGAATGCCGTAAACAAACGAAATAAAAGGCCGTCTGAAACCTGAAAAACAGGGTTTCAGACGGCCTTTGCGTTGTCGGATTATGCCTTCACATAATGCACAAACGCGTATTCGATGCCTTTGGCGGAAACATGGTTTTCCCGAGAGG
>QWCL01001082.1_pt1 | contig 15657 bp, 11 predicted proteins | sample 1972551 | NCBI WGS metagenome assembly QWCL01 (sample SAMN09866709, study PRJNA288562) | Human oral metagenome isolate term2_saliva, whole genome shotgun sequencing... | isolation source: mouth | host: Homo sapiens | place: USA: California
AACTGCCGATGTCAGCCCGTTGGTCACCACCGTACTACTCTCCCCGCTACTGTTTCTAATCCTCCTTATTCTATCAATTGGATTGGCGATGGAGACCCTACGCTGATTAATGATGACCGCTTTGCTCCTGCGGGGGTACTTGCCCCTAAATCAAAGGCAGATTTTGCCTTTGTGCTTCATTCTTTGCATTATCTCTCTGCCAAAGGAAAAGCAGCGATAGTATGTTTCCCTGGGATTTTCTACCGAGGCGGTGCAGAGCAAAAAATCCGTAAATATTTAGTAGATAACAACTTTGTAGAAACGGTGATAGCCCTCCCTCCTAACCTATTCTATGGGACGAGCATTGCGGTGAATATCTTGGTACTTTCAAAAAACAAAACCGAAAACAAAACCCAGTTCATCAATGCCAGTGGAGAAGATTTCTTTAAAAAAGAAACCAATAACAATGTCCTTACCGATGAACATATTACTAAAATCATAGAACTTTTTGCGAAAAAAGAAAATGTGGAGTATGTAGCCTCTTGGGTAGATAATGAAAAAGTAGCCGAGAATGATTACAACCTTTCCGTGAGTGCCTATGTAGAAGCCAAAGACACCCGCAAGGCGATAGACATTAAAGAGCTAAATGAAGAAATAGACCAAACCGTAAAACGCATTGATACCCTACGAGCAGAAATCAACCAAATCATAAAGGAGTTAGAAATATAGAAGATGAATAATGAAATAAAATATCTGATTTATAATACACCGAAAGAAGCGGTTTCAGTTAATGCTGTTATTAAAGACGAAACTATTTGGCTCACTCAAAAAGCAATGGCGGAACTTTTTGATTGTTCCACAGACAATGTATCCCTACATTTGAAAAATATATTTACAGAAGGAGAACTTGACAAAAATTCAGTTACCGAGAAAATCTCGGCAACTGCAACTGATGGTAAGAACTATCTGACACAGTTCTATAATCTTGATGCCATTATCTCAGTAGGCTACCGTGTCAATTCCCGCAAAGCAACACAATTTAGAATTTGGGCAACCTCTGTTTTGAAAGAGTATATGACCAAAGGCTTTGCTATGGATGACGAGCGTCTGAAACAAGGTGAGAGAGCATTTGGGAAAGACTATTTTAGGGAATTGCTGGAACGCGTTCGCTCTATTCGTGCCAGCGAACGAAGAATATGGTTGCAAATAACCGATATTTTTGCCGAATGCAGTATTGATTATGATAAAGAGGCTGATATTACTAAAGACTTTTATGCAATGGTACAAAACAAATTCCATTATGCTATTACTGGTAAAACAGCGGCAGAAATTATTGGCTCATCAGCTGATAAAACAAAAGAGCATATGGGGCTGACCACTTGGAAAAATGCTCCCGATGGTAGAATTCTCAAAAGCGATGTTACTATTGCAAAAAACTATCTTGAGGAGAAACAAATTCGTCAGTTGGAGCGCGCTGTAACAGGCTATTTCGATTATATTGAAGATTTAATAGAGCGTGAAAACACATTTACTATGGAAGAGTTTGCTAAAAGCATCAATGAGTTTTTAGCTTTTCGGAAATATGATATTCTCAAAGGTAAAGGAAGCATAAGCAAAAAGCAAGCAGAAACCAAAGCCAAAGCAGAGTACGATGAATTTAACAAAACACAAAAGATATTTTCAGATTTTGAAAAATCCTTAAAGAAAAAACAATGACACAAGAACCAAAAATATTCCCCTATATCGCTAAACTCCTAAACGACGAAAAAGTACAATACAAAACGCTCGGAGAAGTGGCGGAGATTAAAAGAGGACAAAGAGTTACTAAACAAAAACTTTCCGATGATAAACAATATCCTGTTTATAGTGGGGGCATAAAACCTATGGGATATTATGACTCATATAACCAAGAAGCTGATACAATTACAATAGTTAAATATGGTACTGCGGGTTATGTCAATTTTATTACTGAAAAATTTTGGGCTAATGATGTATGTTACTGCATAAAACCTTATGCTATTTTGGAGAATAAGTATCTGTTGTATGTCTTGAAAAATATGCAAGTATATATTAATTCGTTAGCAACAGATGCCATTCCTGCACACTTACCTGCTCCATCATTAAAATCTATTCAAATCCCCATCCCTCCTCTTTCTGTACAGCAGGAGATTGTAAGGATTTTAGACAAGTTTACCCAGCTGGAAGCGGAGCTGGACTGCCGCAAGCGGCAGTATGAATACTACCGAAATGCTCTCCTCTCTTTTGACGATTTAGAAAATAGGGGGGGTATAACTCATTGATAAATAGCAAAATACAATACAAAACACTCGGAGAAGTGGGAGTTTTTTATGGAGGACTTACAGGAAAAAATAAAAATGATTTTTTAGAGGGAAATGCTAAATTTATATCTTATATGAATGTATTTTCAAATATTGCGACTAATCTTGAAGAAGATAATTTTGTAAAGGTTGGAGAAAATGAAAAACAGAATAAAATTCAATATGGAGATATATTATTTACAGGTTCTTCGGAAAGTTTAGAAGAATGTGGTATGTCTTCTGTAGTTACTAATAAAACAGAAGAAAACATTTACTTGAATAGTTTTTGTTTTGGATATCGTCTTCATAATTCAGAATTATTTTTGCCTGACTTTTTGAAATTTTTATTTCGTTCAGACAAAATCAGAAAGCAGATTGTAAAAACGGCGAGTGGAGTTACACGATTTAATGTATCTAAAAAGAAAATGCAAAAAATCTCTATCCCCCTCCCCCCAATAGAAGAGCAAGAGCGTATCGTTGCTATTTTAGACAAGTTTGATACTTTGGTTAATTCTATCAGCGAAGGGCTACCAAAGGAAATACAGCAAAGAAGACAGCAATACGAGTATTACAGGGAACAATTACTCACTTTTTAGAGATAAAAACCACACAAAAACAGCTCCCTACCAAGAAAATAAAGAAGAATACTTGTAAAAAATGGAGGAATACCTGTAAAAAATGAATCCTACCAAGAAAATAGAGAAGAATACTTGTAAAAAATGGAGGAATACTTGTAAAAAATGGAGGAATACCTGTAAAAAATGAATCCTACCAAGAAAATAAAGAAGAATACTTGTAAAAAATGGAGGAATACCCGTAAAAAATGAATCCTACCAAGAAAATAGAGAAGAATACTTGTAAAAAATGGAGGAATACTTGTAAAAAATGGAGGAATACCTGTAAAAAATGAAAGACCCACGAAGCCCTATTACAGAATGTTCGCGAACAGCTACAAACCCTCAACAATGTAGTATTTTCCGATGCCGATTGGAATCGTTTCGTAGAAGAGTATTTGGTTAAACCCAGCGACACCCCCCTGACGATGTCCAAAAAAATCCACGAAGACTATATCTACGATTTTACCTTTGATAACGAACATCGCCAGAATATCTATTTAATCGACAAAAAGAATATCACCCGCAACAAGGTACAGGTCATCAACCAATTTGAGCAGAAAGGCAAGTACCTCAACCGCTACGATGTTACCATCTTGGTCAATGGACTTCCATTAGTACAGATAGAGCTCAAAAAACGAGGCGTAGCCATCCGCGAGGCGTTTAACCAAGTGCATCGCTACAGCAAAGAGAGTTTTAATAGTGAAAATTCCCTATTCAAATACCTACAAATATTCGTAATATCCAACGGCACCTACACCCGATACTTTGCAAATACTACGAATAGAAATGCGAATAGTTTTGACTTTACAATGGAATGGGCAAGAGCTAATAATCAGAGAATCCACGACCTAAAAGACTTCACAGCGACCTTCTTCCAAAAAAATGTACTCTTAGAAGTATTATTCAAGTACTCGGTGCTTACGGTGGATAATATATTGATGATAATGAGACCCTACCAAATCGCCGCCACAGAGCGTATTTTATGGAAAATAAAAAGTAGTTACCTCCAAAAAAAATGGGCTACACCCGAAGGCGGAGGCTACATCTGGCACACTACAGGTTCAGGAAAGACCCTCACCAGCTTCAAGGCCGCAAGACTCGCCACACAGCTGGATTTCATCGATAAAGTGTTCTTCGTGGTAGATAGAAAGGACTTAGACTACCAAACGATGAAAGAATACCAAAAATTCTCCCCCGATAGTGTCAATGGCTCAAGCAATACCGCAGAACTGAAACGCAATATCGAGAAAGACGATAATAAGATTATCGTAACCACCATTCAGAAGCTACATAATCTGATGACATCAGAAAATAATCTGCCTATCTATGATAAACAAGTGGTTTTCATCTTTGACGAGTGCCACCGCTCGCAGTTCGGCGAAGCACAGAAGAATCTCAAAAAGAAATTCAAAAAATATTATCAATTTGGCTTCACAGGGACGCCTATTTTCCCACAAAATGCCATCGGCTCAGAGACTACAGCAAGTGTGTTCGGGAGAGAGTTGCACTCCTACATCATCACCGATGCCATCCGTGATGAAAAGGTACTGAAATTCAAGGTAGATTATAACGATGTACGCCCCAAATTTAGACAACAAGAAACAGAGCAAGATGAAGAGAAAATATCCTCTGCCGAATATAGAAAAATGATGCTCCACCCTGAGAGAATCAAAGAAATATCCGAATATATTTTGCAGAATTTCAATATAAAAACTCATAGAAATTCTGGGAATAAGGGCTTTAATGCGATGTTTGCCGTGAGTAGCGTAGATGCTGCAAAACTATATTATGAAGAACTAAACAGACAGCAAAAAGACAGCAAAAATCCATTAAAAATAGCTACTATCTATTCTTTCGCCGCCAATGAAGAGAGCAAAGGAGAAATCCCTGATGAAAACTTTGAGCCTACAAAAACGGCATTAGACAGCACGGCAAAAGAGTTTTTGGAAAAAGTACTCAAGGATTATAATGCTATGTTCCAGACTAATTATAGTATAGAAGGTGATAGTTTCCAGCAATATTATAAGGATTTAGCCAAACGCGTAAAAAGACAAGAAATAGACCTGCTCATCGTCGTGGGAATGTTCCTCACAGGCTTTGATGCTCCTTCAATCAATACGCTTTTCGTAGATAAAAACTTGCGTTATCACGGGCTTATTCAGGCATTTTCTCGCACGAACCGAATCAAAGATGCTACCAAAACATTTGGGAATATCATTACATTCCGAGATTTGGAACAAGCAACCATAGACGCCATCACACTATTTGGAGACCAAAACACCAAAAATGTCATATTGGAAAAAAGCTATACAGAGTATCTAAATGGTTTCGATGATACCACGCGAGGAAATAAAAAAAGAGGTTATATAGAAATAGTGAGGGAACTAAAAGAAAAATTCCCTAATCCTAGGGAAATAGAAAAAGAATCTGATAAGAAAGAATTTGCAAAACTATTTGGCGAATACCTCAAAGTAGAAAACATCCTGCAAAACTATGACGAATTTACTCATCTAAAAGCTTTTCAGCATATCGATGCACAAGATGAAAAAGCTGTTAAAGATTTCAAGGATAAATATTTTATTACAGACAACGATATTCAAACAATGAAGAATATCGAAATATTAGACGAGCGTACGAATCAAGATTATCGTTCGACCTACAATGATATTCGCGAGTGGCTCAGAAAACAAAAAACAGGAAAAGGAAATGGTACATCACAAATTAATTGGGATGATGTAGTATTTGAAGTTGAACTATTAAAGTCTCAAGAAATTAATCTTGATTATATCTTAGAGCTTATTTTTGAGAAAAACAAAAAACTCAAAAATAAAGAAGCTCTAATCGAGGAAATAACCAGAGTCATCCATTCAAATGATGATCACCGAGCCAAAGAAGAGTTAATAATAGATTTCATCAAAGATGTAGATTTAGACACCATTGGAAATAAGGCAAATATTATAGATAGGTTCTATACTTATGCCCAAGAAAAACAAAAAGAAGAAGCTGAAAAACTCATTGAAGAGGAAAAACTAAATACCGAATTTGCAAAAAGGTATTTAAAAAACTCCTTAAAACGAGAGTTCGCAAGTGAAAACGGTACAGAATTCAAAGATATACTACCAAAGAAAAATCTGCTCGACCCTATGTATGCAAAAACATGGAATAAAGTATTTCAGCGTATAAAATCTTTTATAGATAAGTTTAAAGGTATCGGTGGCGAGTTATAATAAACATCACTAATATATGTAAAGTAATTTTTCTAAAAAATTTGATATTTTAGAAAAAAAATCATTATATTTGCACTCGAATATGAGACTGAATACACCTTTTTATGAGTTAAAAAACAGCATATTATTTGCTGAGAAATCATATTTTTTTTATTAGTGAAATCATCTTTTGATTTCACTTTTTTTTTTGATAAACCATTAATTAAAATAAAAATGCTTACTATTACAGACCTATCTAAGGAACAAATTTTACAAATTTTAGATGAAGCCGTAGCCTTTTCTCAAGGAAAACAAGCGAAGGTGAAAGGACAAGTTTTTGCCTCCAACTTATTTTTTGAAAATAGCACTAGAACGAAAACAAGTTTTGATGTAGCAGAAAGAAAATTGGGGCTAAATGTAGTTCCGTTTGATGCATCTACAAGTTCTATCAATAAGGGGGAAAGTCTCTATGATACGGTAAAAACTCTGGAAAGTATCGGAGTACAACTTTTTGTGATACGACATACTCAGAATGATTACTTTAAAGAATTAGAAAATATAAAAGGAGCCATCGTAAATGGTGGAGACGGCACAGGTAATCATCCATCGCAATGCATGCTGGATTTACTGACAATCTATCAAGAATTTGGAAAATTTGAAGGGCTTAAAGTAGGTATTGTTGGAGATATAAAACATAGTAGAGTAGCAAATTCGGATGCCGATGCTCTCCGTAAATTAGGGGCAAAAGTCTATTTTTCAGGACCATCAGATTGGTTCAGCGAAGGGGAAATCATCAATGGAACTTTCCTTCAATTAGACCATTTGATAAAGGAAGTAGATGTGCTAATCTTACTCCGCATACAACACGAGAGACACAATGAAAAAATGAACTACTCTCTTGAAAGCTATCACAGAAAATATGGCCTTACCAAAGACCGAGAAAAACTAATGAAACCCAACTCCATTATCATGCACCCAGCACCAATTAACAGAGGGGTGGAAATAGATACAGATTTGGTAGAATGCCAACGCTCACGAATCTTCAAACAAATGGAAAATGGCGTTTTTGCAAGAATGGCAATTATAAAAAGAGCTTTGGAGCAAAAAGGAATCTTATTTGAATAATAACAATCTTAAAAAGTAAAAATATGAAAATCATCAAAAATGGTAAAATCCTTGATTCCCAAGGGAATCTTATCGCAAAAGATTTGTTGATAGAAAACGGAATCATTACGGAAATTTCGGACAAAATAGAAAAAAACAATGCTGAAATCATTGATGTCAATGGAAAATTCATCAGCCCAGGCTTCATAGATGTCCATGTTCATCTGCGTGAGCCAGGAGGAGAGCATAAAGAAACCATAGCAACAGGGTCTCGTGCTGCCGCAAAAGGTGGATATACAACCATCTGCCCAATGCCTAATACCAATCCTGTACCCGATAGAGCCGAGCGTTTTGATGATTTATTAAAAAGAATACAAGAATCTTCCGTAGTGAAAGTAAGACCTTACGGAGCCATTACCGAAGACTCCAAAGGACAGAAACTCACCGACTTTAAAATATTAAAAGAAAAAGGTGCCGTAGGCTTTACAGATGATGGAGTGGGAATCCAAGAAGCAAAAGTAATGTATGAAGCAATGCACGAAGCTCAAAAAGTAGAACTCCCCATCGTGGCACACTGCGAAGATAATTCATTGATTCTCGGCGGATGTATCCACGATGGTAAAAAATCCCAAGAATTAGGACTTAAAGGTATCCCAAGCGTCTGCGAATCAGTCCATATCGCTCGTGATATTCTATTAGCTGAGGCCACAGGGGCTCACTACCATGTATGCCATGTCTCTACAAAAGAATCTGTAAGAGTAATAGCGGATGGCAAAAAAGCAGGAATTAATGTAACAGCAGAAGTGTCTCCGCATCACTTGGTACTTACCGAAGAGGATATCCACGAGACTGATACCAACTACAAGATGAACCCTCCTCTCCGTGCAAAAGAAGACCAAGAAGCCCTCATAAAAGGTATAGAAGAGGGCATCATAGACTGCATAGCGACCGACCATGCACCTCACACAGAAGAAGAAAAAGGTAGAGGAATGTACGAATCCCCTTTCGGAATCGTTGGCTTCGAGACTGCATTCCCCGTGCTACACACCAAATTCGTAAAAACAGGTAGATGGTCTCTAAAACAACTAATAGATTGGATGACCATAAAACCAGCAGAAGTCTTTAAACTCACAAAAGTAGGAAAAATAGAAGTAGGCTACTTTGCCGATTTTACGATTATCGACCTTGATAAAACTAAAAAAGTTGATAAAAACACCTTCGTATCCAAAGGAAGAAATACTCCTTTTGATGGTTGGGAATGCACAGGATGGCCTATCGCGACCTTCGTAAATGGCGAAAAAGTTTATTAATTTTTAAGACATAGAAATTTAATAGAACGCAAAAATTATTAATAAAAGAGTTGTTTTAATAATATGAATAATAAAAAACTAATCTTAGAATCTGGCGAAATATTCTATGGAGAAGGCTTCGGAGCCAATCAAGATACCGCTGGCGAAGTGGTCTTTAATACAGGTATGACGGGGTATCAAGAACTCCTCTCCGATCCCTCCTATTGTGGACAAATAGTATGCATGACTTACCCACTCATCGGAAATTATGGTATCAATAGAGACGACTACGAAAGTATCAAGCCCTCCATCAAAGGGTTAATCGTGAAGGAACTCTGCGACCTACCTTCTAATTTCCGAACTCAAATGACTCTAGACGAATTGTTCAAAAAGAAAAAACTATCGGGAATCTCAGGGATAGACACGCGTAAATTAACAAGATTAATCCGTAATAAAGGAGTAATAAAAGGTAAAATAGTAGATGCTTCCGCGGATGACGAAAAAATCATTAACGAACTGAAAAATACCAATTTTCCTACCAACCAAGTGGAAAATGTATCCACAAAAACTTCCTATGCTAGCCCAGGTAGAGGATTCAAAGTGGTGCTTATGGATTTCGGCTCCAAACATGGTATAATCAGAGAATTATCCCAAAGAAACTGCGATATTACAGTAGTCTCACAAGATACCTCCGCAGAGGAAATACTAATGCTAAACCCCGACGGAATAATGCTATCAAATGGTCCTGGCGACCCTGCCGATGTACCACACATACACGAAACAATCCGAAAATTATTAGGAAAGGTGCCTATCTTCGGAATTTGTTTAGGGCATCAAATGATTGCCTTAGCGTGTGGTGCCAAAACATTCAAACTAAAATTCGGACATAGAGGTGGAAATCACCCAGTATTGGACTTAGAAAAAAACAAAGTATCCATAACCTCCCAAAACCACGGATATGCTGTGGATAGAGATAGCCTAAAAGATACCGACTTGATAGAAACTCACATCGCCCTAAACGATAAAACCAACGAAGGAGTAAGACACAAATACTACCCTTGTTTCTCTGTGCAATACCACCCAGAGGCAAGCCCTGGTCCAGAGGATGCCAACTACCTCTTCGATGAGTTTATTGAATTGATGGAGAATTTTAAAAAACATTAAAACAACAATCACACTTAAAATAATGAAACGCACAGATATAAAAACTATTTTGGTTATTGGTTCGGGGCCGATAACTATCGGGCAAGCAGCCGAGTTTGACTATTCAGGAACGCAAGCCTGCCTCTCTCTAAAAGAAGAAGGCTATAAAGTGATTCTGATAAACTCTAACCCAGCAACAATTATGACTGATGTGGAAATCGCAGATAAAGTCTATATAGAACCTATCTCGCTGGAATTCGTAAGTACCATTATCCGAAAAGAACGACCAGACGCCCTACTACCTACATTAGGAGGACAAACAGGACTCAATATGGCGGTAGAATTAGAAAAGGCGGGAATTTTAAAAGAATGTAAAGTAGAGGTTTTAGGAACAAAACTTTCCGCCATCAATCGTGCCGAAGACAGAGACCTATTCCGCGAACTAATGAGAGAACTCGGCGAACCAGTACCAGAGTCCGATATCGTAAATACCGTAGAGGGAGCCTTGGCATTCGCTAATAAAATTGGATACCCCGTGATTGTTCGCCCTGCATTCACAATGGGAGGAACGGGAGGTGGTATTGCCTCTAACGAAGCTGAACTTACCGAAATCGCCGAACTCGGATTAAAACATTCACCTGTTACCCAATGTCTTATAGAAAAATCCATCGCTGGATTTAAGGAAATAGAGTACGAAGTAATGAGAGACTCCAACGACAATGCCATTGTGGTTTGTAATATGGAAAACATTGACCCTGTGGGCGTGCATACAGGGGATTCTATCGTCGTAGCTCCGTCTCAGACTTTGTCCGATAGAGAATATCAACTTCTTAGAAATGCATCTCTAAAAATTATCCGTGCATTAGGCATTGAGGGAGGCTGTAATGTACAACTCGCCCTTGACCCATACTCTTTTGATTATTATGTAATTGAAGTAAATCCAAGAGTGTCTCGCTCGTCTGCCTTGGCAAGTAAAGCTACGGGATACCCAATTGCAAAAATCGCTGCAAAAATCGCCGTAGGACTTACCTTAGATGAGATTATGAACCCCGTAACGGGAAAAACCTATGCCTGCTTCGAGCCTGCTTTGGACTATGTAGTTACCAAATTCCCTCGTTTCCCTTTTGACAAATTTGAAACTGCTGACAGACGCCTATCCACTCAGATGAAGGCGACAGGTGAAGTGATGGCAATCGGTAGAAACTTTGAAGAATCTCTGCAAAAAGCTATTCGTTCCCTTGAAACGGGCATTCAACACATTGGATTAAAGAAAAAACAAGCTGAGGAACTCACTGCCGAGGATATAGAGAGAAGAATAAGAATCTGCGATGACGAGAGATTATTCATCATCGGTGAAGCTTTGAGAAGAGGCTACGACTGGGAGCAAATCGTAGAATGGAGTAAGATTGATAAGTTTTTCATTTGGAAAATCAAAAAACTTATTGATTTTGAACAAATCTTATCCAAATTGAAAGAAGTTCCTCATAATGAACAAATTGAAATTATCACTAAAGCTAAAAAGCTAGGTTTCTCGGATATTAATATTGCTCATCATTGGCAAAAAACTCAGCGGGAGGTATTCAATTTCAGAAAGGAAAACAAAATAATGCCAACCTATAAAATGGTGGATACTTGTGCCGCAGAGTTTGAGTCAAACACTCCTTATTTCTACGGAACTTATGAAGAAGAAAACGAGTCTATCATAAGCAACAAGGAAAAAATCATTGTTTTAGGGTCTGGGCCAATCCGTATTGGACAAGGCGTGGAGTTTGACTATGCCACTGTTCATTCCGTTTGGGCAATTAAAGAAATGGGATATGAAGCTATCATCATTAATAATAATCCAGAAACGGTATCCACGGATTTCTCCATTTCGGACAAGCTATACTTTGAGCCACTCACTGAGGAAGATGTGATGAATATCATTGAATTAGAAAAACCTAAAGGCGTAGTAGTACAATTCGGTGGACAAACAGCAATTAACTTAGCTGATAAATTGGAGGCTCATGGTGTGAAAATTCTGGGAACTTCGTTAGAGGATTTAGACAGAGCCGAAAACAGAGATAAGTTTGAAAAAGCATTACAAGACTTAGATATACCGCAACCAAAAGGAAAAACCTCTACTTCCAAAGAGGAGGCTATTGTCATCGCAGATGAAATTGGTTATCCTGTATTGGTTCGTCCAAGTTATGTACTCGGTGGCCGTGCAATGGAAATTGTTTATAACGAAAAGGAACTTGCCCACTATATGGAAAATGCAGTGGAGGCAAGCCCAGAGCACCCAGTTCTTATTGACCGATATCTAACGGGAAAAGAGGTAGAAGTAGATGCCATCTGTGATGGAGAAACAACTATCATCCCTGGCATTATACACCCAAAGATTAGCCAAGGGACTGAATATTATAGGGTTAATGAATATCCAATATGTAATTTCTGAGGGGGAGGTATTCGTGATTGAGGTGAATCCGCGTTCGTCTCGTACGGTGCCATTCTTATCTAAAATCACAGATGTACCAATGGCAAAATTGGCTACAAAAGCTATTTTAGGAGCAAGATTAAGAGATTTAGGCTACAAAAATGGGCTTGTACCAAATAAAGATGGAGTGTATGTGAAGGTTCCTGTATTTAGTTTTAGTAAATTGTCCAAAGTGGATATCTCCCTCGGCCCAGAGATGAAATCTACGGGTGAGGTAATGGGAAAAGACCAAACATTAGAAAAAGCTCTCTACAAAGGACTAATAGGTGCTGGCAGAAAAGTACCTACCCACGGAGCAATTCTCTTCACCGTATCTGATAAAGATAAGGCTGAAGCCGTAGAATTAGCAAGAAGATTCAGTGATATTGGATTCCGAATTTGGGCGACAGAAGGCACTGCAAAATATTTCAACGAGCACGGTGTAAGCACCAAAATAGGTTACAAAATCTCCGAAGAGGAAGTGAATCTGATAGACCTTATCCATAAAGGAAAAGTGCAATATGTGGTAAATACCACGACAAAGGGCAAAAAATCTGAGAGAGATGGTTTCCAAATACGCCGTATGTCGGTAGAAAATGGAGTACCTTGTCTCACTTCTATGGATACGGTAGCTGCTATTCTGAGAGTAATTGAAAGTAGAATTTTCAAAATAGAAGCAATGTAGAATAAATAAAAAAGACACCATTGAAATTAGGTGTCTTTTTTATGCCTAATTTTAAAGATGAAAAAAGCAGACTAAAAAGCCTGCTTTTTATTTTAAGGATTATTTATCTTTCTTTTCCTCTTTTTGAGGTTTTGGAAGAAGAACTTTTCTTGAAAGTTTCATTTTTTGGCGATTGTCATAGCCCATAAATTTCACTTCTACTTCATCTCCTTCTTTATAAGGCACTTTATCTGTTCGTTTCCAATCAATTTCGGAAATATGTAGCAATCCTTCTGTTCCTTTTGCTAACTGAATAAAAGCACCGAAATCCATAATTTTAACAACTTTTCCGGTATAAACCTCGCCTACTACTGGTACGAAAGCAATTTGTCTAATAGCAGATATTGCCTCATTAATACCCTCTCTATCAGTTCCTGTAATTTCCACTCTTCCGATTTCTTCAATTTCCTCAATAGAAATTACGGTATTCGTATCTTTTTGTAATTGTTGAATATTTTTACCACTTGGCCCAATCACCGCTCCAATAAACTCTTTCGGAATTTCTATCACCTCTAATTTCGGAGCGTGAGGTTTCACATCTGGTTTTGGTTGAGCAATTGTTTCAGTAATCTTTCCTAAAATATGTAATCTACCTTCTTTTGCCTGCATCAAAGCTTTTTCCATAATATCCATAGAAAGCCCTTGTATCTTGATATCCATTTGGCAAGCAGTAATACCATCTGCAGTTCCCGTTACTTTAAAATCCATATCTCCTAAGTGATCTTCATCTCCTAATATGTCAGAAAGTACGGTCCATTTACCAGACTTTTCATCAGTGATAAGTCCCATAGCGATACCTGAAACAGGCTTTGTGATTTGTACCCCTGCATCCATAAGTGCCAATGTACCTGCACAAACGGTAGCCATTGAAGACGAACCATTAGACTCTAAAATATCAGAAACAACGCGAATCGTATATGGATTATCTTGCGGAATTACAGCTTGTAAAGCTCTCTGAGCCAAATTTCCGTGCCCTACCTCTCTTCTTGAAGTTCCTCTCAATGGTCTTGCCTCACCTGTTGAAAATGGAGGGAAATTATAATGTAAGAAGAACTTTTCGTCGTGCTGAGTAATTACGCTATCAATAAGGTTAGCATCTTTAGTAGAACCGAGAGTTACAGTAGTTAGAGATTGAGTTTCGCCACGCGTAAATATCGCAGAACCATGAGCACCAGGTAGATAGTCTATCTCCGACCAAATAGGACGAACAGTGAATGGGTCTCTACCATCCAAACGGATTTTTTCCTCTAAAATCATCTGGCGCATCGCCTCTTTCTCCACATCGTGGTAGTAGATTTTAGCAAAAGGCGTTACTCTTTCCAATTCCTCTTCATCTTCGGCATACTGAGTTAAAAATTCGTTTAAAACAGCTTCAAACTTCTCTCCTCTTTCTTCTTTTGTAGAAGGAACTTTCGCCACTTGATATACTTTATCATAGCATTCTTTCCATACTTTTTCTCGAATTTCTTCGTCATGCTCTTCGTGACAATATTCTCTTTTTGGGAATGCCTTGCCTACCTTCTGAGCTAATCTTTCTTGTGCTTCAATTTGGATTTTTATTTCTTCGTGAGCAAACTTAATAGCCTCCAACATTTCCTGCTCGGAGATTTCTTTCATTTCTCCCTCTACCATCACGATAGAGTCTTTGGTAGCCCCTACCATTATGTCTATATCGGCTTTCAAAAGGTTTTCGTAGCTTGGATTGATGGATAATTCACCATCAATTCTCACGACTCTCACCTCCGACATTGGACCATTAAAAGGTATATCAGTGATAGCCAACGCTGATGAAGCTGCCAATCCTGCCAATGCCTCAGGCATTACCTCCTTGTCATAAGAAATTAAGGAAATCATCACTTGTACTTCAGCATGGAAATCATCAGGGAACAAAGGTCTTAGCACTCTATCCACTAATCTCATCGTAAGAACTTCATCATCCGATGGCTTGGTCTCTCTACGGAAAAAATTACCAGGGATACGTCCTCCTGCATAGAATTTTTCTCTATAATCTACAGTTAGCGGTAGAAAATCCACGCCGGGATTTGCGTCTTTCGCTGCTACTACGGTAGCCAACAGCATTGTTCCGCCACATTTTACAACTACGGCACCATCGGCTTGCTTTGCCAATTTCCCCGTCTCAATAGTTATCTCCCTACCATCTTTCAAAATGATAGTTTCAGTGATTGCTTTTGGTGCATTCATAAATCTAAACTTCTAATTATGCCCCGTATTGGGCAAGGTTACTATTTAAACTCTTTAAATATTCGTGGCAAAGATAATGATTTTTTTATTATTACATATATTAAGATATGGATTATTATTTTTTATACCTCCACAGTCTGACTCTAATACTAAACTTAGTAAAAACTCGTTAATTTACAAAAAAAATATATGAAACGAATCTTTTTATTGACCATATTCTTTGCATTTAACCTATTTTTTAGTCAGAAATTAAACAATATACAATCGGGCGAGAGTATCTCTTATAGGATACATTATGGTTTTATCACAGCGGGAAGTGCCAAATTATCAAGTAATTACACTACTTACAACGGGATACCGCACCTCTATGCAAAGGGTGTAGGGCAGAGTTCTGGAATTGTAAGCACTTTCTTCAAAGTCAATGATTTATACGAAAGTTTTATTAACATTGAAACAGGATTACCAAGCTACTATGTCCGAAATGTGAGCGAAGGTAACTACAAACAACACTTACAAACTACCTTTAATCACCAAAATCATACATTAAAATTAATCGATATAAAAAACTCAAAAAAAGAACCAAAAAACATAAAATTCCCTAATGGAGTACAAGATATGCT
>QWCL01000463.1_pt1 | contig 15522 bp, 10 predicted proteins | sample 1972551 | NCBI WGS metagenome assembly QWCL01 (sample SAMN09866709, study PRJNA288562) | Human oral metagenome isolate term2_saliva, whole genome shotgun sequencing... | isolation source: mouth | host: Homo sapiens | place: USA: California
CTCGCCCCGACTTAATGCTTACCGGTCGCACGTTGATGGGCCATGATTCGGCTAAAAACCAACAGATGGACGACCATTACTTTGGTACTATCCCCGAGAGAGTACAGGCTTTTATGAAAGATTTGGAGATACAAGCACTTGAACTTGGTATCCCCTGCAAGACAAGGCATAACGAAGTGGCCCCTGGTCAGTTTGAGTTGGCGCCGATATTTGAGGAATGTAACCTTGCTGTTGACCATAATATGGTGTTGATGAGCCTAATGAAGAAGGTGGCAAACAAACATGGGTTTAGAGTGTTGTTACACGAGAAACCATTCGATGGAATCAATGGAAGTGGAAAGCATAACAACTGGAGTCTCACGACCGACACAGGCATACTATTGCATCGTTCAGGGAAAACGGCCGAAGATAATCTGCGTTTTGTTGTCTTCATTGTAGAGACTTTGATGGCAGTTTATCGTCATAACGGGTTGTTGAAAGCCAGTGTTATGAGTGCAACTAACGACCATCGACTGGGTGCAAACGAGGCTCCTCCTGCCATCATCTCATCGTTTTTAGGAAAGCAACTCACTGATTTGCTCGACCATATTGAACTTGCTGACAAGAAGGATTTATTCACTGTGTCGGGTAAGAAGGGCATGAAGCTTGGCATACCAGAGATACCTGAGCTGCTCATTGATAACACTGACCGCAACAGAACGTCGCCCTTTGCCTTCACAGGAAATAGATTTGAGTTCCGCGCGGTAGGCAGTGAAGCCAATTGTGCGAGTGCAATGATTGTATTGAATGCTGCAGTTGCTGAGGCCTTGACTAACTTTAAGCAACGTGTTGACGCGCTCATTGCTGGGGGAGAAGACAAGACCAGTGCTATCATTGACGTCATTCGTGAGGATATCAAGACTTGTAAACCCATTCGTTTTGACGGCAATGGATATAGTGATGAATGGAAAGAGGAGGCTAAGAAGCGTGGACTTGACTGCGAATCTTCATGCCCTGTGTGCTTCGATCGTTATTTAGATGAGGACAGTGTGGCTATGTTTGAGTTGACAAATGTCATGAGTCACGATGAACTTAAGGCTCGAAATGAAGTTAAATGGGAGACTTACACGAAGAAGATACAGATAGAAGCGCGCGTCATTGGCGACCTTGTGATGAATCATATCGTTCCTATTGCTACACATTATCAAAGTCAATTGGCCAAGAATGTGCAGAGTATGATTGATATTTTCGGTCGGGAGGAGGGCAAACTCCTAACGGAACGCAACATAAAAATTATCAAGGAGATTGCAGAACGCACGCAACTCATAGAGTCAGGAGTTGAAGAACTCGTCAACGCTCGTAAGGTTGCGAACCGTATTGAGGATGCCCGCGAGAAGGCAATTGCCTATCATGACAACATCGTTCCTAAGATGGCAGCTATTCGTTATCAGGTAGATAAGCTTGAACTTGTGGTGAGTGATGAGCTTTGGACATTGCCAAAATATCGTGAATTGCTTTTCATCAGATGAGGAAAAGAATCGAATGTGTTGCTGAAATGATAGTATTCTATTGTTGAAGGATAAGTCGTTTGAAGCACAAATCGGCTGATTGAGCCGATAAAACCATAGGAAAGGGAAGTTTGTTTGTGGCATATACGAATGTATTATGACCCAAATGAACTTCCTTTTTGAGTTTTATGAATCATGGAAAACATGCTTTTCAGCTTTCATTTTATGGTATGTTGCAAACTTGAAGGCTTCACTCTATATAATATAATAAGGTGGAAGTTTGACTTAAATGATTCGGCTTGAAGCGTAAACTATGGGTAGGCATGAGATTATTGGCATAAAAAAAGGTAACCGAACAATGTCGGTTACCCCATATGAATTTAGAAATCAATATTCAAAACGCGTGGTTATGATTGACGACTCTCTGCGCTTTGTCAGGTGTCGAATGGCTGTTTGGCAGTCCATCCATAGCTCACAACACTTTCAAAAAGTGTATATCAAGCCATATCATCAATCATAACGTGGTGTTATGAAAGTTGATTTACGATTTAGCGAAGCTTAGTATAGCCATATTTTGCTACGCAACCAAGTTCTTCTTCGATGCGGATGAGCTGGTTGTACTTAGCCATACGGTCAGTGCGGCTCATTGAACCAGTCTTGATTTGGCCTGAGTTTGTAGCGACAGCAATGTCTGCAATGGTTGTATCCTCAGTCTCTCCAGAGCGGTGAGAAGTAACCGTTGTGTAGCCATGGCGGTGTGCCATCTCAATAGCTTCAAGGGTTTCAGTGAGAGAACCAATCTGGTTAACCTTGATAAGGATAGCATTTCCGGCTCCCATCTTAATACCTTTCTCGAGGAATTTAACGTTAGTTACAAACAAATCATCACCAACCAACTGGCAACGATCACCAATCTTAGCGGTCAGTTTCACCCAGTTCTCCCAGTCATTCTCATCGAGTCCGTCCTCAATTGAATCGATAGGATACTTTGTAATGAGTTGTTCGAGGTAAGCAATCTGCTCATCTGCTGTGAACTTCTTACCGTTAGGATCCTTTGGCATGCCGTTCTTCAGCTGACGATAGTCATAGAACCACTGGCCATTCTCCTGTACTGCAAACTCTGAAGCAGCGCAGTCCATAGCAATCTTAACGTCTTTTCCTGGCTCGTAACCAGCGTCCTTGATAGCCTGAATGATTGAATCAAGAGCGTCTTCGATGCCATCAAACTTAGGAGCGAAACCGCCTTCATCACCTACTGCAGTAGAAAGACCACGCTTCTTCAAGTTCTTTGCCAATGCGTGGAATACCTCTGCACCCATTCGAATAGCCTCTTTCTCTGAAGAAGCACCTACTGGACGGATCATAAACTCTTGGAAAGCGATTGGTGCATCACTATGAGCTCCACCGTTAATTATATTCATCATAGGAACTGGAAGCACGTAAGTATTGGCGCCACCAATATAGCGATACAATGGTAAATTGAGTGCTTTTGCAGCAGTTTGTGCCACAGCTAAGCTCACACCGAGAATGGCATTAGCACCAAGTTTGCTCTTAGTTGGCGTACCATCAAGTGCTAACATCTTGTAATCGAGAGCGCGTTGGTTGCGTACATCCTCGCCTTTTAGGGCAGGAGCAATAACGTTATTGACGTTCTCTACAGCCTTAAGTACACCCTTACCACCATAGCGTTGCTTGTCGCCATCACGCAGTTCGAGGGCTTCATTCTCACCCGTTGATGCACCAGATGGTACACTTGCACGGCCCATTACACCGTTTTCGAGGGTTACTTCTACTTCAACTGTTGGATTACCTCTTGAATCGAGGATCTCTCTTGCATGGATTTTTTCAATCTTCATAGTTCTTTTTGTTATAGAGTTCTCTATGTTTTCGTGTGGCAAAGATAACAAAAAATATTCAAAACTGCAATACCTAATTATGAGGGTTTGCGTGGTTTAGCTGTCAGTTTGCCTCATTTTCTGTTATAATACAACTATTATGCCAAGATGAAAGCATATAAACAAAAATTATAATTAAGTTTGTTTAACCACTCAGATATATGGTTTTTTCACTATCTTTGCGTCATCTCATGAAGGATGTGCTGTGGAATGACAAGCTAATGACAGCTTTGTCATGCCAATATAACAATGTTTTTGCAAAACACATTCCCCATCATGAGCTATCAACAACATAGAAAATGGAGAATAAAAGCTATCAGCCTGCCGAGTTAAAACAGTTACATGGCGTGCTATATGAAATACTTGTCGAAATCGATCGTGTGTGTCGACTGCTTGATACCCCTTTCTTTATGATTGGAGGATCGGCAATCGGCGTTCACTTTTGGGGCGAAATAGTGCCTTTCGACGATGATATTGACATTGGAATGAAGCGAGATGACTATGAACGCTTTATTAAAGAGGCACCGAAACTATTGAATTCGTCGTATTTTTTGCAATGTTTCGCGACAGAACCACATACCCCTTATTACTTCGCTAAGGTCAGAAAAAACAACACTTTGTATGTAGAAGAAACGGTAAAGAACATCCCTATGCACCAAGGTATATTCATTGATGTGATTCCTTTCGACCATATTCCAGACTCACCGAAGGCAGAACGTCGGCAAAGAAAACTTGCAAATCTCATTGATGTGTGCTTCCAGGCGAAAGAAGTATGGCTTTGGCGCTACTTCGGTCATTGCGAAATAGAGCATCCTCAGCGTCAAACTTTCTTGAATTGCTTGGTGACCCGTCTTGTTGCTACCTTCATTCCGAAGCGCCTTATCTATGCTTTGCTTCACAAAATCCTGACTTATTATAATAAGAAACACGTCACCTATTATAATAATGTGATGATTTCGGCCGACCATATTCCCGTAGTCGACCTTGAAAATTTAGTCAAACGCCCCTTTGGTCCATTGCAAGTTAATGTGCCATCAAACTTAGAAAGTTATCTCAAATACCATTATCCAACACTTAAGAAATATATGACTGAAGAAGAAATAGCACGATATAGTCACGCCCCCCAAGTGTTAAAGTTTTGAAGAATGAGTGGGATAGCAAAATGAAGTGAGTCAAATTACCGAGTAAAGTGAATCAAATTATCGTGTAAAATGAGGCAGATTGCAGTGTGATTTCAGTCAGTTTGTTTTTTCGTTTTAGCGGAGTTTGAGAACCACATCATTTATAAAGCAAAGAAAACTGCGCTATATTCGTGTGAGTATAGCGCAGTTTCCTATTGTTATTCCAATGCAATCATCATCGGTTTAGTTTCCAAGTGACTCCATCTTTCGTATCTTTTACTTCAAAACCAGCCTCAGAAAGTGCATCACGTATCTTGTCACTGGTCGCCCAATCCTTATCCGCCTTTGCCTTAGCACGCAAATCTAACACCATGTCTACCACCTTTCCATAGGCTTCTTCGCGTGCTTCGTCGTTGTCACCCTTTTCGTTTTTCAAGCCCAAAAGGTTGAAAGCAAAGAGTTTCATCGCTTCACTTAGCTCATGAAGACTATCAGAATCAATCGTAGTTTTATGGTCAAGAAGAGTATTTATGAGGTGACATGCTTCGAAAAGATAGCTGATTACGAGTGGCGTTTGCAAGTCGTCATTCATTGCATCATAGCAACGTTGGCGGAAATTCTTAACAAACTGCTGGGTCTCTGCATCGCAATGATCGCTCACAGGAACGCGTTCGAGGTCATCAAAGGCATTCATCAGTCTCTCATATCCTTTCTGAGCAGCTTCCAAAGCCTCATTAGAGAAGTCGACAGTACCACGATAATGTGCCGAAAGAATAAAGAAACGAATCGTCATTGGGCTATAAGCTTGGGTCAAACTTGTATGATTCCCGGTAAAGAATTGTTCCAAAGTGATAAAGTTTCCCAAGCTCTTTCCCATCTTTTGACCATTGATCGTGATCATGTTATTATGCATCCAATAGTGTACCATTTGGTCTCCTTGGCTTGCAACTGCTTGCGCTATTTCACATTCATGATGTGGAAAGATGAGGTCCATACCGCCACCATGGATGTCGAAATGACTGCCCAAATACTTCCTTCCCATAGCCGTGCACTCGCAATGCCAGCCAGGAAAGCCAACACTCCAAGGGCTTGGCCATCGCATAATGTGTTCAGGCTGCGCCTTCTTCCATAGTGCAAAGTCCACCTGATGCTTCTTTTCGCTGACGCCTTGAAGCTCTCGGCTGTTATTTATCAAGTCCGTTAGGTTGCGACCCGATAGGATTCCATACCTGTGGTCATTGTTATATTTCACTACATCGAAGTAGATGCTGCCGTTACTCTCATAGGCATAGCCGTTGTTTAGAATCTCTTTTACGAGTTCTTCCTGTTCAATGATGTGCCCAGTAGCATGTGGTTCAATCGAAGGTGGCAACACATTGAGCGCTTCCATGGCTGCATGATAGCGGTTAGTATAGTGTTGTGCTATCTCCATTGGCTCCAGTTGTTCGAGTCTTGCCTTTTTTTCTATCTTGTCATCTCCTTCATCTGCATCGTGCTCTAAATGCCCAACATCGGTTATATTGCGTACATATCTCACCTTATATCCTATGTGTTGCAGATAGCGGAATAGGATATCAAACGTTATTGCGGGTCGAGCGTGCCCCAAATGTGGGTCACCATAGACGGTCGGTCCACATACATACATGCCCACATTAGGTGCATGTTGCGGTTTGAACAGCTCTTTATGGCGTGTCAATGTATTATAAATGATGAGATTTTGTTCCATATTTCGAATGATTAATAACAACGTATGCAAAGTTAATGGAAAAAAGATGAATGGCAAAACAAACGCTTTTTTAATTTGAAGTCAGCTTGAATTATACCCTCGATAAAATCAAATCATCTCATAAGAAAAGTGTAATCCACTCAATGTTTGCCATTCCTTTGCACCTTTTCTTATGCCTTTTATTTTGTAATCCATCCTTTTTGTTGTAATTTTGCAACAGAAATCAATTTGAAACAACATATCGGTATGAATATAGAAAACGCAATATCAAGTTCTGTTCTCCTTGTAGTGAAAGAACTTTATGGCCAGGATGTGCCGGCAACAATGGTGCAACTGCAGAAGACACGTAGTAACTTTGAAGGCAATCTCACGTTGGTTGTGTTCCCCTTCTTAAAGCTTTCAAAGAAGAATCCCGAGCAAACGGCGCAGGAAATTGGCGAAGCTTTGGTGAAGAAATGTAGTGCAGTGTCTTCTTTCAACGTAGTAAAAGGCTTCTTAAACCTTGTTGTTGGCAAAGACGCTTGGCTGAGTTTGCTTAATGATATCAATGCCGATGAGAAGTTTGGTGAAAAGAAAGTAGCCGATGATTCGCCATTAGTGATGATTGAATATAGCTCACCTAACACGAACAAACCATTGCATTTGGGTCATGTTCGCAATAATCTTTTGGGCTGGTCTTTGGCTCAAATCATGCATGCTAACGGCTATAAAGTAGTCAAAACCAATATCGTTAACGACCGCGGTATACACATTTGTAAGTCTATGTTGGCTTGGTTGAAGTGGGGAAATGGCATTACTCCCGAGCAAGCTGGCAAGAAAGGCGACCACTTAATCGGTGATTTCTATGTGGCTTTTGATAAACATTACAGAGCCGAATGCGAGCAACTCAAAGCTCAATACATGCAAGAGGGCTTGTCAGAAGAGGCTGCTACCGAGAAGGCTAAAGCCGAAGCGCCTCTCATTAAGGAGGCACATGCCATGTTGGTAAAATGGGAACAGGGCGACAAAGAGGTCAGAGCACTCTGGGAAAAGATGAATAATTGGGTCTATGCTGGCTTTGATGAGACCTACAAAACACTTGGAGTGGGCTTCGATAAGATTTATTATGAGTCAGAAACTTACCTTGAAGGCAAGGAAAAGGTTGAGGAAGGACTCGCTAAAGGCCTATTCTTCCGCAAAGAAGACAATAGTGTTTGGGCCGACCTTACAAACGAAGGACTTGATCAAAAGTTGCTACTTAGAAGCGATGGCACATCGGTTTACATGACACAAGATATCGGAACAGCCGATATGCGCTTTAAGGATTACCCGATAGATAAGATGATTTACGTCGTGGGTAATGAGCAAAACTATCACTTCCAGGTGCTTTCCATCTTGTTAGATCGCCTTGGTTTCAAGTGGGGTAAAGCCTTAGTACACTTCTCTTACGGTATGGTTGAACTGCCAAATGGCAAGATGAAGAGCCGCGAAGGCACTGTTGTAGACGCAGATGACCTTGTAGCGGCGATGATAGATGACGCTCGTAAGACAAGCGATGAACTCGGAAAGTTCAAGGATATGACCGAAGAAGAGAAACAAAACGTGGCTCGTATCGTTGGCTTGGGTGCCTTGAAATACTTTATTTTGAAGGTAGATGCACGCAAAAATATGCTGTTTAACCCTGAAGAGAGCATTGATTTCAATGGTAATACAGGGCCTTTCATCCAATATACCTACGCGAGAATACGTTCTATTTTGCGTAAGGCTGAGGCTGAAAACATCACACTTCCCGAGACGTTAAGCATGGATGCACCTCTCAACGAGAAAGAAATCCAACTCATTCAAAAGCTCAACGACTTTGGTGCTGCAGTCGAACAAGCGGGTAAGGACTATAGTCCCAGTGGCATAGCCAACTATTGTTACGAGCTAACGAAAGACTTTAATCAGTTCTATCACGATTATAGCATCCTCAATGCCGACTCAAATGGCGAGAAGATTACACGTCTTGTGTTGGCCAAGAACGTAGCAAAGGTCATCAAAAATGGCATGGAACTGCTCGGAATCGAAGTTCCAGAACGTATGTAAACCCCTTTTTCAATCCCTTCAAACGGAGGGGATTGATGGGTTTAGACACGCACCTTGTTTTATCTTTTGAATCGTTTTACATCATAAATCGTTATATCTTTGGCAAAGAAACACGAATTATCAGATGTCCCAGACTGGCGAAACGATACGGTTTTGCCATTGGCTGAGGACGTAGAAGCGTATGCCTGGGCAGTCGATGCGGCTTGTTCGGGCAACCCAGGTCCTATGGAATACCAGGCCGTCGACCTGCAAACGGGAGCACGTGTGTTTCATTTCGGCCCCATGTATGGCACAAATAACATTGGCGAATTCCTTGCTATTGTCCACGCTTTGGCCTTGATCGACAAGCAAGGTGACCGCAATCGTGTTGTCTATTCAGACAGTTATAACGCCATTTTGTGGGTAAAGAACAAGAAATGTAAAACGAAATTAGACCGCAATTCGCAAACCGAAGCCCTCTTTCAAATCGTAGAACGCGCCGAGAACTGGCTGCGTACGCATCAGGTAATGACGCGGGTGATGAAATGGGAAACTAAGAAGTGGGGGGAGGTTCCCGCCGATTTTGGGCGCAAGAAGTAAATCATCATGCAATAAAATGCCGCATTTTATTTAGCGAAATGACTTGTTTTACACGATAAAATGACGCAGATTGTGCGGTTATTTAACGCAGTTTGCAAAGTGTTTGTAGTTCAACACTGTAGGCGTTGTACTTAAATGGTATTCTAAACAACGGCATTTCATGCACTAATCTGCGTCAAATGTTCGCATGATCTGCCGTATTTTACACGATGAAATGACGCAAACCATTTAACCTTTAATTATCAATCATGTCACGCTCACAATTGTTTCATCTCGCAACTCGGTACGAGTTGTGTTTTTGATAGCCCGGGGTTGGCGAGGAACGAGCCTACCCCGGGTAAACGTTCGCAAGGAGATTCAACGCCATAGGTGTTGAGCTTTTTCTATGAAGACAAGGTTATAATGAAACCTTTTATGGCGGATTAATCAAAAAAAGCGCAACACCTACGGCGTTGTTCCCCACCAACCATACCCTAACCCAGGGTAGCCTGCACTATCGTTTGGCAACCCTGGGCTATCAAAAGCGCAACACCTACGGCGTTGATACGTTTATTTTATAATACAATTAATGCCAACATACAAATAAAAGAATCGCAAAATGTGTCAATATCCCAATGGATATATTTTCCATTATGAATGTTATAACGACGCAACACCATAGGTGTCGCGCTAATATTCCAATAAATACATCTGTTACCATGAATGTTCTCACTATGCAACGCTGTAAGCGTTGTACCTTTGATAGCCCAGGGTTGACGAGCGAAGGCGAAGTCTACCCTGGGTTATTTGTTGTGAGTGGTAACAACGCTGTAGGCGTTGTACCTTTTATTCCTCAATGTTTTATCGCGGCATTCCAAACAGAAAACGTACAACACCTACGGCGTTGACCTCCTCACTACATGCATAACCCAGGGTAGGCTGACGCCAACCCTGGGCTATCAAACGTACAACGCCTTCAGCGTTGAACTGCAAATGCATTATAAAACACGTCGAATGACCATACAATCTGCCTCATTTTACTCAATGAAATGACGCAAATCACGCGGTGAAATGACGCATATTGTCGTATGATTAGCGTGGAATGACTTTATGGTTTGTTAGCGTCTGGTCAACGTTATCCAGCAATCAAGGGTGCGATGAGATACAAAACAAGCTCTTGGTAATCATTTTTCATGATGCACCAAGAGCCTTTCTACCTTTACGTTTAAGTTTTATTTACCTTACAACAACCTCTCTTCTTTCGCAAATATCAATGCCGAGAATGGCCAAAAGCGCTGACAATCGTATAGCATTGCTATTGAACCACGTTTGGTTTAGCCTTGTTTGCCACGGCACTATCGGCGAGTTTATCCCAAATATCGTGGCGAATTGCTTGTTTATTTGAATCATTTGTATTGCGATTGGTAAAGAGATTGTTTCGCATTTTATTTGATTACAGTTCTTTTTCCGCCTATGATATAGACGCCAGCAGGTGCATTTCTCACCGCCTCTTCCATCGAACCGGCCGACCAAAGGAAATATCCTTGCAGATTATAGACCTTGATTGGTTGTGCCTGTTGTGTCATTTCGTGTTCCGGTATGAATGCAGTCTGCCCCTTACTATTATAATATGTGCCACACTTAAAGTCTAAATCTGAGGTCTGTACAGTGCCAACACTGCCTCCTCTGCCACAATTGAAGATAATCTTTGTGTTGTTTGGCAATGGCTTTTGCCCTGTATAAGTCCATTTCCAGATTGTAAAGCCGTCCTTTTTTTGGTCCGTTGGCGTGCAAACTACGCCAGGCCACTGACCGCCTGTATAGTTTTCATTCACATTATCGCCATTCCACACCCAGGCATATACCTCATTCCATCCTCTATCATTAATGAAATAAGCGGCACATTCGCCTTGGGGTTGCGGTTGAACTGGCTGTTCTTGGACACCAGAAGGCTTGGAAACACGACGCTGATTGGCTCCTCCTGCGTATTCAAAATAAGTATCTTGCGTAATGTTTAGGATGTCTTCGGTCTGCCCATTGCCGTCATTGAGGATGAGATTAAAGGCCTCTTTACCCTCAACAGCAAACGAATACCAGTCTGTAGTGCCTATTCTTGTCTTATTGGTCAGCACCTTTCCCGGCCAAGCCCCATTGAGTTCGGTGGTGGTTCCGTTTGTTGTTGTCCAGGCATATAACTTAGGTGATGCCGTTGAAGTAGTGTGAACATAGACGGTTATCATGCTGTTGGGATCTACTTTCTTATAGGTGGCCTCACCATTTGTGGTCTCTTCCTCTCCATCTTGCATGCCTTTGGCTTCCCATTGGATGGTTTTTGTGTCGCCAAATCTCATGTCACTGCCGATGGTTATCCGCATATCGCCATTGATTTCGACTTTATTTCCATTGTCAATCCTATACCATCCACTTGTAGCATCCTTGAGTTTAAGGTCTATATCGAGCGTTTCTGTACGGAAAGTACAGCCTTCAGGACTCATTTCTACAGCCGGATGAGTCACTGGAGTGGCTTCAACCCAGGTCGTACCCTCGTCAGTTGCCAACGCACTTTGGTCGGCTTGACCAGGTGTAGTGGCGTAAAGGAAAGGACCATCCTCACCAAGTGAGAACGTACCTCCAAGCACATAGACGCGCGCATTGCCTCTACCTGCACACGAAACGCTTAGTTTTCCGTTATGAACTGTCTTTACATCGCCTGTAACGGCATCCTTATAAGTTCCGTTTTCGATACCCGTGAATGTGGCATCTCCATTCATACACACGAGCACATAAGAGTCAACATCGCCCGAAGTATAGCGTTTCTTCCATGCACGGCCGCCATTTGACGAGCAACCTTCAGTCGAATATTGCCCCTTTCTCAATGCCGGCACAGCCTGACGAATGCGATTCAAGGCTTGAAGATGACGCGCAAGAGGGTGTTCAAGCGTTTTCTTTACCTGACCATCTGCTTGGAACAAGCCGAAGTTTTCAGCCGATACGTTGCCCATTAGATTCTGTCCGTAGTATGCTCTGCCTGTATTTGCAAGCGGACCATTAGGTCCTTTGTCGCAAGGAGCACCCGCTTGGAACTCTACTTCCGAGCCATAATAGATGCAAGGAATGCCGCGTAGCAACCACATTACATCCATATTCTCGGCCCAAGCGGCTGTACCGCCGTTATAACGGTTGTCAGAATCGGGTCCATAGTCATGCGAATCAACATACACAACGTTCCAAGTGGCGTCGTTATATAAGCGATCATTGCCCGTGGCGGTAGTCCAAGCAGACGCATAATTGCCGAAGTTCCAGTGCATAGGAAAGTCAATTACGTTGAAGCCGCTGGCCTCTTTATAGTCTGGTTTGTGGTAGTTGTTGCCCTGAAGTAAGGCATTCTCCGAGCTAAAAGCATTGCCGGGCTCTCCTTTATAGTCTGTATACTCAGCCTCACAACTATTCCGATTGGTGTCCGAAAAGGTCAAACCTTCGCCTACAGGGAAGTCTTTTCCCTCATATTCTGAAACATCTGAGCTCCAAGGATAAGTCTTTCCACCATGCTCACTCGCCCAAGTATAGAAGAAAGGACTAAGGGCTGACTGCCCACGATATACCGGTCCACTGTATCGAGCGCATACTTCTCCGAACATATAAAAGGGAGTTGGTGTGGTCTGTCCAGCCAAAAGGCGCTTTGAAGCGTATTGTTCGCCGAGAGCTTTGAACTGAGGTATGAACGCTTTATTAAACGTTAGACGAGCTATATGGCCTGAAGTGTCGATGCGAAATCCATCAACTCCCATCTTAATAAACGACCCATAACACTTCACTAAGTAATTATACACGGCGGGATTCTCGGTATTTAAGTCCACACAATCACCCGCTATTTGAGCCCACCAGCGTGTATCGTCGTCCCAATTAAAGTTCCCAAAGTGATGCCAATAATTGTTTTTATCATGGTTTTTGCCATCGGTGTTCTTCATAAGTGCCAGTCTTCGCTGGTATTGTGCACTCGGATTGAGTTGCAGATAGTCATTACCCAGCAGCTTAAGATTAGGAGAAAGGCTGTAATCGGCACTGCCTTGAGCCGTCACTTTGGTGCTTCTTGTGAAGGTTGGACAAAGGAACGACTCTCCAAAGTTACCCGTATGATTCAACACTATGTCAAGAATGATCTTTATTCCCTTAGCATGTGCGGCGTCAATAAGCTTTTGAAAGTCCACGTCTTCAGTCGCTCCATCGGCTATTCTGCTTTGATAGCGACTGTCAACACGTTCAAAACTCATCGCATGATAGCCGTGATAGTCATATCCCGAGGCGTTTTCCACAACGGGAGTAATCCAGATTGACGTGAAGCCTAAGGCCTTTATATAGTCTAATTTGTCTATAATGCCTTTGAAATCTCCACGCCAACAGGGGTCTTTTGTAGCCTTTTGTTGCTCTTGATTGTCCCAACAGAGCACGTTGTTTGACGGATCTCCGTCATAGAAACGAGTCGTCATGAGGAAATAAATGGATTCATCGCGGAAGTCAGTGCGGTTACTTGAAAACGTAACGCCATTGTCTGCAGAGGCTAAAAGCGTTGCACTGATAGCACAAAAGAGCAGTAAAGCCCTCATCATATTCATCTTCATAGCGCTTAAATAAAATTAGATTAAACTGAGAATTAAGTTAGAATTGTTTAGATTTACATCTTATTTGCACAAATATAAGTAGGAAATGGCAAAGTTGTTTTCGCTTTTTCAAACAACATGCAATATTATTTGTGCAAACGTTTACCTAATTATCGCGACACAAATCATAAGATTCTGCATCTGCTATCCTATCTGTTTATCACTTAAAAACGGCCGATTCTCAAACCTAAATCACGCAGATAGAGAGGCCAACTCTGCCATTTTATGAAGTCAAAATATATATTTTACACCTTCAAACCATTGAAAGTATGAAAATAAATGTAACTTTGTAGCCGTTAATTTGATAGAGAGAGTGAATAAAAAAATATCATTTCATTAAACAATATCCTTATGGAGAGCATCCTTTTTCTTTTATTAATGGCTATCGGACCAACCATTATACTCATCGTGGCCTATTATTTTACCTTCAATATTTCGCCAATTCAAACGCTACCCAGCTTCAAAACATTGCGTTTAAGAGCTGTTTTGAGCATCGAAGTTGCCGCAATTCTGTGTGTAATTACGATAGTGTTTGCCGAGAAATGGTTTCCAGTTTATAAACAGTGGCTATTCAATCACTCTTTACATGATATGTTTACATATCGCTTTATGCTACCTTTTGGCGCACTTATTTGCTGGATTATCTTTGTGATATTCTATGAAAAGCATCATTGGATGCGTCAACATCCACAGCATAGCAGGTTGATTTTCCACCACGAAAACCACATAAAAGATATTCAAGGCATATCTCTTGTCAGTGTAGATGACGTAAAAGCCGGCCGAGGTGTATGCTTATCGTGGATCAATGGCTATTATATTGATGCCGATTCTCACGCTCTTCTTTTTGAAGTTTACACCTCAAGTAAGTTCCGTCAGCCTCCAATCAGGAATGTACTCTTTACAAAAAAGGTTACCAAACGCTTCTTTCCGGGTAAGACTTACCATGTAAGAGTGAAACGAAATACAATAGTTATTGAGGAGGAGAGTAGGGAATAAAGCCTCAAGCACGGCCCCTCTCCGAAGAGAGAGGGGAGTAGTTAGCCATGGAAATGGAGGATGTTGTTTGAGGAGTAATTAGGAATGTTGGCGTGGTTGATAATGAAGCGTAAAATGATTTGGGGCATTTCATCGTGTAATTTGCCGTGTTTTACACGATGAAATGACGCGGATTATCGTGTAAAATGACGCTGTTTAGAATACCATTTTAGTTCAACGCTGAAGGCGTTGTACGTTTTCTGCGTGGAATGCCGCGATAAAATGCCGAGGAATAAAAGGTACAACGCCTACAGCGTTGTTACCACTCACGGCAAAGAACCCAGGGTAGCCTTCGCTTTCGCTCGTCAACCCTGGGCTATCAAACGTACAACGCTTGCAGCGTTGCGTAGTTACAACATTCACAATGGTGGATGTATTCATTAGAATATTGGCATAACACCCATGGCGTTGCATGGTGGGAGTATTCATCATAGTGGATATATCCATTGAAATAATGGTACATTTGGGCGTTTATTTATTCGCATGTTGCTATCAATTGTATCATAAAATGAATATTTCAATGCCATAGGTGTTGCGCTTTCTAAGCGCAATTTGCCATAAAAGGTTTCGTTGTAAGCGTGCCTTCAAAGAAAAAGCTCAACACCTACGGCGTTGAATCTCCTTGCGAACGTTTACCCGGGGTAGGCTCGTTCCTCGCCAACCTCGGGCTATCAAAAGAACAACTCGTACCGGGTTGCGTGGTGAGAGCATTCGTAATGAAGGGATGTTTCATTGAGAATTTACTATAACACCTACGGTGTTACACCATGAGGGTATTTATATTGCCAAATACATCCATTGGAATACCGACACGAAACCTACGGCGTTGCACCATTATAACATTCGCAATGGCGGATGTATTCATTGAAACGCTAGCATAACACCTACGGCGTTGCTTCGTTGTAACATTCATAATGCCAAATACATCCATTGTAACATTGGCATAACACCTACAGTATCGGTAATTAACAAACAATT
>QWCL01001258.1_pt1 | contig 15508 bp, 15 predicted proteins | sample 1972551 | NCBI WGS metagenome assembly QWCL01 (sample SAMN09866709, study PRJNA288562) | Human oral metagenome isolate term2_saliva, whole genome shotgun sequencing... | isolation source: mouth | host: Homo sapiens | place: USA: California
AACGAAACGCTTGAAAGTGCTCTTCGTCGATTCAAACGCTCCTGCCAAAAAGCGGGTGTTTTGTCTGAAGTAAGAAAACGCGAACACTATGAAAAACCAAGCGTAAAAAGAAAGAAAAAATCTGAAGCAGCAAGAAAACGCAAATTCAGAGCATAAGATGATTACCCTAATTCTGCCTTTTCATGGCTTTATGAAATCCAGAATTAGGGTTTCTTTATTATATACATAAGGAGGAAATATGAGTTTAAAAGATCAATTAAAGGAAGATATGAAAGCAGCTATGAAAGCTCGTGAAGAAGGTAAAACAGCGTTATCTGTAATTCGTATGGTCAATAGTGCCATAAAAAATACAGAAATCAATGACAAAATTGAGTTAGATGATGCTGGCATTCTTGGCATTTTAGCTAAGGAAATGAAAACTCGTCAAGATTCCTTAACAGAATTTGAAAAAGCAGGCCGTGAGGACTTAATTAGTCATGTAAAAGAAGAAATGGCTGTATTACAAAAATATTTACCAGAGCAATTGAAAGAAGATGAAATTCGTACAATTGTACAAGAAGCCATTGCTGCATGTGGTGATAACGTAAATATGGGCAATGTTATGAAACATGTAATGCCAAAAACAAAAGGGCGTGCAGATGGTAAGGTTGTCAATAATATTGTTAAAGAATTACTTGGATAATATATAGTGATATCAACGACCATTCTATATACAGTTATTGATTAAAGTTGATAGTATTGGATGTGTTAGATGTAACTTTAAAAGAATAATGAAATTCTATAGAAAGTTATTGACATATATTTTCAACATATGATAATATGAACTCAATAAAATAATTGGTCAACGAAGACTCCACTTTAGATATATAGATTTATATATTTATTTGTTGGAGTCTTTTTCTTTTAGGAGGAACAAATATGTCGACAACTAACGAATTATTATATTACATTCCGGCGGGTCAATATGGGAAAGAAGGCGTTCTTGCATTATTAGAACAACATCCTGAAATCAAGTTCGTATCTCTTGTAGGGATTGACTTAGCAGGTAATGATACTGATGAAAAGATTCCTATGTCAGCATTCTTCGATGACTACGAATCTTTCTTTGAAGGTCGTGCTGTTCAAACAGATGGTTCCTCTGTAGTACTTACAAATATTGCTACATTAAATAATGCTCGTGTAGATATGTGGGGCGATCCAAGTGTAAACTGGTTTGTTGATTACAACTACGAAAATATTGATCCTGTTACAGGATTACCAACTGGTACACTTCGTATTCCTGCATTCTTGATGCATAACTATCGCTATGTAGATTCTCGTTCTATTTTAAAACGCAGCTGCGACTATGTACGTGCTGAATTATTGGCTTTGATTAAAGAACATGGTTTACCTGGTATGCCGCATGTGAAAGCTGATGAAGTTGTAGATATCATTTTCACATCTGCAACAGAACTAGAATTCTGGGTAAAAACTCCATCTAGAACAGTTACCAAAAAAGAATTATCCGTATCCCAAAAATTACAAGAACAATACTGGCAACGTACTCATGGTACAGTTCGCACTGCATTAGAACAAGCTGTTGAACGTCTTGATAGATATGGTATGGTTGCTGAAATGGGTCATAAAGAAGTAGGTGGCGTTAAAGCTAAACTTGATGAAGATGGTCATGAAGCAGTTGTATTAGAACAATTAGAAATCGACTGGAAATTCTCAAATAATCCATTACAAACAGCAGATAATGAATTACAAGCTCGTATCATTGTTCGTGAAGTATTCCGTGAAAATGGTCTTGATGTAACATTTAATGCAAAACCAATAATTGGTGTAGCTGGTTCTGGTGAACATACTCATTTTGGTGTTATGGCTAAATTAAAATCTGGTAAAGTTGTTAACTTATTTAGCCCAGAAGATATGCGTAAAGAATCTGCTAGCTCTTTAGGCATTGGTGCAATTATGGGACTTTTAAAACACTATGAAGCCATTAATCCATTCATCAGCTCTACAACAGATTCTTTAAACCGTTTAAAACCTGGGTTTGAAGCGCCAGTATGTATTGTTACATCTTTAGGTACTGATCCATCTGAACCTAGCCGTAACCGTACAATCCTTTGCGGTTTAATTCGAGATATCGATAATCCTATGGCGACACGTTATGAATTGCGTTCTCCAAATCCTTACACCAATACATATACTGCTTTAGCGTTGATCTTTATTTCTGCATTTGATGGTATGAAATATGCCATTACATCTGGTAAAACACAAGCTCAATTGGAAGCAGAGCTTTCCAAAGAAGTAGGTGAAACATCTGATTATCTTGCTACAAATCGTGCATACCGTACTGAAAAAGATGTGTTTGATGATTTCACACAAGAAGAACGTAATCAAATGTTTGGTGTTGCTCCAGCTACTGTATGGGAAAACATAAAGGGTTACCAAAATAATCCTGAATTAGTAGAAACATTGGCTCAAGGCAATGCATTTGCTAAAGATTTAATGGACTCTTTTATTGCGTCCATTCTTAAACGCTGGAAACTAGTATTGGCTAACCGCTTAATCCCAAACAATTTGGATACAGTTCGTAGCATGGTTGCAATTCATACTGACAGCCGAAATAGTGTAGATGATAAACGCTTTGCAGAAGTTAATGACTTACGTTTCTACCTTGCTAAAGATAGTGATGATCGTAAATCCTTATTCACTCGTTTAATTGATGCACTTAATGATGGTGAATATGATTTAGCATCCCAATTACAAATCGAAATGAATGATAAAATGGAAGAATTAGAAGCTAAATACGCTAACTACGCTAAAAATATCTTCTAATAAAATCAATTTATTAATAAAAATGGCCTCTACTACGGTAGAGGCCATTTTTCATTTAAATATATCTAAATAAATTAGATATATTCAAACAAAACGATTTAAATTTTATTCGTTATGTCCAATAAATTTTTCTACTAGTACTAAACAACAAACTAGAACTAAAATGGAAATAGACCATAATAACATATTTAAAGCTGATTCATGATCGATAATTAGTAAACGAACAATGGCGGTAATACCAATATATAAGAAGAAATCAAGAGGAAAATGGAAATTATTCTTAAAGTACTTAATTATGAGTGCAATAAATTCAAAGTAAAGAAAGAAGGTAATTATCTCTTCAATCAATAAAGAATAAGTACTATAGCCTTGAATATTGGCCCATGCAATAAAACCAAAATTTACTAGACTATTGATTAAAGCAATGCATAAACCAATGCCAACACCAATAAGTGCAATATTTTTAATGGTTAATATAAGCTGAGAAATACGAATCCACATACATACTCCAATTAAAATAATAAATTACTATAGGACATATAAAAAGACCGTACACCGTACGGTCTTTTTACCTTTATATTAAGCTATTAGCAAAAATCTTAAGATTAGATATCAGCTTTAATAGCTTCTAATGCAGCATCGAAGTTAACTGCTTGAGTTACTTCAGGTACATATTCAACATAAGTTACTTTGTTATCTTTGTTGATTACTACAACGCCACGAGTTAAAAGACGAAGCTCTTCAATCAAGAAACCATAGTTTTCACCGAAGGAAGCATCTTTGTGGTCAGACAAAGTAATAACTTTATCTACGCCTGCAGCACCACACCAACGTTTTTGAGCGAATGGTAAGTCCATAGAAATTGTCAATACGACTACATCTTCGGAAAGTGCTGTTGCATCTTGGTTGAACCAACGAGTTTGAGCATCACAAACACCTGTATCAAGGGAAGGAACAACGGAGATAACTTTTACTTTACCTTCGAAGTCTTTTAAAGTTTTAGCTTGCAAGTCATTGCTCAATACAGTGAAGTCTGGAGCTTGTTGACCTACTTTAATTTCTGGGCCAACTAATGTGATAGGGCCACCTGCAAATGTTACTACGCCAGTACGTTTTTCCATGTTGTATTCCTCCTAAGAGTTTTAATTCTAATTATGTAAAATATAATTTCTTTATATGCATAGTATAACATTTACATTACCATAAGTAAACTAAAAAATTCGATATAGTATTAATTAAAAAGATCTTTACGATTGATTACTGTAAAAATTTAAAGAGGCCATTTAACTAATATTAATATTGATGAAATAGAACTACTACTGTAATAAAATATTTAATCTAACTGTTATACGTATAGGTGTATTAATGTATCATAAAAAATGTGTATACTATAAAGAGAAAAGTTAACGTAATAAAATTTGTTGATTTAGCTTTTACAGTATTGATTTAAATTCATTTACAATATAATGATACTAGTAATTATATAGGCAATGATTTTGATTAGACTTAATAGGATATGTTAGAGAGGACCTATGAAACCAATAGATTTATTTATGCAGTTTTTCCGGCGTGAAGGCTGGATCTATGCCATTGGCTTAACTATGTTGATGGCAATTGACGTGGCTTTTTTATTTGTTCCTCAATTTATTGGTAATGCTATAGATACGTTGAGCAATAATAAGGAAGGGTTAGTCACTTATATTTTTTATTTCATTTTATTATTTATTATTATCACTATTTTAAAAGTTATCTCACGCAGAACCCTATTAGGCTCTATTCGTCGCATGGAGTATCTTTTTCGTGAGATTTTGTGTAGTAAAGCATTACAAGTAAAAACAACGTACTATGAGGCTAATGGACCTGGTAAGGTTATGGCGCTCATGACTAACGATGTAACATCGCTACGTGTTGCCCTTGGTCTAGGTGTAATGATTATAGTGGATATTATTTTCTATTCCATTGTGGGCTCCATAATTTTAATTCAAAAGATTAATACTGTATTAGCTTTTAAAATTATGACACCTGTATTCTTAATTATTGTGGCTATATTTGTACTAGGCAGAAAGCTACGTATTAAACAACGTAGTGCACAAGCTACTTATAGCGATTTAACAGAGTTTGGACAAGAGTTATTTCAAGGGATGGATGTTATTCGCGCTTTTAATCGTGAAAGCATTATCTCTAATTCTTTTGAAAAAATAAATAAACTTAATTATAAGAAGAATATGGATGTTGCACTACTAGATGCAATATTAACACCGTTGACAAGAATTGCACCCTTTATTTGTATCAGTATTAGTATTTTTATTTGTGGACATTTAGCTGTAGAAGGCAAAATGACTATAGGCGAATTTGTTACTATTAATTCATTCATAATGTTAATTGTGGGACCTTTAATAGGCTTTGGTGGCCTTATTTCTATTGTACAAAAAGGTCTTGCTTCTTTAGATCGTATCATGGATTTCTTACATTTGCCTACAGAAACAATAGATGATACCGATGAAGTACTGCCGCTTGAGGATATTCATATTCGATACTTAGATTTTACTTATGAAAACTCTAAAGGGCATGCATTATCTCAGTTGACAACGACAATACCAAAAGGTTCTTTTATTGGTTTAGTTGGTAAACCCGGTTCTGGCAAAAGTACATTGTTTAAATTGCTTATTGGATTACAAGAGTGTCCGGAAAAATCTATTTATTTTGGCAGTCAAGATTTAGCTACTGTTTCTTTATCAAAGCTTAGAAACTCAATTGCTTATGTGCCGACACAATCTTACCTATTAAGTACGACCATTGCTGATAATATTAAATTTGGTAAAGATTTATCCATGCATGAAACTGTAGAGTTGGCAGCACAAAAGGCAGACTTATATAGAGATTTAGGCGATTTGTTAAACGATGATTTACATGAGCTTGCTGAAGAAGGTCATGATTTATCAGGTGGTCAAAAGCAGCGAATCAATATGGCTCGCGGCTTTTATAAAAATGCACCATATTTATTGCTAGATGATTGTTTTTCTGCTTTAGATGCAGTAACAGTGCAGATAAAATACTAGTATTTGATGAGGGGCGTATCGTAGAAGAAGGTACTCATGAGGAATTATTAGCTAACAATGGTTTATACCGTACCTTATATGAAGCGCAGAATGGAGGAGACCATCATGAAGAAGCGTGATCTAAGAAATGACTGGGCTCTATTCTCCTATATAACTGGCTACATTAAGCCTTATTTAGGTATTCTATTTTTAGCAACGGTTGCGCTCGCAGGAAATTTAGTACTATTACTTTTACGCCCATATTTAACTAAGCAAGTTATCGATCTTGGATTTGCCACTAATGATATCGCTGTTATTGAATACTATGCTTTAATGTATGGCTTTACTATAATTGGTAGTGTATTGTTTATCTTTGTAGAGAATTACTTTTTAAAAAGTTTTGGTCAAAAAATTATCTATAATATTCGTAGTATTATATTCCAAAAGATTCTTAATAAACCACATGATGAATTTTATAAGTTGCCAATTGGGAATTGGGTAACTCGCATTACTAATGATGTAGAGTCATTACGTACATTATATACAGATGTAATTCTGAATTTGGCAAGTAGCGGTTTAATGATTATTGGTATATTAGGATTTATGTATGCCATTAATGTACCTTTAGCAATAATCATGACAATTTTACTACCTATAATGGGTGGAATTATTTGGGTGTTTCAAAAGTTTTCTCGCAAAGCATTCCGTCAGGTAAGACGTTCTGTAGCTGCTTCTAATGCAAGCATCAAGGAACTGTTAAATTATATTGTAATCGTAAAATCCTATGGTGGCGAAAGAGCAATTGAGGAACGTTATAATACTGTTAATAAAGGTTTCTTAGAAGCAGGTCTTTTTGAGGTTACCACATTTTCTATTTTTAGACCGCTCGTAGATGGTCTATTCTTTGTTGCGTTAATTGTTATTTTTACAACTACGAATTTAATAGACTCCGTAGCTGATGCTGGTACAGTATTTGCCTTTATACAATATATGGACCGATTCTTCCAACCATTAAAGGAAATTGCAGATAAATATAACTCTCTACAAAGCGCATTAGCTGGTGCTGAAAGATTAGTTCCCTTATTAGAGGAAGAAGAGCGTCAGATGGCTAATGAAGTTCCTGATGAATTTAAACATATAGAGACTATTGAATTCGAGCATGTATGGTTTTCCTATGAAAATAACGACGTTTATGCGCTAGAGGACTTTACATTCACTATTAAAGCTGGAGAATTCATAGGTATTGTAGGTCCTTCTGGTAGTGGTAAATCAACACTTTTATCATTGTTGATGGGAATCTATAAACCAACAAGAGGGGCTATCTATATTAACGGTATAAATATTGCCCAATATGATAGTTCTGTGCTTCGTCATTTAATGGGATATGTTTTTCAGCAAGCTTATCTATTTAAGGGTTCCATTAGAGATAATTTAACACTTTTTGATACATCAATTTCTAATGAGGATATGGTCAATGCAGCAAAACAAGTTAAAAAACAATTATTGGCTTTTGGCCGTACCTTGATTAAAAAAACACCTATTCTATTGTTAGATGAAGCAACGGCTAACATTGATAGTCATACGGAGAAGCAAATTCAAGCAAGTATTGAAAATATTCGAGGTAGTAAAACAATTGTAAGTATTGCTCATCGCCTTTCAACAGTAAAAGATGCCAATAAAATAGTGTATATGGAATATGGTAAAATAATAGAAATAGGATCTTTTGATGAACTTATCAACTTAAAAGGGACCTTTTATAATCTCTGGAATAATCAACACAGTGGGAGTTAGTATGGAATGTATCCAATCTAAAGATAATAAGACTATTAAGCGAATTATCTCATTAGGGCAGCGTAAAAATCGCCAAAAATATGGAGAGTACATTGTTGAAGGTATTCGATCTATTCGAGATATTGCAGCTATGGGGGCAGTAAAAACAATTGTTATACGTGAATCTAAAGCGCAAGATAAACATGTATTAGATTTATTAGACTTAGATACTGTTCAATTTGTACCTAAATTTATTGCACAAGATCCAATATTTGATAAGGTGGATAATACCGTAAATGGACAAGGTGTAGTTGCTATTGTATCAAAACCAAAATACGATATGGAAAGCATTCACATTGATGATGGTTTATATATTACATTAGATGGAGTTCAAGATCCTGGCAATCTAGGTACCATAATTCGTACAGCAGTTGCAGCAGGTGTAAAAGGTATATTTTTGATGAAAGGAACTGTGGACCCTTTTAATGACAAGACAGTGCGCAGTACTATGAGCGCCTTACATAAAATACCTTTATATGAGGATATTACCTTATCTCTGTTACATGATATGGTAACTGAGTCTAATATGACTACCTATGTAACTGCTTTAGAACATTCCAATCCTTATCATACTGTACGTTATGCTAAGCGAACTATGCTAGTATTAGGAAACGAAGGGAATGGCGTAACACCAGAGGTTATGAATCTATGTACAAATCGTATTATGATTCCTATGTATGGTGATATGGAATCCTTAAATGTAAGCGTAGCTGCTGCATTATGTATGTATAAAGTACAAGAACAATTGATGCCTTAGTATATATGATAAAAATTTATGACCTTATAAAAAGTCCTCTACTAGTATACAAGTAGGGGGCTTTTGTATTGATTTTTTAGTTGTGTATTTGGTACAATAACATATATCCTTTGTGGGAGAACAAAGTTCTCCCTTTTTTTCATGAAAAGGAAGATAACTATGTCCAAATTAATTGTAAATGCAGACGATTTTGGCCTTCATAGTGCAGTTAATGCTGGTATTATTGAAGGTCATCGTAGGGGTATTATTACCAGTACCTCTTTAATGGCAGGAGGAGAAGCTTTTACAGAAGCCGTAAGTATGGCAAAACAGAACCCTAAGTTGGGCATTGGTATTCATATTACCTTGGTAGGTGGGGTGAAACCAGTATGTGATCCATCAGAAGTTTCATCACTTCTCACACCAGAAGGTGTATTTCCAGAGAACTATGTAGAATTTATTAAACGTATTTACTCTGGCAAAATCAATTATAGTGAATTACGTAAAGAGATTCATGGACAAATAGCTCAAATAATGGATACCGGCTTAAGGGTAACTCATATTGATGGACATCAACATATGCATGTTCTACCAACGGTATTGCCAATTGTGATTGAACAGGCAAAATCCTTTGGTATACATGCTATACGTATACCCGATGAGTCTACTGGTTTTATGAATTATATGTATTCCCCAATTCGATTTCTTGGTAAAGTTGGTTTATCAACGGTTGCGGCTAATGCGCGACCAATCATACGAAATAATTGTATGACTACAACCCAATATTTTTGGGGCATGGTAAATGGAGGCCATATAAATCAGAAATCTCTAATGGGTATCCTAAAAGCGGTAAATAAACATTCTGGTACCCATGAATTGATGGTTCACCCAGGTAGTAATAGTAGTATTCTTAGTAAGCTTTATAATTGGGGTTATCATTGGGAAGATGAGTTGCAAGCACTCTGTTCCAGTCATACGCGATTATATATAAGTCAACATGATATAGAGCTCATTAATTATGGAGACTTGGTATGAGTAAAATGATGAAGAGAGGCATCTTTATGTTTCTCTTGTTGTTGGCTGTATCAATTGGTATCATTTACTATACTATTGATTTAGATGCATTGAAAGCCATATCATCTTTTAATAGTATTTCCTTATTATTAGCTGTAGTTGCTTTAGTATCAGGTATGTATTTTGATGGATTACGACTTCAAAGGCTCGTAAAAATTGGTGGTTACAAGTTATCGATACGAGCAGTGCTACGAGTTATTTTTAGTAATTATTTTATGGCTATGTTGACACCTGGAGCTAGCGGGGGTGCTGTCGCGCAAGTACTGGTGTTGAGAAGTTATGGCGTACCTATATCTAAAGGTACACCGATTGTATTAATACGTACCGTATTTTCCATTATGTTTTTGGTCATTATGCTGCCATTAGTATTCTTACGAGATGCTATTGAAATTCCATATATCTCTCGTGATATGCTTTTGATTTTTGCCGTGCTTGCTGTTATAGCGGCCTTAGTGGGAACTTATATATTACAGACTAAATATATGCGTCAATTTGTCTATAATCTAGCACAACGATTTAAAGCACATAACACTAAAGATTGGCTTTCTAAATTAGAAACATTAAATCAAGGTCTTGGTTTACTTTATAAACAACCTGTCCAATCTTTAATAGTTTTTATTGAATCTGGTTTGAGTTTATTATGCTTATATTGTATTGCACCCGCTTTAATGTATGCTTTCACACCAGATATTCCTATTATCGATATTTTAGATCGCATGATTTTATTAAATCTTATTTTGTATTTTGCACCAACCCCAGGGGGAACAGGCATTGCAGAAGGTCTATTTGTAGTATTATTTAGTGCCTTTGTACCTAATGGAACAGTGGGCATCATCGCTGTAGGATGGCGTGTTGTGGCTGAATATATGCCATTCTTCATCGGTATGTATGCAGTATTAACATTATATGGACGACAATTCGTTGCCCAAGAAACTTCAAGAGAACAATAAGGGAGTGTGCTCTATGTCTAAACCAAAAAAAGATAAATTTTATCTGGTTCAAGAAGATATTTTACCAGAGGCTATAAAAAAGACGATAAAAGTAAAAGAAATTCTAAAACTAGGTGAGGTTAAAACAATTAACGAAGCAGTTGAAAAAATGGATTTAAGTCGATCTGCGTATTATAAATACAAGGATTATGTTTTTCCATTTTTTGAAATTGCTCAAGGGAAAATTGTTAGTATTTATGTTTCTATGTCAAATGAATCTGGTATGTTATCAAGCGTTTTGAAAGCCATTGCTGAACGTAACGGTAGTATTTTAACGATTAATCAAGATATTCCATTACAAGGAATTGCGAATAGTAGTATTTCTTTTGAAACCAAGGATTTACAAGGTTCATTAGAAGATTTATTGCTAGATATTCGCTCTATGAAGGGTATTATCAAGGTAGAAATTTTAGGCCAAGCATAGGCTAATTAAGAGAGTAGGACGATTATGACCACTATAAAAATTGCTTTATTAGGTTTTGGTACTGTTGCACAAGGTACTTTTAACTTATTGCAAGACAATGCTGAATTAATTAAAAATCGTACAGGTGTCAATGTTGAAATTTCAAAAATTTATGTACGAAATCCAGAAAAATATAGTCATATTACATTACCAGAAACAGCTAAATATGTAACTGATATTGATGAAGTGTTAAAAGACGATTCCATCCAAATGGTAGTGGAATTGATGGGTGGTACAAACTTTGCAAAAGATTGCGTAGAAGGAGCCTTAAAAGCTAAGAAGAATGTGGTAACTGCAAATAAAGACTTACTAGCAGAAGCTGGTCCATACTTATTAGACTTAGCGAGTAAAAATGGGGTAGATCTACGTTTTGAAGCATCTGTTCTAGGTGGTATTCCTATAATCCGCACATTATATGAATCGTTAGCCGGTAATCGTATTACTGAAATCATTGGTATTATGAATGGTACTACAAACTTTATTTTGACTAAAATGTCTGAAGAAGGTTTAAGCTACCAAGATGTATTAAAAGAAGCACAAGATTTAGGATATGCAGAGGCAGATCCTACAGCTGATGTAGAAGGCCTTGATGCAGCTCGTAAATTGGCAATCCTTGCATCTATTAGCTTTAACCGTCGTATTTTCTTTGAAGATGTAACTGTAGAAGGTATTACTTGTATTGATACTGAAGATATAAAATTTGGGAAAGAGTTTGGTTACAATATTAAATTATTAGGTATTGCTAAAGAAACTGCTCAAGGATTATCTTTAAATGTATATCCTGCATTTATTCCTACGACACATCCATTAGCATCTGTTCGAGGATCCTACAATGCAATTTATGTTAAGGGCAATGGTATCGATGATGTCATGCTATATGGTCGTGGTGCAGGTAGCTTACCGACAGGTAGTTCTGTAGTATCTGACATAATGGAAGTGGCAAAGAATGTCTCTTATAATGAAACAGGGCGCTTGAAACCGTTCTATTATGATCAAAAAGATATTTATTCTCCAGGTAAAATCCAATCTAGCTACTACTTGCGTTTAGCAGTGGATAATAAAACAGGTGTTCTAGCAAAAATCTCTGCAAAATTAGCAGAACAAAAAATTTCTGTTTTATCCATCGTTCAACGAAATATGGATCCAGAAACTGCAGTTCTTGCCATTGTTACATCTAAATGCCCAAGATCTTATATTTTAAATCTTATAGACTCTTTTAATAGCTTGCGCTCCGTTAAGGCTGTTAATAGTGTTATTCGTATTATGGAAGCTTAATTATGAATACTGTTCGTGTACAAGTACCTGCCACTAGTGCAAACTGTGGCCCAGGTTTTGATTGCTTAGGATTAGCACTAAATCTTTATAATATATTCAGCTTTACACCAGATGAAAATGCTACAGAATATACATATACTTTTGAAGGCTTTGGCGCAGATATTTTACGCGCTGAAGATCCTAAAAAGAATCTAATTGGTTTCGCTATGGATCAAGTTTTTGCTACTGCTCAAGAACCAATTCGATATGGTCATATAACTTCTGAAACCTTGATTCCTCCCTCTCGTGGACTAGGTAGTAGTAGTACGGCTATAGTAGGGGGACTTTTACTGGCGAACGCATTAGTAAAGCATCCACTTTCAAAAGAAGAGTTACTGGTTATAGCAAATCGTATGGAAGGTCATCCAGATAATGTAGCGCCAGCTATTTACGGAAATTTATGTTGTGCTACAGGTTTAAAAAATAAGGTACTAAACACGGTCATTTCTATTCCTCCGGAGCTACATTTTGCTGTTGTAGTACCAGAAGTCATGGTATCTACTGAGTATGCTCGTTCTGTGCTACCAAATCATATTCCATTCAAAGAAGCTGTACAAAATGTAAGTCATGCTTCATTATTTGTAACAAGCTTAATTACGCATCAATTAAGTAATTTATCTGTTGCCTTAGATGACAACTTGCATGTACCTTATCGTAAGACATTGATTCCTCATTGTGATGAAGTTTTTGAAGCCGCAAAAGTTGCTGGAGCTTACGGTGCAACTATCAGTGGATCGGGTTCTACTCTAATTGCATATGTTGATAAAGCTCATGTACAAGAGGTAGCAAAGGCTATGGGGGCTGTATTCACAGCAAATGAGATTGAAAATAAAATATATTGCTTAGAAGCTGATACAACTGGAGCGTTAATTATATAGTTTATGGTATAATTATAGTGTTAGGCATAGTCCATAACAATAATTGGAGGAAACTATGAACAATATAAAAACAACACTTTTGTTAGCTACGCTAACGGCCATTTTAGTGGTTATTGGTGATATGATTGGCGGCAGAAGCGGTATGATTATGATGTTTGTCATATCCATGGGTATGAATTTTATGTCTTATTGGTACAGCGATAAAATCGTTTTAGCCCAATACAATGCTCAACCTGTTACTGCACAGTCTAATCCAAAACTATATGCAATGGTAGAGCAATTGGCTAAAAATGGTAATTTACCAATGCCAAAGGTTTATATCATTCCCAGTGAAGTACCGAATGCATTTGCAACAGGTAGAAATCCTAGTCATGCAGCAGTTGCTGTTACAGAAGGTATCCAACGTCTATTAACTGATGAAGAATTAGAAGGTGTGCTTGCACATGAATTAACACATGTTAAGAATCGAGATACATTGATTAGTACAATTGCAGCTATGATGGCTGGTGCTATTTCTATGATAGCCAATATACTTCAATTCACTGCCATATTTGGGCGCTCTGATGATCGAGAAGGCACTAACCCTTTGGCGCTTCTTGGTACGATCATTATTGCACCTATCGCAGCTGGTCTTATTCAGATGAGTATTTCCCGTACTCGTGAGTTTTTAGCTGATGAGGGGGGCGGAGATATGTGTCGCAATCCATTAGCACTGGCTTCTGCACTTGCAAAAATTGACTACTACTCTAAACATGGTGCATTGCCTAATGCAAGTAATGCTACAGCCCATATGTTTATTATTAACCCTATGATGGGAATTGGTGAAAGCTTGAGCAATCTTTTTAGTACACATCCTCGCACGGAAGAACGTATTCAAAAGTTAAAGAAACAAGCTATGAATCCAAAGTATAAAGAAAAGGCAATATTATAATTAGTATCTACTGGAGGGTATCATGCAAGAAACATTAGTTTTAATTAAACCAGATGCAGTTAAACGTCAATTAAGTGGTGAAATCCTTAGCCGTTATGAACGTAAAGGCCTTGTTATTAAAGCATTAAAACTCTTACAAGTACCTCGTGAATTAGCGGAAGAACACTATGCAGAACATAAGGAAAAGCCATTCTTTGGTGAATTAGTTGATTTTATTACATCAGGCCCAGTTCTTGCTTTTGTGTTAGCTGGTGAGAACGCAATTGTATCCGTACGTGCTTTAAACGGAGCAACAAATCCTGTAGATGCTGCCCCTGGTAGTATTCGTGGTGACTATGCCCTAACAATGGATGCTAACGTAGTACATGCTTCTGATTCTCCAGAAGCTGCTGCTCGTGAAATTCATCTTTGGTTCCCTGAATACAAATAATCTCAAGGTTGGGATCAATTAGCTTTTATTTCTACATCCATGTATATCTATAGGAGGTAATCATATGGCAAGTAGTGTTTATACAAAAACAGGTGATGCTGGTACAACTGGTTTATACACGGGAGAACGTGTACAGAAATCATCTTTACGCGTAGAAGCTTATGGTACAATCGATGAATTACAAGCTTTTTTAGGATTGGCTCGCGCTTATGCTGAAAATCCACGTGTTGCTGCTGAATTATACGATATTGAGCGAAACTTATGGACATTAATGGCTGATATTGCAAGTTTAAATACTGCTCCGGTAATTACTGAGCAATATGTAAAGCATTTAGAAAAAGTTATTGATCGCTTTGATGCAAAGTTAGAACCTTTATCTAGTTTTGTCATTCCCGGTGAAAAACAATCTTCTGCTTATTTACATGTAGCTAGAACGATTACTCGACGTGCGGAACGCGCTTTATGGCGAGTATTAGACGCTGGTGAAAGTGTTCACGAATCTAATTTAAAATACTTAAATCGTCTATCCGACCTTTGCTTTATCTTGTGTCGTGTAGAGGAAGAACTTGGAGCTGAATAAACAAAAAAAGCTATGTATTTTACATAGCTTTTTGCTCGTTATAGACCTATTGTGAAATTGTTTGGTTTAAAACATCTTGAGGGCTAGGATAGTAAAAGAAGATATGAGGAATTTCATAACGGAATTTTTCTCTTAATAAATTGGCTAATGTTGTTTCAAAGTTTATAATTTTATCAGCGCCGAAATCAAAGTCTTCAACTAATACTAATAGTTGTGCTTCAACTTGCGGTGCATTTTCAGGTAAAGCTTCTGGTGGTAGAGGAACATTCACTACTACTCGTGCAGTACCAATATATTTACCTTGTCCGTCATCGATGGCAACACGATATGTATTATCCCATAGCGTAGCCATCATTTTTAGTTTCATATTCATAATTTCCATAGTATCGCTCCTTTGTTATACTTATAATGATACTGAAATT
>QWCL01000849.1_pt1 | contig 15484 bp, 10 predicted proteins | sample 1972551 | NCBI WGS metagenome assembly QWCL01 (sample SAMN09866709, study PRJNA288562) | Human oral metagenome isolate term2_saliva, whole genome shotgun sequencing... | isolation source: mouth | host: Homo sapiens | place: USA: California
TAGTTGCTGCGTTAGGGTCTGATGGATAATGATAGTAATATAACACATTATCTTTTTCATTAGGGTGGTTAACTAGTGGATTATCTACTGTTATAGTATCACCTACAGAATAAGTTTTTCCGTCAGAACCTACTATAGTGTAGTAAGGATATTCAGGTGTTGTAAAACCTTCTTCTACAGTATAGGGTTCATTGGTTGTAGTTACTCGTCCAGAAAGCCCCATATAGTCTTCTAGATTTGGGTAGAACGAGTCCTTAATATAAAACATGCGATAATCTTCACTATAAGATGTGGCTTCTTCAGCGTACACATGCTGTGTTGTAATACCGATACCTTGAGATTGAGCAGCTGTTGCTACTGTAATAGTAGCGACCAAAACAATCCCATATTTTGCAAATTTAATAATTTTATTGTTAAGAGACATGATACATGTCCTCCTTCTGAAAATATTTTTAAAGATCTAGTCTAGAATAGTAAAAATCAACTCTGCTTAAATAATACCATAAAACATAAAAAATGTCAAGCTAATTTTATTAATTTCGTTATAAAAACTTGATTTTTATAACGCTTTTGGTTATAATGGGCCTTAGGAAAACTATAATTTTTATAAAGGTGGAAGGGAATTATAAAGATGAAAAGGCATAAAATAATATTTGGCTTAGTTTTAATTGTTGCTATTTTGAGTTTGGGCGCAAACATTTTTCAGTTTATTAGATATAATAACGATGTAACTGCGGTAAAAAGCCCAGTTGGAACGGTTTGTAACGATAAAATTATCGATAAATACAATAATATAAAAGGACCAAAAGATGCGTATGAGAAGAACTCAAAAGCATTGGGTGAAGAAATTTCAAAAATGGCAGGAAATGAAAAAGATGCTAACTGCGTGGCGATAAGGTTTTCGATTGGTACAAATAATCAAGAAGAAACTTATAAAACTTTAAAAGCGATGGTGGAAAAAGGCCAAAGCCCAAGTCTTAAAATCGAAAATGTGCGTACTATATATAGAATGGATCCTTCCGGAGTTCAGATTAATAGTGTAGAGGATGCCCTTAATGAATAGTAAAAAAGTTTTTTTAGCTATAGCACTAGCTTTATTTGGTGTTATATCTTTTTCTAAAGGCGCAAATGCTGATGTTCCTCAGGTTGTCCGAAATCAATTACGGGATTCGTGTAGGGCATTCACGATGTATGAAGTCAATTATGATGGAACAAGAACATTCTTCGATAGATATAGCGGTAAAAATGATGTGGGTACAGCAAACTGGGTTTCTACTGATATGAATGGAGACAATAACGTTAATGCTGTTTATGAAAAACGTGATTTTGAGATTAGTGAAAATAACAGAACCTTCTACATGAATACAGCCGTATTGCCTTGTTTTGGTGGTGCGGAAGGGTCTGCAGTTAACGTTAGGATCGATGCGGGGCGTGGAAATGCAGGAGATTTTATTGTTGAGCCTTCCGAAGCTTACGGAGTTTCGGGGTCGGGATTTTATCATTTATATCGTTCTTCTCCAGGAGAGCTAAAACGCAGTGGTAGGATTAAAATTACCGTTAAGTCGAATGCGTTAAGAAGGTTTAGAGATGGTGACTACATTAATTTTTGGTTTCATCAATGTGCTAGGGCAAGCTTAAGTAGCGAAAACTATCCTGCATCACAAGACCCTTATGAGTATAGACAGAATAATAATCCAGGAGGTTGTTATAGCCGCCAAATAAGCATACGCGTCAGAGTGCCAAATAGATTTAATGTTGAATCTAGTACTAGGGCCGCTGTATTGAATTCTAGCCAGAGTCTAAATTCTAATGATTCAAGGTTTAGGGATAATGGCCGAAGCAATCCACAGGTGGCAAAAGTTGGTCAATGGGTTTCATTTAGACACCGCGTAACAGCTAAAGACTTTAATAGATCTGATGTTCAAGGTTTTGGATCGTACACTACTTTCAGGAATAGCGGTAGTGGGGATACACCTATTAGTAGCAACGGTGGTTTTATTTGGCGAAGATATGGTTATGAATCTCAAAAAACTTTGATTAACCAAGGTCTTCTTACCGACCCAGTAAATAGCGTGAATGGAAATAACGAAACATTCAGGGTTACTAAGAATATGGCTGGAAAAACTATTTGTTCAAGTATGGTATATAGAGTCGAAGCTGGAGATGTAGATGGGCGCAATAGATATAACCAAAGAACAAATGAGGCCTGTGTATATGTTCCGTATAACTTTGATATTACCCCTTGTGTGCAAATAGACAGAATTAAAAACTGTTCAGGTGGTGATATTGATGTGCCAACTGATGGTAAAATTCCACCAGATCCAAATAATGGCGAAGAGATTGAGGTTCCTGACAATGGAACAGTAACTTCTCCTATTAAGTATAAAATTACAACTTGGCGCGTTCCTGCTGCTAGAGAAGGTCGCGTAACTGCAAATAATAAGCGAGAAAACGAAAACGGCGACACTTGTGCTGCGAATAATGTCTACTGGCAAGATTATCAAGGGCTAGAAAATTGTAAAGTTGTTAGAGAAGATAGCTCTGGAAGATCGTATGATAAAAATACGAGAATTGCAGACTTTGTTCCTGAAATTGAAGATGGGGCTGAAGTTGGAACGCGATATTGTGTGGCGCTTTCAATCTCACCATACAGAATGCTAGATACGCAAAGTAAGGCTGAGCAAGAAGCAAACAATAGGCAGTGGAGACACAGTGCGCCAATCTGTATTAGGGTTGTAAAAAAGCCAAAAGTTCAGTTCTGGGGAAATGGTGTATTTTCTCGCGCAGGTATCAGAACTAGTTTATCTTCAACGAAAGAAGGAGTATTGGGCTCTTGGGTTGAGTATGAAGCTATAACAGGTGGAACTATCCGAAATTTCCGCACAGAATCTTCACAAAGCACACGTCGATTAGCTATTGAAAACTATACTTCAACAGGTAATTTTGGACAAGGGGCTCCAAGTATTGATTCAGTTATTAGTTCGATTTCTTCTAAGTTCCCTAGGGCAAACTTAGATAATACAACAACAAGAGTTGCTGTTTATAATAACAACAATACTACAATAAATGGACTAACCGCGAACAGGCGAACAGAGGTTATTTATGGTAATAATCTTCGAATCTCTGGCGATATTGTGAATAGCGATAGGACTGTGAATAGTGATAATGATTTTAGGCAAATAATAATTATCGCAAATGGAAATATTACTATTGACCCTGGCGTTAGAACTGTTGATGCTTGGTTGATTGCTAGAGGAACGATTAATACTTGTGCCGTAGGTGGCAACCAGAATGAGCGAGATGTTACAGTAGGAAATTGTAACGAACAATTGCGAATTCGGGGCGGAACACTTTCGAATAGACTAGGATTGTGGCGAACGCATGGTTCTGATGGAAGGACTGCCAGTTCTCTTTCGGAACCAGCAGAGATAATCAATCAATCTGCGGACACGTATCTGTGGTCGCAAACACAATCTGGTGGTGAAGGAAAGATTGTAACGACTTATACCAAGGAACTTCCGGTACGATATTAAGGAGAAACAATGAAGAGTAATAAGAATTTTAAAAAAGGTGGCGTTTCGATATTTATCGTTATTGTTGTTGGTGTTTTGGTTTCAATTATGTCGGCAAGCTTCCTTAGGCTTATGTTTCGAGATCAAGAGCAAGCTAGCAAGTTAGACCTTTCACAAAGTGCTTACGATAGTGCGCAGGCTGGAGTTGAAGATGCAAAAAGGTTTTTGCGAATATTCCGATCGGCCTGCGGCGCATCCGGAACGGGTAGTTTTGAAGGGGTAACCTATAACTGTAACGCTATGAGAAGTGCAATCCAAAATGAGAGTTGTTATACTCTAGCGACTGCAGGAATTGGTAATTCTAACGGTGAAACAATCATTCAAACAACCTCTGGAGCCGGTGGAGCAAGTAACGATGCGAGTCTAAATCAGGCATACACCTGTGTGAAAATTAGAATGAACACTTCTGATTTCCTAGGAAGAACTAATGATGGTTCGCCTTCGGTGATTAATCTTAAGGGTACTACAGCGTTTGATCGTGTGCGTATTCGATGGCACTCAAGAGAAAATATGACAAACGGTAATAATATCTCGTTAGACTCATTAAGCAATCCGTCGGCACGCCCAAATATTAATGCGCAAAACTGGCGTAATCAAAACCGACCTGCCATTTTGAAGGCTCAATTCTATGGTTATGTTCCAGGTGTTGGAAGATCATCTTCAAGTATGGATACGCCATATCCAGATGATGGAAATGGTGCAAGTGAAATGCTTTTCTACCCAACAAATAGTATTAGTGCATTAAGTTCGAATGTATCAAATATGCCAACAGTTCGAAGAAATGAATCTTCTTCACAGGCAACCACTGACTATACTTTTACGAGATGTTCAGATAGAATGGATGCAAATTCTAATGCGTATGCCTGCGAAACGACGGTAAATATTGGCAGAGTTCGAGGTGTTCAGCCTAGCGATGTTCTTTATTTACGTTTAACACCTAATACTATAGTTGATTTTGCTGGTGTACAACCAAAAGTTGACTCAACTGGTCGTGCTAATACACAGTTAAGGCGCGTAGAGAGTAGAATTGGATTTAATGATACTAGCTTCCCGGTTCCTTTGTTCTCAGCGCAAACTGAAAGTAACGAAGAACCTATTTGTAAAGATTTTTCAGTAACACGATTGAGTAATTCAAATGTTAACTGTAGAAATCAGTAATATAAAAATAGCCTTTTGAAAGGCTATTTTTTGTTTGGTTTAATTTATTTCGCGTATTCGATTGCTCGAGTTTCTCGTATGATATTAACTTTAATTACGCCAGGATATTGCATTGTGCTTTCGATTTTATCGGCAATATCTCGAGCCATTTTAATTGCTGAAAGATCATCAACGGCTTCAGGAGAAACAATTACTCGAATCTCGCGACCGGCTGAGATTGCGTAAGCTTTGTTTATACCTTTGAAACTTGTAGCAACATTTTCAAGCTCGCGCATTCGTTCTACAAAGTTTTCAGCAGAAGCGTTTCTTGTTCCTGGTCGAGAAGCACTCATTGCGTCAGTTATTTTAACTATGATTGCTTCAACCGTAGTAGCTTCAACATCTTCGTGATGTGCGGCTATAGCGTTAACTACGCGCGGATCCATACCGTATTTTTCAGCAAGTTCAGCACCGATTTGGGCGTGTTTTCCTTCAATTTTATGAGTTACGGCTTTTCCAATATCATGGAACAGAGCAGCAGTTTTGGCGATTGTTACATTTGCGCCAATCTCTTCAGCGATGAGTCCAGCAACATTAGCCATTTCGGTTGAATGTTTGAGAACATTTTGGCCGTAATCAAGCGCAAGTCTAGCAATTTGGCGGCGGACAGGGTCGAAACTTGATAAAACAACCATTCCAGGAGTGTCGTCAACGAGGATATCTACGCCAGTTTCGCGCTGAAGGGCTTGAATATTGCGACCTTCTTTTCCGATAATTCTGCCTTTCATCTCGTCGTCTGGGAGCTTAAGAGCAGTGACGGTTCTTTCGGCTGTAACTTCGCTAGAAATTCTTTCCATAGCTGAAACTAAAATTGTTTGAGCGCGTTCCTCAGCATCTTCAGTTGCATTTTTTTGAAGTTTCGCAACTAGGTTTATCATATCTTGAGTTACGCTTTTTTCGGTAAGTTTAAGGATTTTCTCGGCAGCTTCTTTTTTCGAAAGTTTAGCAATTTTCTCGAGTTTTTCATGCTGTTTTTTTCGAATCTCCTTAACTTCATTTTTAAGTTTTTCAACTTCAATTTCGTCATTTCGAAGCTTTTCATTGCGAGAATCAATCTGATCAAGCTTTCGATCGAGTGATTCTTCGCGCTCAGCCAAACGATTTTCTGTTTTTCGAATTTCCTTGCGTCGTTCAGATTCATCTTCGTTAGCTTTTTCGGTAATTCTTAATGCTTTTTCATTAGCTCTTTCTAGGATTTCGGCTGACTTTTTTCTTGCCTCGGCGATAATTTTATCGGAGTTATTTTTTGCATTTGCAGATTTTATTTTTTGATACGTAAAAGCTCCAGCACCGCCAAACAGAACGCCAAGCGCAGCTATCAGTATATCCATATTTTTCCTTTCACCAAAAATTAATTTAAAAAATCAAAAAGCAATTACTATGTCCAAACCCATTTTACCATAAAAAAGTTATTTTTCAAAATTGCGAAAAAAAATATTTTAGTGTATAATTTAATTATGTTTATGTCTTTTTTAACTTGGTGGTATGGAAAAGGTCTAGCTTGGCGTGCAGAAAAAATATTAGATGGAGTTGAGCGGTCGATAGATACTTTTTCTCTTGGACTATTAGTGAAAACTTGGTTTTCGCCGTTTCGCCAGATTGATGCGATTGCGGTTTCGAATATTTCGCTTGAAGTCCGAATTCGAAAATTCTTTGACAAGCTTTTCTCACGGTTTATCGGTGCTTTTTTAAGAACAATAGTGATGATAATTGGTGTATTTTTTATTGCATTTAAAGCTTTGTGGGGCTTGGTTTTATTATTGTTGTGGTTAGTTTTACCAGTTTTACCATTAGTTCTTGTTGTTATTTTTACAACAGGCTGGACACCAAAAATTGTCCCAAAAATCCGTGATGATTTTATGACTTGGCAAAAAAATAGTAGCTTAAAGAAAGAAGTGAAACCAGCTAAAACAAAGAAAAGGGGTTGGCTATGAGTTTTAATTATAACCATTTACGAGCAAAAAAATCACGCTTAATGAATATTTTAAGGTTGTTTTTACCCCTCTTAAATTTACTTAAGATTGTTGGCGCTATAAGTGGTTTTTCTTTAATTTTTATGGATTCGGCTTTGGGCTGGATAGTTTTAGCTATTGTTTCGGTTGTAACAATACTGATTAACTGGTGGAACGGTGAATTGCATAGATTGGCGCCTTCGGCAGAATTCACTATTGAAGGGCAAATGGCAAGCAATATACTCGGCAGGTTGTCAAAAAACCCAACAAGTGAACAGATTGCTAAAGTTGTTCTTGAAAGTTCTGGTGGAAAGTTTATTGCGGCTAGGTTTGGGCTTGGAAAAACTACAATAGAAAGTCTAGTTCAGATTCCGCAAAATTCTCCAGAAAATATTTTTCAAACTGCGCTTCAAATTCAACAAAAATTAAAAACTAAAACTGTTTCAGGGTCAGTTTTAGCTTTAGCTATTGTTCGAAATTTTCCAAATTATGAAACACTTTTAGCTCAATTTTATGTTGATTTTGAAGATCTTGAGAGGGGCGTACTCTGGCATGACCATATTTTTTCGCTAATTAATAAATCTAAGATTCCGATGAAAACTGGTGGAATCGCAAGAGACTGGTCGTTCGGATATACGCCAACATTGAATCGTTTCGGGGTAAATATTACCAACCAGGTATCAAATAATATTTTAATGTCTTCTAATCTAGAGCAGCACAAAGAGCTGGTTTCGAAGATGATTGAACAATTTAGCGGTCAAGGTAAGCAAAACATTGCTCTTATTGGTGTTGATGGTGTTGGAAAGACGACGGTTGTAAATTCTTTTGCGGCAAAAATCGCTAATGGTAATGAAAAAATACCTTCAAATCTAAAATTTAGACAAGTTATCTCATTGGATGCATCTTCGTTGATTGCTGCGGCTCCTGGGCGCGGTGAAATTGAGAATTTACTAAATTATGTTTTGAATGAAGCGTATGCTGCTAAAAATATTATTATTTGTCTTGATAATGCACAATTATTCTTCGAAGACGGGGTTGGTTCAGTTGATGTTTCGAACTTGCTTCTACCAATAATTCAAGGCGGGGTTTTACGTATGATTTTAACCATGGATGAGCAGAGATTTTTACAGATTTCAGCTAAAAATCCAGCCTTAGCGCAAGCAATGAATAGGTTGCAAGTAAATCCGGCCAATTATGATGAAACTTTGGCAGTTATGCAGGATAAGCTTTTGCTTTTCGAACACCAAAACGGAGTTTTATATCAATTTCAAGCACTTAAAGAAGCTTATCGGCTAAGTCAAAGGTATATTTTTGATTTAGAGATGCCAGGTCGAGCGGTTAGATTGCTGGAAATGTCCGCTGGTTTTGCTGAGAATAAGATTGTCACAGCTAGCTCGGTTGAAAAAGCTATTGAGCAAACTATGAATGTTAAAATTTCGACAGCAAACGTTGATGAAGAAAAGGAAACTCTTCTGAATCTAGAAAATCTACTTCATGCACGAATGGTTGGGCAGGAAAAGGCTGTTTCAGTGGTTGCAAATGCCTTGCGTCGAGCAAGAACCGGAGTTCGAAACCAGAATCGACCAATTGGAACGTTCTTATTCCTTGGTCCAACTGGTGTTGGAAAAACTGAGCTTTCGAAAGCGCTTTCTGAAGTATATTTTAATGGCGAAGATAATATTATTCGTCTTGATTTGAATGAATATGTGAATCTTGATGATGTTTCGCGATTGATTGCGGATGGATCGCGCGATGCAAGTTCGCTAACTGCTCAAATGATGAAAAAACCTTTTTCGGTTGTGCTTTTAGACGAAATTGAAAAAGCGCACCCGAATGTATTGACGGCACTTTTGCAAGTTTTGGATGAAGGTATTTTGCGTGATGAGAAAAACCGGGAAGTCTCGTTTAGGGATGCGATTATTATTGCTACATCTAACGCTGGAGCGGAAAGGATTCAAGAACTTATTGCACGCGGTTATGATTCTACGAGTGCCGAAGAAGTTATCGTAAACGATTTGATAGCTAGTCGTGAATTTAGACCTGAATTCCTAAACCGTTTTGATGAGATTGTTGTTTTTGAGCCACTCACAAAAGAAAATCTATTGCAGATTATTGATCTTATGATTGCAGGAGTAAATAAAACCCTTGCTGGGCAAAAAATTTCAGTTTCAGTTACGCCTGAAGCACGATTGATGCTTGCAGAGATGGGCTACGATCCAAAATTGGGAGCTCGACCAATGAGAAGGGTAATTCAGCGTGTTGTAGAGAATACAATTGCACGAAAAATGCTTTCGGGTGAAGCCCAGCCTGGTTCAAACATTGAGATTACACCGGATATTGTTCAGCAAAGTTAAGATATAAAAAATAAAATCGGCGAGATAATCGTCGATTTTTAAATTCATTTTTTGGAGGGCCAGGAGGGGCTCGAACCCTCGACACCCTGCTTAAGAGGCAGGTGCTCTAACCGGCTGAGCTACTGGCCCAATACTTGTATTATAGCATATTTATTTTTAAAAATAAAGTCTTTTTTATTTTTTAGGACTTATTTTATAAACAAAATGAGCTCCAGATATTTTAAAGGGTTTTAAATTTTTAATTTCAAAACCATAACTTATAAATAACAGATCAGTTTTTTGATGATTTGCTTGAATTTGTGCGAGTTTTAGCATTTTTTCGATTCTTTCAGAGTGGCCAAAAGTGTAGAAAATGGTGATTTTTTCGATAGGGAAGACGTGCCAGAAATTTCGAAAATAAATTTGTGTATTTTTGGAGTTTCTCAGTCTTATTTTTGAAATTAAAACTAAAAATGGGTTAATTTCAAAACCAATTGATTTTGCACTAAAATTGCTTGCAGTTTTTAAAACGACACCATCGCCCGATCCAATATCGGCTAAAATGTCGTTTTTTTGAAAGTTTAAGTTTTTCGAAAAGTTTGATTAATTCTTTTTTGTGAGTTGGAACATAAGGCGCTCCGAAGAAAACTGTCAAAAGAAAAACGGCAAGAATGACGCCGAAAATAAATAAAAATAGATAAAAAATAATTTCCATAAGATTAAATTTGGTACCCCCGGTAGGACTCGAACCTACGGCCAGGAGGGTAGAAACCTCTTACTCTAATCCACTGAGCTACGGGGGCGTACCTAAAATAATTATATCAATTTTTTTTAAAAAAGTCCATATGTTTATTTTAAAGCAAAAACCTCCAGATAGTGGAGGCTTATGCTAAAACAAAAAAGATCAAATGGTGCGGGCGGAGAGAATCGAACTCTCATCACTTGCTTGGAAGGCAGGTATATTAGCCGTTATACGACGCCCGCATAAAAATATTATAACAAAAATTTTCTATAAAAGCAACACTTTTTTTGAAAAAATAACATGTTTATGTTAATATAATAACATGAAACTGAATGATTATGTCGTGAAATCCAACTTGGAAGAAGTTGCTCACTCTAGTGGTTATGCTAAAGCTCAATCTGGTCGACGTTTTGGCGCTGCTAGTACGCAAAGTTTTAGTCAGCGTCAGGCGGTCGATTATCGTAAATCAAGGATTCGTTCTTATGGTGATTCGAAATTAGGTCAACTAAGAATGGCGCAAAAAACTAAAATGGAATCATCAATGACAGCCCTTGATCAAATTCGTCAAAAGCGTATTGAAAGAGAAAATAATGACTATACATTTAATTCTAATCGCCAAAAAAATACGGTTACCGGTGATCAAATCGACCGAGCAACTAGAATGAGAATGGAAGCACAAGGAATGGATAGCGAAAATCGATTCGATAATGTTTCCCAGTCGGGAATGGCTGGTTTTTATGGCTCTTCTGGAATCTCACAATCCACGCAAAATATTACAAAAAATTTTCAGCCAGAAATTAAACCAAAATTTTAAAGCTTGATTTTTAACCAGGTGTGTGTTAAAATTATTAAAGCTATGGCGGATGTAGCTCAGTTGGTTAGAGCGCTGGTTTGTGGCACCGGAGGCCGTGGGGTCGAATCCCCTCATTCGCCCCCAGTAAATTTGAGCGTAAAGCTCTTTTTTATTTGACTAAAAATATAAAATATGGTATAATTTTGACTAGTTTTTTGCCAAGGAGGAATAAAAATGGTAAAAATGAACCTTGAAGATATTAGATTTACGGATGGTATGCATAACAAATTTTCTAGCACTTTTCAGGAATTTCTTTCTTCTCATTTGAGTTTTCAGAGTTTAGGGAAGGAGTATGTTAAAATATTAACAGCTATTGAATCGTCGCTGATATTAGCAGCTCAAGACATACTTAGAGAAAGCTCTGAGAATGAAAATATTGATACGGAGATTGAGATCATGACAATTTTTGAAATCCTAAATGGTGAAGAGTTAAGTGAAAGTTCGGTGGTTGGATTTAATTTGAGAGTTATGAAGTATATACTTGAAAATATAAACAATTATAGCTCTGAGACTGTTAATCGTATGTGTAGAAATGCTAGAGAATATTATAATAAGCACAAGTGTTCTCTAGATTAATAAAAAACTCCCAGTGTCGGGAGTTATTTAATTATGAAAATAAAGTTTCAATTTTTGCACCAAGTGAATTTAATCGTTCGGCAAAGTCTTCATATCCGCGATTAATATTGTAGACGTCGCGTAAAGTTGAAATTCCTGGCGCGGCAAGCATTGCAATCAAAACAACAACACTCGGGCGAAGCGCACTTGGAGCAATAATATCAGCTGGTTTCCATTTTGTCGGACCGGATATGTAAACACGGTGTGGATCGACGAGCTCAATTCTAGCATTTAACTTTGAAAGTTCCGTAAAATAAATCGCGCGATTTTCGTAGCTCCAGTCGTGAACTAAGGTTCTACCTTCTGCGACTGTGGCAATTAGACCTAGAAAAGGTAAATTATCCATATTTATCCCAGGGAAAGGTAGTGCATGCAGCTTGTCTTTTGCGGCGTGTAGCTTTGATTTTTTAACGGTAATATCAACCAAGCGAGTTTTTTTATTTTTCGAAAGATATTCAGGGCTAATTTCGAATTTTGCACCCATTTGTTCAAGCGTTGCGAGCTCAAGTTCGTTGAATTCAATAGGTGCGCGTTTAATAGTAATTTCTGAATTTGTCACTAGGGCAACGGCAACGAATGTAATTGATTCAATCGGGTCTTCACTAACATAATATTCAACATCTTTGTTTATTTTATCTACCCCGTGAATTACTAATGTTGTAGTACCGATTCCTTCAATTTTAACACCTAATTTTTCTAAAAAGAAACACAAATCTTGAACCATATAGTTTGGACTAGCATTGCGAATAGTAATTTTTTGTCCTGAAAGCACGGCCGCCATAACGATGTTTTCAGTAGTTGTATCGCCGCGTTCGGTCAAAAGAATAGCTTTTTCAACCTTTTTGGGTTCATTTATGACATCGTAATAATCCGTTTCTGCAACGATATTTGCCCCAAAGTGCTTAAGACCAGCAAGATGTGGCTCAACAGTTCTAGTTCCGAGATTGCAACCACCCGAAAAAGGAATTTTGAAATTAGAATATTGATGTAGGAGTGGCCCAAAAAACATTAAAATACTGCGAGTTCGCTTGGCTGAATCAATATTCATATTTTCGAAATTTAATTCATTTGGTGGTATAATTTCTAGGTCATTGGAATCATTTAGCCATTTTGTTTTGATGCCGATCGAATTTAAAACTTCAAGAATCCTATTAACTTCTTCGATTTTTGCAACATGGCGAAGAGTGGTTTTTCCTTTGTTTAGGAGAGAGGCGCAAAGTAATCCAACTGCAGCATTTTTTGAAGTTTTAACTTCGATTTCTCCAGAAAGCTCACGACCACCATGAACTCGAAAATTGGTTTTTTTCTGAGAATTAACAGATATAATTTCGCTAGAAAGTTCCTCTGAAATACGTGCAAGCATTTCAACGGTAATATTTTGTTTACCACCCTCGATGCGATTTATTGCGCTTTGCGATGTACCAATTTTTTCAGCTAATTCAGCTTGGGTTAGATTTTGGTGAAGCCGATATTCTTGAATTAACTGACCGATTTTTTCTAGGTATGATTTTTCATTATTCATAATAGAATTATACTACTTATGATATAAAAAACGCAAGTATTTTTTGAGATTTTGTATTTAAATATTAACTGTGATAAAATGTGAGAATGATATAGCGATATTTTTATACTGGTTTTATATTTTAGGAATGCTTTAAATAAAAGGAGATTTTTATGTTTGATGAAAAAATTTTTGACGCAATTGAAAGTGAAGAATATCGCCAACGAGAAGGGTTAGAATTAATCCCAAGCGAAAATTATGTTTCGAGAGAGGTTCTAGCAGCTCTTGGGTCTGTTTTGACGAATAAATATGCTGAAGGTTATCCCGGAAGAAGATATTATGGTGGCCAGGAAAATACAGATATTATTGAATCTTTAGCAATTGAACGTGCTAAACAGCTTTTTAAATGCGACCATGCAAATGTTCAACCTCATAGTGGGGCAAATGCAAATGAAGCAGTTTATAATGCTTGGCTGGAGGTTGGCGACACTGTTCTTGGAATGGATTTAGCTCAAGGTGGTCATTTAACACATGGCTCACCAGTCACAAGAAGTGGAAAAATCTATAACTTTATACGATATGGTTTGGATGAAAATGGTGAAATAAATTACAACCAAATTGAAGAAATGGCCGAAAAATACAAACCTAAAATTATCCTTGTAGGATTTTCAGCATATCCTGGTGAAATAGATTATGCTCGAATTTCGAAAATTGGTAAAAAATATGGTGCAATGTTAATGGCTGATGTGGCGCATATCGCTGGGCTAATTTCGGGCGGCGTTCTTGAAAACCCGTTTGACTATGGATTTAATGTAGTTACAACCACGACACATAAAACTCTGCGTGGTCCACGCGGAGGAATGATTCTCTCAAACGGAAAAGTGGGAAATCCGCTCAAAAAACCAGAAAAAACTCTTGAGAATCTGCCGACTTTAATTGATAGAAGTGTTTTTCCAGGAACGCAAGGCGGGCCGCAGATGCACTCAATTGCAGCGAAAGCGGTTTCATTTTATGAGGCTCTTCAACCAGAATTTAAAAATTATGCTAATCAGGTTGTAAAAAATGCTAAAAAACTAGCGGAAGAGCTTTCGAAAAGAGGATTTAAGCTTGTTACGGGCGGGACAAAGAATCACTTAATTTTAGTTGATGTTTATTCTAGTTTTGGAATTGATGGTAAAACAGCAGAACGCGCGATGGATAAGATTGGATTAACACTAAACGCTAATTCGATTCCTAATGATAAGTTATCAATGTTTACGCCGAGTGGAATCCGCCTAGGAACTCCAGCAATAACTTCTCGAGGTATGAAAGAGGAACAAATGGAGCGAATTGCCGAATGGATGAGATTTGCAATCGAAAATCGTGACAACCCTAAAGAGCTCGCAAAAGTTAAAAAAGAAGTTGCTGATTTTGCAAGACTTTTCCCGCTGCCGAGCGATCTGTAATTGAATACAATAAATTTTCCATGATATAATATAAGCAATATGAGTAAAATTTTTTCAAAAATAAGAAAATGGCGTGCTAGTTTTGTATTGCTTGCGATTCTCTCTAGTTTTTTAGCGATAGTTTTTTCTACGATTTCGAAAGCATCTATTTGGTTTGACGAAGCTTTTTCGGCATATATAATTCGGTTTAGTTTTGCGGACATTTGGCACTATACATCTGTTGATGTTCATCCTCCTTTATACTATTTTTGTTTGAAGATTTGGAGTTTATTCTTTGGTAAAAGCGATTTAGCTCTAAGAAGTATGTCGGCGGTTTTTGGCGTTTTGACAATTTTGGCGGCTTATTTATTAGTTAAACGACTTTTTAACAAGAAAATAGCATTAATATCGAGTGGGCTTTTGGCGATTTCTCCGATGTTGATTCGTTATTCCCAAGAAGCTAGGATGTACACAATGGTTGCGTTTTTAGGCGTTGTTGCGGTACGGGCTTTTTACGAAGGTTGGATGGCTAAAAATGATACGAAAATAATTAAAAGATGGCGTTTTATATATGTTTTAGCGGTTTGTTTAGGGATTTGGACACAGTATCTTTACGGGCTTATCCCGGTTTCTTTGTGGATTTATAGAGGTTTTTCGGTTTGTAGGCGTAGAGAGTTAGAGCGAAAAAAGACTTGGTTTCAATTCTTGAGAATCAGAAAGAACCAGAAAAATAGTATTTTTTATGATTTTTTTAGTGAAAGCTGGTTTAAGACGCACTTAATCATTGCTATTCTGTATTTGCCGTGGATTCCATTCTTTATTGCGCAAACAGCTTATGTTAAGGAAAAGTTTTGGATTCCCGCTATAGATTTTTCAACAATCCCAAATATGATTTCGAATTTTTTGTTCTACTTGGATGTGAATAAAACAAATGGCTGGCTTTCGATTGTGGCAGTATCGATTATAGTTATTGCATTTTTTGCTATAAAAAGGGAATTGAAAAATAAGGTTTTCGAAAAAAATATTCAGTTGATTTTGAGTATTGCAATTATTCCGGTTATAGTGTTGTATGTTGCAAGCTTACCACCGTTGAGCTCGATTTTTGTAGACAGATATTTGTTGATGGCTGAGATTTTTATTTCGATAGCTTTGGCGGTTGCGATCTATTATAATTATAAAAATAAGAAAATCTTTATGAGTTTATTGCTGGGGATACTGGTTGCAATTTCGCACAGTATTGGGGTTTTTCAAATTGATTTACAGCGAGGAGTTTCAAAAAATGATGGTGAAATAAC
>QWCL01000468.1_pt1 | contig 15451 bp, 11 predicted proteins | sample 1972551 | NCBI WGS metagenome assembly QWCL01 (sample SAMN09866709, study PRJNA288562) | Human oral metagenome isolate term2_saliva, whole genome shotgun sequencing... | isolation source: mouth | host: Homo sapiens | place: USA: California
CGACCATCCCCTTTATAGCCCGCTACCGGAAGGAAGTGACAGGCTCGCTGGACGATGAACAGCTGAGAACGCTCGATACGCGGCTCACCGCACTTCGCAATCTGGAAGAGCGCCGCGAAAAGATACGCGCTGCGATTACGGAGCAGGGGAAGATGACGGAGGCGCTCGCTCCGGTGGCCTCGCGGGCCTCGGCGACCGTGCCGAAGACGGGGATCTCGACCTGGCCGTCGGTGACCTTGTCCGCGCCCGGGCCGTAGCCCTGCACGTCGAAAGTGACGGTCGTGCCGGCCTTGCGCGGGTTCGTACCGCCCACGATGGCCGTGCCGGCGCTGAGCATACGCTGGGTGTGCTTGCGGCCCTCGGCACCGGTCATGCCCTGGACGATGACCCGGGTGTCAGAGTTGACGAAAATAGTCATGGGTGTTCTCCTGCGGTTCTCGGGTCGTTACTTCGACGGCTCCTGGGCTGCGAGCTCGGCTGCGCGCCGGGCCGCCCCATCCATCGTTTCTTCCATGTGGACGAGCGGGTGCGCGGCCTGCTCGAGGATCGCGCGCCCTTCCTCGACCTTGTTGCCATCGAGGCGCACGACCAACGGCTTGGAGGCCGCATCCCCCAGCGTCTCGAGCGCGCCGATGATGCCGCGAGCGACCTGGTCGCAGGCGGTGATGCCGCCGAAAACGTTGACGAACACGGAACGAACCTGCTCATCGCCGAGGATGATGTCCAGGCCCTTAGCCATGACCTCAGCCGAGGCACCGCCGCCGATGTCCAGGAAGTTCGCGGGCTTCATGCCACCAAACTCCTCACCGGCCATCGCAACCACGTCGAGCGTCGACATGACGAGGCCCGCGCCGTTACCGATCACGCCAACTTGGCCTTCCAGGCGCACATAGTTGAGTCCCGCCGCCTTCGCGGCGGCCTCGCGCGGATCCTGCGTCGCCACGTCCACCAGCTCGGCGTGGCCAGGGTGGCGGAAGCGCGCGTTGTCGTCAAGGGTCACCTTGCCGTCGACAGCCCACACGGAGCCATCGGGGCTGGAGACCAGCGGGTTGACCTCAACCAGGGTCGCGTCCTCATCGCGGTAGACGGTCCACAGGGTCTCGAGGACCGGGGCGATGGCCTGCGCCGTGGCCTCGTCGAAACCCGCTTCCGTGGCGATACGGCGGGCGACCTCGGCGTCGATGCCGACGACCGGGTCGAGAGGCACGCGAGCCAGGGCCTCGGGGCGTTCCTTCGCGAGGGTCTCGATGTCCATGCCGCCCTCACGCGAGCACATCGCCAGGTGGCGGCGGTTCGAACGGTCCAGCAGGATCGAGAAGTAGTATTCGGCGGCGATGTCCGCGCCAACCGCAATCATGACCTTCTTCACGATGTGGCCCTTAATGTCGAGGCCGAGGATCGCCTCAGCCTTCTCGTAGGCCTCGTCGGCGGTGTGAGCGAGCTTGACGCCACCAGCTTTGCCGCGCCCACCCGTCTTCACCTGAGCCTTGACAACCAGCAGGGAGGCACCCTCCGCCAGCAGCTCGCGCGCACCCTCACGCGCCTCCTCGGGGGTCGACGCCAGGCGGTAGTCAAGCACGGGCACCCCATGCTCCTTGAACATCTGCCTAGCCTGGTACTCGTAAAGATCCACCTTATTCCCTCCGTTGAACGTGGTGTGGTCAGCGCAATAATTCTAGCGTGGGACCGGTGGGATTGCCCTCGTTCCTGCACATTATCAAGGTTTGTCGCAACCTTGACCCGAGTACTCTCTTCCTTTGACGTTGCTTTGCGTTGCGAGGTGGGCTGCTGGCGTCGTTGGGGCGGACAGTTTGTGGTGCCCCGGCCACCTGACATTTCTCAATGCAGCATGACGGCACGCGCCGCGAATCCTTTGGCGGCGGTCGAGCATGGATGTCGTTCCCGTATACACATGGCCCAATTCGTGACGAATCGACACACTTCGTTGCACACGTTAACCCGACGAGTGGCGGCCTAGGCTCCTTCATGCGCACGTTAACCCGCTAACCTGCACGTGGGTCCTCTAATCCACACGTTAACCGGCTAATGCGAGCATGGGCACCCCAGCCCACACTCCAATGAGCGGGTTTACGTGCGATATAGAGGGTTAGCGCTCAGAACAGAGGGCTTGTGCGCGAACAACACACCATGGCCGAGACAGTTTTGCCCAAAACGCAGACCACCTCGCCCATAACGGCCCGTTTCCAGCGTTTTTCGCCGAGGTGGTCTGCACTTTGGGCGCGACACCACCTCGAACTGCGATCTCACCATCACCAAACGGGGGATTTTCGCGACACGAGGATCCGACACACCGAGCGAAGCTCGCAGCGCGGACGGCTCGCGGGCGGGCCACCGTCCACGGGCACACCAAGCAGCCCGACCCCGAGGGGGAAACCCTAGGAAATCTTTTCCATCGGGGCCATGCGCACGAGGAGGCGCTTCTCGCCCACGCCGAAGCGGATGCGAGCCACGGTGCGTGGCCCCTCGCCTTCGATGCCGGTGACGGTGCCGACCCCCAGGGTCGCGTGCTTGATGCGGTCCCCGACCTTGAGCGAGAGCACCGGCTTGTCGTCGGCCGACTTAGCGGCGGAGGCGACGCCCATGCGGGTCACCTTGCGCACGCCGGACGGCTGGGTGGCCGCGCTCCGGCGCCCCGACCCGAAGGCGCCCGTGTCGGTATCGCCCCACGGGTCGCGTCCATCGGATCCGCGCGAGCGCCCGTGGGAACCTGAGCCGTACGATCCGGACCCGTAGGATCCGCCGTAGGAGGCACGCATGCGCTCCCCCGACGTGGCAGCGCGGCGCACATCGAGCAGCTCGGCGGGGATGTCGTCGAGGAATCGCGACGGCGGCATCTCCTGCGGAGTCCCCCAGGCGCTACGCACGGCCGCGCGCGTCAGGTAGAGGCGCCCGCGTGCACGCGTGATCGCCACGTACGCCAGGCGGCGTTCCTCCTCCAGCTCGCTCTCGTCCCCGAGGCTGCGCTGGTGCGGGAAGGTGCCGTCCTCCATGCCGGTAACGAACACGACCGGAAATTCGAGGCCCTTGGCGGTATGCACGGTCATGAGGGTGACTTGCCCGCCGCGCTCGCCTTCCGCGGGCACCTGGTCCGAGTCGGCGACGAGAGCGACGCGCTCGAGGAAGTCCGCGAGGGTGCCGCCGGGCGCGTCGGTCGCGAAGGCACCCGCAACTGAGTGCAATTCCGCCAGGTTTTCGACGCGCGAGGCATCCTGCGGATCGTCGCTGCGGCGCAGCTCCGCGAGGTAGCCCGTGCGGTCGAGGACCTCTTCGAGGATATCGGCCTGGGAAGCGCCGCGGGATTCAGCAGCGCGCAGCGTCTCGATGAGTCCCCAGAAAGCGGCCGCCGACTTCGCAGCGCGGGCGGTGATGCCCACGACCTCGGGCACGCTCGCGGGGTCAGGGGTGCGAGCGGGATCAGGGGTGCGAGCGGGATCGGGGGTGCGAGCGGGATCCGCTGCTCCGGTTACTTCCGGCGTCGTCCGGGACGAGGCCGGAGCCGCAGCCGCGCTCTTATCCTCAGCGGCGCTTGCAGCCGGGTTCTCCCCCTCCCCCTGAGCGGAGGGTGTGGGAGCCGAAGACCCGGCCGAGGCCTCGTCCGGGGACGTGGAACGAGCGAGCGCGTCGATGTCGATCCCCTCACCCTCGCCGGCGGGGCACCCGGCGCGCACCCACAGGTGGCGCAGGGCCGCACCAAACGAGATGCCATAGCGGGCGGCGTGCGCGGCGATGGCTTCTTCGGCCTTAGCACCGATGCCGCGCTTGGGGACGTTGAGGATGCGGCGGGCCGCGACCGTGTCGTCGGGGTTGGAGATGACCTGCAGGTAGGCCAGCGCATCCTTGATTTCGCGGCGCTCGTAGAAGCGGGTGCCGCCGACGACGCGATACGGGATGCCTTGGCGCACGAGGAGTTCTTCGAGCGCGCGGGACTGGGCGTTCGTCCGGTAGAAGATCGCGATGTCGCCCCAGTCGGTGCCGGCCTCGGCCAGGCGATCAATCTCGCCGACGACGAAGCGTGCCTCGTCGTGCTCGGAGTCCGCGGCGTCCAGGGTGATGAGCGCGCCGTCGCCCGAGGCCGTCCACAGGTTTTTCGCACGGCGCCCCGTGTTGCGGGCGATGACGGCGTTCGCGGCCGACAGGATGTTCTGCGTCGAGCGGTAGTTCTGCTCGAGCAGGATGGTGCGCGCGCCCGCGAAGTCGCGCTCAAACTCTTCGATGTTGCGGATCGTGGCCCCGCGGAAAGCGTAGATCGATTGATCGGAGTCACCGACGACCGTCAGCTCGGCGGGTTCCACGCCGTCGGTGCCATCGCCCACGAGGGTTCTCACGAGGACGTACTGGGCGTGGTTCGTGTCCTGGTACTCGTCGACCAGGATGTGACGGAATCGCCGGTGATAGTGCTCGGCGATCAGCGGATTGTCGCGCAGCAGCTCAACCGTACGCATGATGAGGTCGTCGAAATCCAGCGCGTTCGAGGCGCGCATACGCTTGTCGTACTCGGCGTAGGCTGCCGCGACGATGCGCGACACCGGGTCCTTGCCTGCCAGGTCCGCGTAGTGCGCCGGGCCAATCAGCTCGTTCTTCGCGTCCGAGATGCGCGCCGCCACCATCTTTGGGGTGAAGCGTTTGATGTCGACGTCCTGTGCCTTGAGGACCATCTGGATGAGGCGCTGAGAGTCCTGCGCGTCGTAGATCGTGAACGACGAGGACAGGCCAGCCGCCTCGTGCTCGTAGCGCAGCAGGCGCACGCACGCCGAGTGGAAGGTCGACACCCACATGCGCCGCGCGTCGTCCCCCACGAGGGAACCCGCGCGTTCGCGCATCTCAGCGGCTGCCTTGTTCGTGAACGTGATCGCGAGGATCTGCCCCGCCCGCGCCCGGCCCGTGGCCAGCAGGTAGGCGATGCGGTGCGTGAGGACGCGCGTCTTGCCGGAACCCGCGCCCGCCAGGATCAGCAGCGGCGAGCCCTCGTGAGTGACGGCCTCGCGCTGGCGGTCGTTCAGGCCACGCGTGAGGGAATCGGGGTCCACGCTGGGGCGCTGGGGTTGATTCCAGGAGGACTCGAACGAGGCCTGGGCTGGCTCCCACGCAGACGGCTCCCCCGACTCGCCGCCGGGCACACCACTCTCGGGCCACCCGTCGTCGTAGTCGGCTCCCAGGGCGTCCTCCACGTCGAAGGCGGGCACCTCCGGCGGCACGTAGTCGTCCTGGAATCCCCCATCGGAGCCGATCAAGAAACCAAGGTCAGGCAAAGAAGTCGCATCACTCATCGCCTCCAAGCCTAAACCGCCCCACCCATACCTGCGACCCCCGCTCCGGGTGGCACCAACCACGAAAGGCGGTTCGCGACGAGGCCGTGGCCTCCCCGCACTCATACGCGATAGAAACCCCGGCCTCGTCGATGCGATTATTTCTTACGGTACAGCGACTTCGTCGCGTACACCGGCTCGGTCGTCACCTGGATGCCCAGGGAACGGAAGATGCCTTCGTCCACGGGACCCAGGATGACCGACTCGTGCACATCGCAGTCGCGCAGCGAACTCAGCTTATCCAGGGCGCGCCGCGCGTTGTCGTCACCGTTGGCGCTGACCGCGAGCGCGATGAGGACCTCGTCGGTGTGCAGGCGCGGGTTGCGAGAACCCAAGTCGTGAGTCTTGAGGCGCTGGATCGGCTCGATCGACTGCGGGGCCAGGAGCTGGACCTCGTCGGACAGGCCCGCAAGCTTCTTGAGCGCGTTAAGAAGCATCGCCGAGGAGCAGCCCAGCAGCGCCGACGTCTTACCCGTGACAATCTGGCCGTCGGGCAGCTCCATTGCGGCGGCGGGCTGACCCGTGGCCTCGGCCAGCTCCAGGGCGGGGCGAACGACCGGGCGGTCCATGCGGCCCACGCCGACGCGGCTCATCAGCAGGGAGATGCGAGCCGACTGCACCGGCTCACTCATCTCCTTCTTCTCAGTCACAAGGGCCTTGTAGTAGCGGCGGATGATCTCCTGGCGCGACGCCTCCTTGCACGCCTCGTCGTCGACGATGCACTTGCCAGCCATGTTCACGCCCATATCCGTGGGGCTCTTGTACGGGGAAGCGCCGAGGATCTTCTCAAACAGGCGGCTCAAGACCGGGAAAATCTCCACATCGCGGTTGTAGTTAACCGTCTTGATCCCGTAGGCCTCCAGGTGGAAGGGGTCGATCATGTTGACGTCGTCCAGGTCGGCCGTAGCGGCCTCGTAGGCGATGTTCACCGGGTGATCGAGGGGAATGTTCCAGATCGGGAAGGTCTCCCACTTCGCATACCCCGACTCAATGCCGCGCTTGTGGTCGTGATACAGCTGCGACAGACAGGTCGCCATCTTCCCGGATCCCGGGCCGGGGGCCGTCACGACGATCAGGTCACGGCTGGTCTCCACGTATTCGTTCGCGCCGTAACCCTCGTCCGAGACGATGCGCTCAACGTCCGAGGGGTAGCCGGGAATCGGGAAGTGACGGTAGACGCGGATGCCGAGCTTCTCAAAGCGCTCCTTGACCTCGGCGGCCGCCTTGTTGTCGTCCGTCCACTGGGTGATGACAACGGAGCCGACGTACAGGCCGCGCTCGCGGAACTCGTCGATCTGACGCAGAACCTCGTCGTCGTAGGTGGTTCCCATGTCGGCGCGGACCTTGCGGCGCGCGAAATCCTTGGCGTTGACGGCGACGATGATCTCGACTTCGTCGGCCAGTTCGCGCAGCATACGCACCTTGTTGTCAGGCGTGAAACCGGGCAGAACACGCGAAGCATGCATGTCGTCGATCAGCTTGCCACCGAACTCCAAATACAGCTTGCCGCCGAACTCACTGCGTCGCTGGGCAATGTGCCGAGACTGCATCTCGACGTACTGATCACTGTCAAAACCGATGCGGTGCATGCGTCCTCCGAGGTCGCGGAAATAAAAGAGGCCGTCCGTGCGGGGCGGTCAGGCGCTGTCACGCTCTCGGGATTCCATTGTAGGCACGCCGGACCAGCGGGCGATGATCGGCGCGTACAAAAGGGGGCTGACCTCACACGATGTGTCGTTGCATGGCCCAGCGGGTCAGCTCATTGCGGTTGGAGAGCTGGAGCTTGCGCAGGACCGAGCTGACGTGCGTCTCGACGGTTTTGATGGAGATGAACAGGTCGTGGGCGACTTCCTTGTACGTATAGCCGCGAGCGATGAGGCGCATGACCTCCTGCTCGCGCGCGGACAGCAGATCCAGCTCAGAGTCGGTCGTCGAGACCTCCCCAGTCCCGAAGGCATCCAGCACGAAACCGGCCAGGCGCGGGCTGAAGGCGGCGTCGCCGGCGGCGACGCGGTTGATTGCCTCGACCAGCTCGGGCGTGGAGATCGACTTAGTGACGTACCCGCGAGCGCCCGCGCGGATGACCTGGACGACGTCCTCGGCGGAGTCGGAGACGGACAGGGCCAGGAAGTGCAGGCCGTCGATGTCGCGGCAGGAGCTGGCGACCTCGGCCCCGCCACCGCCGTTGCCGCCGGGCAGGTGCACGTCAAGGAGAGCAACGTCGGGGGTCAAGGCGCGGCACGCTGCGATGGCACCTTCGACGTCGGCGGCGTCTCCGACGATCTCAAGGTCGGCCCCGGAGTGTTCGAGTTCGAAGCGCACCCCGGCGCGAACCATGGGGTGATCGTCGATGACAAGGATGCGGATGGTCACTGTGTCCTCCCGGTGGGGGCTGTTTCTTCCAGGATATCGGAGCGCGGCACGCTCAGAGCAATTTCGGTGCCGTGGGCCAGGGCGCGGATTGTGGCGCTTCCCCCGGCCCTGCGCATGCGCCCGACGATGGAGTCGCGCACGCCGTGGCGGTCAGCCGCGATGGTGGCGGGGTCGAAGCCCTCGCCGTTGTCCTTCACGAAGGCCTCGACGACGCGGGCGCGCACCTCGACGTAGACGGAGACGGGCGGGGCGCCGTGGCGCACGGCGTTCTGACAGGCCTCGGCCAGAGCCGCGACGAGGGCAAGCTCGCCCGGGCCGGGCCGCATGTCGCCGACGACAACGACGCTGATCGGCACACCGTAGCGGCTCTCGACACCGACAACGGCCTCGGTGACGGCAGCCTCGAGAGAGTCAGCGGCCTGCGCGTGACCCGTGTACAGCCAGGCGCGCAGCTCGCGTTCCTCGGTCAGGGCAATGGCGCGCACGCGCGCCGGATCCTCGGCGGAGGCGCGAATCAGGGTCAGCGTCTGAAGCACGGAGTCGTGCAGGTGTGCGGCAATGTCGGCGCGCTCAGCCTCGCGCACCCGCTGCGCCTGGGCCTCGGACAAATCCTTCGTCGTGCGCAGCCACATGGGGACAAGCGCAAAGAGAACGCCGGCAACCAGGGCAGCACCAATGAGGCCGCCACGCAGCAGGATGACGGGCGGGTTGTCACGCGAGGCAGCCATGACGACGCCGAGGCTCAGCAGCGCAATACCGCCCACGACCGCGCCGATAAAGCGCACCGAGCGCCAATTGCGTACCTCGCGGCTCTGGCTCCACACCAGAGTGATGCCCGCGATGATCGACACGATGGAACCCATGTCGCTCCACTCAAGGGCGCTCGTCGCGTTCAGGATCACGCCAAGCACCGCGGCAACCAGCAGAGCCACGCCCGTGACGATCATACGGTTACGCGCGACCTGGGCGGCCCTCTCCTGACGCACACGCACGAGGCCGGGGCTGAGCGTGCCCGCCGCCGAGGCCTCGGGCGAATCCTCGGGGACCGTCACCCACAGCCACAGGTAGGCGACCGCGCCGACGCCGAGAAAGGTCAGGGCGATGAGGCCGCCGCGGATCACCATGACCGGGACGCCCAGGTGCACGGCCAGGCCCGAGCACACGCCCGCCATCCAGGGGGCAGGCATGTCCGGGCTGGAGGCTGTCGCGCGCGCAAGCGGGGGCCTGGCGGGCGGTGCCGGAATCGGCGGCGTCCACCCAGGATGCGGGTTGTTGACCGTGCTGCTCACGTGTCCATTGTGGCACGTCCAGGGACGAGGCCGGGGGTACCCCCGGCACAATCAGGGGCGGTTCAGGGGGTCCCCTACTATCGCGAGGGGACTCCCGTTTGGTTGAGTAGTGGTATCCGATCCGAATGTATGCGGATCCCATCGAGAGGAAGTGCACCATGAGTTGGTCAAATGGTCCGTCGGACCAGGGCGGTGCCTACGGACAGCGTCCGCCCCGCAAGCGTTTCTTTGAGTCCATGCGAGCCTCCGGCTGGTACCGAGCCCACCCTCGCGTCATCGGCGGCGTCTGCTCGGGCATCGCTGCACGCAGCGGATGGGACCTGTCGCTCGTGCGAGTCCTCACCGTCATCGCAGCCCTGTGCCTGCCCTTCGTGACGCTCGCCTACGGCCTGGCGTGGCTCCTCCTGCCCGAGGCTCAGGACGGGCGCATCCACGCGGAGGAAACCGCAGAAGGACGCTTCGACATTGCCTTCCTGGGAGGTCTCCTCCTGTGCCTTGTCAGCGTGTCCTCCGTCCTGCCCTCCGTCGGCGTCCTCGGCGGTATTGGCATCGGTCTCGGTGCTGGCTGGCTCGGCTTCCTCGTAGTTTCCGCCTTCGTCGTCGGCCTCATCGCCTTCGTCATCTCGAGCGCGAACAAGTCCGGACAGAACCAGGGCACCGGCTCGGCACCGCAGTACGGCACCCCGAGCACTCCGGGAGGAGCGGGAACGACCGCCCCTTTTGGACAGACCACCCCGACCGCTAACGTGGAGGGGGACACCATGGGCGGACAGCAGAGCGCCCACGGCTTCCCCACCTACGGGGAACCTGCCGCCAGCACGCAGGCTCACACGCAGGCCGGGCCTCGCCCGGCAGACGCTCGCCCCTCCCAGCCCCACCCGGGCTGGACGCCTCCACCGAGCGCGCCCAAGCCTCGTCGATGGGCCGCGCCCCCTGTGCCGACCCACCGCTCCCGCACCGTTTCCTCACGCGTCAACATGGCGATTACCGGCCTGCTGGTCCTCGTGGCGGCTGCCGTCTTCGCTGGCATTTACATGGTCGACAAGGGTCCCGTCATCCCCTTCATCACAGCAGAAACCGGGGAGCAGACGGTCGCGCGCATCATCGTCATCGGCGGCGGCGTGTGCCTCCTCATCGTCGGACTGTCCCTGGCGGTTGCCGCCCTGCATGACCGCAGCGCCGGCTGGCTGACCACGCTGTCGATTCTCGGCATCATCGTCGCGCTGCCGACAGCCGCCATCGGCACCGAAGCGACACAGCAGACGATCTCCACGTTCAGCTCCTCGATCAGCAACTCCACGGGCGACAAAACCGTCGATTGGACGGTCACCTCCGTACAGGGCGCGAGTCCCCTGGGCACTGTCACCCTCGACCTGACCGGGGCACCTGTCGGCACAACCAAGCAGATCACCGTGAGCTGGCAGGCCTGGGAGCACCTGGTGATCCAGACGGCGGAGGGTCAGCCCGTCCAGATCGTGTGCCGGTCGAGTATCGGCTCCCTGGTGACGAACATGACGAACGACGGCTGGGCCGCCCCGTTGAAGAACTGCCCGGGCCAGACCGTGTCCTCCCCCTCATGGGGCAGTACGTCGCTCGGGGGGATCACCGTCCTCATCACGGATGACGCGGACCTTGAGAACCTGACGATCCTACAGTCCCCCGACACCTCGGGCACGTGGGGTTCCACCCCGACACAGGCGCCCTCGTCTACCCCGACGTCCACCCCGACGCAGTCAGCGTCCCCCTCGTCCACCCCCGCCTACACCACTCCGGGCAACTGAGGAAGGAAACGACCATGACTACCCCCAACAACGACGCGACCAGCGAGTTCACCGGGATCGACGTCACCTCGCGCTACCCCGAACTGGATGTGACGAGCACGCTGCCCACGACCCCGGAACCGACCCTGGAGATGCCCTCCACTGATCCGCTCGCGATCTTCCGCGAGGAGGACGGGGCCACCGCATCTGGGAGTCGCACAGCCTTCGATCCGGCGTTCACGGGTGAGACGACGGCGCCTGGGGCTGCTACGTCCCCCGGGGACTCCCAGCCCGAGGCCGGGGCTGGTTCGCGCTCACAGGACCCCTCGGGGGCACACTCCGGGGCGACGGGAATGGGGCCGGGCGCTTCGGGCGCACAGACGTGGAGCGCACCCGCCTGGCCCGTCAACTATCACGACCTGCCCGAGGCACCCAGCAGGGGTGTGCGCGTCGGCGCGTTCGTCTGGGCGCTCCTCGTGTGCATGGTCGGCGCGTTCCTGATCGCCGAAGCCTACATCACGACCTTCAACCTGCCTGTTCTCGGCATCAGTGCCGTCGCGGCCCTCGGCGTCATCCTGATTCTGACCGCGATCTTTTCCGGTCGTTCAAAGAAGTCTCGTGGCGGCCAGTCCACGAGTGCCGCCGACGCGATCCGTACACAGTAGCTCACGCGCCGCTCAGCGGCGTTGCATACGGGGTGGGTCCGGGAACCATCGGTTCCCGGACCCACCCCGTATACTATGGCGTAGCGCCGCAGATCAGAGCAGATCCAGCATGGCCGGAGCGACCAGCTTCAGGACGTTCTCACGGCCTTCCTTCGCGTTGGGAGCGTCCACCGCGAAAGCAGCCATCTGCTGGCAGGTCGCCAGGTCGTGCATGCGCAGGGCCGCACGAACCGCGTTGACCTTGGAGGGCGCCATCGACAGAGAAGCGACACCCAGGCCCGTGAGGACCAGTGCCAGCAGCGGGTCGCCGCCGGCCTCGCCACACACGCCGATCGGCTTGCCCGTCGCACGACCACCATTGCAGGCGGTACGGATCATCTCCAGGACGGCCGGCTGCCACGGGTTGAGCAGAGTCGCCAGGTTGCCATCCAGGCGGTCCGCCGCCATCGTATACTGCGTCAGATCGTTCGTGCCGATGGAGGCGAAGTCCACGATCGACAGGAGCTGCTCGGCGCGCAGGGCTGCCGCGGGCACCTCGATCATGATGCCGACCTTCGGCAGGCCGTAGCCGCGCGCCTTGTCAGCGAACCACTTAGCTTCGCTGGCGGTAGCAACCATGGGGGCCATGACCCACAGCTCCGCACCGGTCGCCTTGTAGGCGGCCGCAAGGGCCTGCAGCTGCGTGTCGATGAGATCCTCACGCCTCTGGCACAGGCGCAGGCCACGCACACCCAGGGCGGGGTTCTCCTCGGCACCCAGATCCGCGAAACTCAGCGGCTTATCCGCACCCGCATCCAGGGTACGCACGACGACGCGACGGTCACCGAAGGCCTGCAGGACCTTCGTGTAGGTGTCCGTCTGCTCCTCAAGGGAGGGAGCGTCCGCGCGTTCCAGGAACAGGAACTCAGTACGGAACAGGCCAGAACCCTCCAGGTCCACCTTGGAGGCCTTGAGTGCGTCATCGACCGTGCCAATGTTGGCCAGGAGCTTCACGGGGTAGCCATCGAACGTCGCACCCTTACCGGTCGAGCCGGCCAGTGCCTGCGCACGACGCAGCGAACGCTCCTTGAGCAGGGTAACCTCGTCCTCGGTAGGCGCGATGATGACCTCGCCGACGCCGCCGTCGAGGGCCAGCATCGTGCCCTCCTCGACGTTCATAATTCCCTCGGCCTTAACGATCGCGGGAATACCCAGCTGAGCAGCCAGAATCGCAGTGTGCGACGTAGGGCCACCGACCTCGGTAATGATGCCCAGAACGGTCTCCGGGTTCAGCGTCGCGGTCTCGGCGGGAGCCAGGTCGCGGGCCACCAGGATAACTGTCCCCTCAAACGCAGGAACGCCCGGCTCGGGCAGACCACGCAGCTCGCAGATCGCGCGGTCACGCACGTCATACAGGTCGGTCGCGCGCTCCGCCATGTAGCCACCCAGACCACGCAGCATCTGCGCGTAATCCTCGACCGCGTCATGGACGGCCTGCGTCAGACCCAGGCCCTTCTTGAGCTTCTTATCGACAGCCTTGGCCAGACCGCGGTCGCCCGCGAGCTGAGCCGTGGCCTTCAGGATTGCCTTCGTCTCTTCCGGCGCCTTTGCCGCGCGCTCACTCAGGCGCGAGGAAACAGCTGCGAGCGCCTCACGGACACGCGCGCCGTCAGCTGCAGCATCAACGCTGCCCGGCTCCGACGTGTCAACGCCGGGCGCAGGCTGGACGATCGCGGCGGGCGCAGCAGCGGTACCGGCGGAAACACCGATACCGTGCAGAACGTCGTGCGTCGCCATCAGCTCACTCCTGATCGAGATCGCGCGAGAGCAGCGCGACGAGCGAGTCGAGCACCTCGCCCGCGCCGTCGTCCTCGGTGGACAGGGTGACAACGTCGCCGTGCTTGGCACCCAGCGTCATGATCTCGAGGAGCGACGCAGCGTCCGCCTCCTCGCCGTCAAACGCAATGGTGACCTCGACGCCGGAGTCATCCACGGCCTCGGCGAGGACGGAAGCGGGGCGTGCATGAAGGCCAACAGAGGAACCAATTGCAACGGTGCGGGAAATCATAGTCATTCCTTTCGAATGCGGGCATGTCCATCGTGAGACACGGGGACCCGTACGGCCCATACTATGACGTAGTGCACTGATTTGAAAACTCGATTTCACCACGCGGCCAGATGGGATGAATCACCCTCATAAATGCCAACAAACCATCCGTCACGCTCCCCCGTACCCCGCACTACCGAGCGCCGCCCACGGAACACGCCACGGCCTCGTCCGTGAAACGTCAGGCCCACGGGGCGCTCACCGACTAGACTGGAGAGGTATCAACGAAAGGAAAGCGAGCATGAGTTCCCGCGAACCTACGCTGGCCGACGTCGCCCAGCTCGCCGGCGTTAGCCCGACGACCGTCTCGCGAGTCCTCAACAACCGGGGTTACCTATCAGAAAAGACCAAGCGCGGAGTCGCCGACGCCATCGCCACCCTGGGCTACCGCCCCAACTCACTGGCGCGCGCCCTCCACGGCAAGAGCACCCAGACCGTGGGCCTCATCGTGCCCGCTGTCTCCCTGCCGTTCTTCGGTGAACTCGCCGTCGAGGTCGAAAACGCGCTGGCCGAAGCCGGATACCGCATCCTCATCTGCAATTCGATGGGCCGAGCCGAGCGCGAACGCGAATACCTGTCCCTGCTCGTGGGTAACCGCGTCGACGGCATTATCTCTGGCGCACACAACGAGGGACTCAACGAATACGACACGATCCGTATGCCCCTGGTCACCATCGACCGCGAACTCAGCCCATCGATCCCCAACGTGCGCTGCGCGAACCGCGACGCAGGTGCCATGGCCACGCGCGCCCTCATCGAGGCAGGCCGACGCCATCCGCTCCTCCTGACCTCCCGCTCAGGACCGCGCAACCTGCGCGAGGCCGGCTACCGCGCCGAGGTCGAGCGCGCCGGACTCGAACCCCGAATCGTCACGGTTCCCTTCGACACCCCGATCCCGCAGCGCTTCGCGCTCGTGCAGGGCAGCCTCGACGAGGCGCGCGCACAGGCTCCCATTGACGGAGTCTTCGCCACCGACGACCTGGCCGCCGCCGAAGTCCTCGAGTGGGCGCGCTCCCGCAACCTGTCCGTACCCGGCGACCTGTCCGTCATCGGCTTCGACGGCACTGAAACGATGCGCCGCGCCCTGCCTCACCTTGCAACTATCCGTCAACCCATCGCGCAGATTGCCCGCGCGGCTGTCGACATCCTCCTCGGGCAAATGAGGGGTACGCTCCCCCGTCCCATCGACGAGGTCGGGGATAATTCCTCTCCGACGCTCGAGTTTGCGGGCACACTGGTTCAGGGGCGTTCCCTCAGCCTATAGCTCGCATTCCGGTCTTCGTGCCACGGCAACAGGCCCACACCGCCTGTCGCCATCTTCCGCGTGTCCGTCACCCCAGCTGGGGCGCTCCCTCTCTCCATGAGCCGTTTCGGCCTCGCGGCGATGGGTCTCTCCCGTATCTTCATCGCCTTCCGCGTATGAGGCCATCGACTGGCACGCCCACGTTCCTGCACATGGGTCCCTCTTCCGCACGTGGGCCTGCTATTCCGCACGTGGGCCTGCTATTGCGCACGTGGGCACCCCGCCCACGTTCAGATCAGCGGGTTAACGTGCGGAAGAGGCGGTTACCAGCGACAACAAACAACGGGTGGGCGGCACCAGCGCGATGCTGGTGCCGCCCACCCGAGGAGTCACTCCGAAGAGGCTCAGGCCTCCTTGGGAGCCACCGTCACGACCGTGTCAGAGATTCCAACCGGGCCGGGAGCGGCGGGGGTGATCTCGCCGAACTTCTTCTTGTTCGTCACGACCATCGGGGTGATGGTGTCGTAGCCGGCCTCGCGGATGACGTCCCAATCGACCTCAGCCAGGACATCGCCACGCTTGACGATGTCGCCCTTTGAGACGCGGGGCGTGAAGCCCTTGCCGTCCAGCTTGACCGTGTCCATACCGATGTGGATAAGGATCTGGACGCCGGAGGCGGACTTGAGGCCGTAGGCGTGGCCGGTCGGG
>QWCL01000838.1_pt1 | contig 15451 bp, 9 predicted proteins | sample 1972551 | NCBI WGS metagenome assembly QWCL01 (sample SAMN09866709, study PRJNA288562) | Human oral metagenome isolate term2_saliva, whole genome shotgun sequencing... | isolation source: mouth | host: Homo sapiens | place: USA: California
AATCAAATAAAATGCAAAACAAAGGATTAGTAATTTGCGTAGCCATTCTCTTGACGCTCGCAAGTATCTTCTACCTGTCATTTTCAGTAGCGACAAGCTACTATGATGGTATGGCAGCAACGATTAAAGACCCTATTGCGCAACAGGATTATAAGGATTCTGTAAAGTATTTGGGTATCTACTCTTACCAGAAATGCCTTGAAACACAGATCGGTCTTGGTCTTGACTTGAAGGGCGGTATGAATGTTGTACTTGAGATTTCAGTACCTGACGTTATTGATTTCTTGGCTGATCATAAGCAAGATGCTGCTTATCAGAAGGCTTTAGAGATGGCTAAGCAGGAAGAGACGAAGAGTCAGAAAGACTTTATCACACTCTTTGTTGATGCCTATCATCAGGTAGCTCCAGGTCATAAGCTGGCTGAGATCTTCGCTACACAGGAGTTGAAAGGCAAGGTAAGTACCCAGAGTACGGATGGAGAAGTTGTAAAGGCACTTCGTGAAGCAGTTGCTTCAGCTATCGACAACTCCTACAATGTTGTTACAAACCGTATCGACCAGTATGGCGTTGTACAGCCAAATATCCAGAAATTAGAGGGTCAAGAAGGTCGCCTTATGGTTGAGATGCCTGGTATTCGTGAGCCTGAGCGTATGCGTAAACTCCTCCAAGGCTCTGCTAACCTTGAGTTCTGGGAGACTTACAACAACCAAGAGATTAATCCTTATCTTACTCAGCTCGATCAGCGTTTGGCTAATGCTGATACAAAGACAGATACAACTGCTACTGCTTCAAATAAGGAGGTACAGGGAAAGAAGGCCCCAGCTAAAAAGTTAGTACTTGACAGAAGCGATGCAGCTGAGGGTGGGAACGCTCAGATGGATGCTATGAAGAAGATGCACCCATTGCTTTCTATGCTACAGACTATTCCTGGTAATGCGCTTAGTCTCGTAGGTTATGCAAGCGTACGAGATACTGCTGCTATCAATAAGATTATTTACAGTCAGCTTGCTAAGCAGATCTTCCCAAGCGACTTGAAGCTTCTTTGGGGTGCAAAGCCAGCAGAAGGACTTAATAAGAAGAATGTCTTTGAGCTTTATGCACTGAAGGTAACAACCGCTGACGGTCGTGCTCCATTGGAGGGTGACGTTGTTACATTTGCTAAAGACGAGTTTGATCAGCATGGTCGTCCTCAGGTTAGTATGACAATGAACTCTGAGGGTGCTCGTGAGTGGGCTGCTTTGACAAAGGCAAATGCAGGTAAGGCAATCGCAATCGTACTCGATGGCGTAGTTTATTCAGCTCCAAACGTAAAAGGTGAGATTACTGGTGGCCAGTCAGTAATCTCTGGTAACTTCACTATTGAGGATACTAAGGACTTGGCAAACACCTTGAAGTCAGGTCGTATGCCGGCTCCTGCGAAGATTGTACAGGAGGAAGTCGTAGGTCCAACACTTGGTGCTCAGTCCATTCAGCAGGGTCTTATTTCATTTGCTATCGCTTTCGTCCTCTTGATGCTTTACATGGTTGTCATGTACAACTTCATTCCTGGTATGATGGCTAACCTTGCTTTGATAGCCAACCTCTTCTTTACTTTGGGTGTCTTAGCGTCCTTCCAGTCGGCATTGACTATGCCAGGTATTGCGGGTATCGTGTTGACCTTGGGTACAGCCGTGGATGCTAACGTGCTTATCTATGAACGTATTAAGGAGGAGTTGAAACTCGGAAAGGGTATGAAAGTGGCTTTGAAAGAAGGTTACGGTAATGCCTTCTCAGCTATCTTCGACTCTAACTTGACATCACTCATTACTGGTGTTATCCTTCTTGTGACTGGTACAGGTCCTATCCGTGGTTTCGCTACCACTTGGATCATTGGTCTTGTTATCTCATTCTTCACTGCAGTATTCCTCACACGTATCGTATTTGAGAACCGTGTAGGTAAGGATAAGTGGATGAATCAAACCTTCACAACAGCGTTCTCAAAGAACTTCATGCAGAATAAGAACTATCACTTCCTCAGTATGTATAAGACTACATTCACTGTTTGGGGCGTTGCTGTCTTAGTATGTATTGTTAGCTTCGCTGTTCGTGGCTTGAGTCGTAGTATTGATTTCACTGGTGGTCGCAACTACGTAGTCACTTTGAACAAGCCAACTCACGTAGAGGATGTTCGTAAGGTGATGACAGGTGCCTTCGTGAATACGGTTGGTGAGAATGCAGGTAAGCCTGCAACGACAACTGTTATTGCGTTGGGTACAGACGGTAAGACCGTTCGTATCTCTACGAACTATAATATTGATTCAAACAACCCAGCTGAGGACGACAAGGCAGAGACAATCCTTTACAACGCATTGAAGAAGGGTGGCTTTGTTAGTCAGGCAAGTGTTGTCAACTTCAAGAACCCAGATATCCGTGAAGGTGGCTCTATTATCCAGAGTGCGAAGGTTGGTCCTTCAATCGCAAAGAACATTACTTATAATGCAATCATGAGTGTGTTGTTGGCTATCTTCTTCATCTTCTTGTACATACTCTTGCGTTTCCGCAACATAGGTTTCTCTGTTGGTTCTATTGTTGGACTTGTTCTTGACACGACAATCGTTATCGGTTGCTTCTCATTATGCTATGGTTGGATAGGCTTCTCACTTGAGATTGACCAGACGTTCATCGGTGCCATCTTGACAGTTATCGGTTATGATATCAACGATACAGTGGTTGTTTACGACCGTATCCGTGAGAACTTGGGTAAACACAAGCATAATCTTGCTAAGGCTGATATTCAGAAGATATTCAACGACTCTATCAACCAGACCCTCTCACGTACTATTAATACGTCTGTATCAACCTTGATAGTACTCGTGTCTATCTTCGTCCTTGGTGGTGAAAGTATCCGTAGCTTCTCTTTCGCAATGATTATCGGTATTATCATCGGTACTTTGAGTTCAATCTTCATCGCATCTCCTGTTGCTTACCTCGTATTGGGTAAGAAGATTGAGAAGCGTTCAAAGGAGCTTGCTGCAGCACCTGTGGAGGCTTAGGCAATAGATAGTCTGAACTAAGGTTTTACACCTTATTATATATAATAGCCCGTTATCAGCAATGATAGCGGGCTATTTTCGTCTTGTTAGAAAGCACATTTTAGACTTTTAAGGATACTATTTCAAACTTATTAAAGGCCTATCTCAGAGGCGTGTCGGCCGTAAAGGAGGGGCGAGAGAGGGAGCGTTTTGTTTGTTCTATACGTTGACTTGCGAATTATTTTCATGAAAATAAATATTTTTTGTCGTGAAAATAAATATTTATTGTCGTGAAAATAATTATTTCTCTTCATGAAAAGAAATCATAGCAGTTGATGAGTAAGCCGCTAAAAGACTTTGAACGAAGTGTTTAAGTGGTTCTATAGGCTATGTTCCTAACGCTTATAGTCGGCTTACATCGTTGGTTATCTTCTCTTGTTATAACCCTCATTACTATTGGTCCTTAGCCTTAACTCGATAGGTGAGGAGCGTCAGTACCACTTGTGTTCGACGTCAGTAGGACTGTAGAAGATGGAAAGCAAGACTTATTATGGTGATTTATTGGTTTTTATTTTGCCGTTCATGCGGTTTGCACTACCTTTGTAGTCTAATTTAAAAAGATAGAATGAGCAAGAAACATATACTACTTATAAATGATATAGCAGGGTACGGAAAAGTCGCAACAGCGGCTATGCTCCCTATCTTATCATACTTAGGACATCCTGTTTACAACCTTCCTACGGCCTTGGTGTCCAACACCCTCGACTATGGTAAGTTCAATATCCTTGAAACAACAGACTATATTAAGGGCGTTTTCCCAGTATGGAAGGAGCTTGGCTTTAGTTTTGATGCCATTGCAACAGGCTTTATTGCTTCAGAGCGACAGGCTAAATTGGTAGCCGACTACTGTCGCGAACAGGCAGAACGAGGCACGACCATCTTCGTCGACCCTATCATGGGCGATGAAGGAAAACTCTATAATGGTGTGACGGCAGCTACGATAAACTCCATGCGTGAGATGATTAGCGTAGCCGACCTTACTTTCCCTAATTACACAGAGGCCTGCTATCTTACGTCAAGTAAGTATGATGAGCAGGGAGTAAGCTTCGATGAAGCCAAGAGACTGCTTGATGGTCTGCGCCTAATCGGTACGAAGTCGGCTTTGATAACGTCTATCCTCGTTGATGGAATACCGTCTGTCGTAGGCTATAACCACGTGACAGATAAGTATTTCTCACTACCTTATACAGAGATACCCGTCCATTTCCCAGGCACAGGCGACATCTTCTCGGCTATTCTCATTGGTCATCTCTTGGATGGCGAGCTACTCATTCCGAGTACGCAGAAGGCTATTGACGGTGTTTACAGGCTGATAGACCTCAATAAGGACAACTCGGATAAGAACAGGGGAATCCCTTTGGAGAAGTATCTTCAGGTATTGTAATGATAAGATATGAACTGGATTGACGGACTATTTAGCATCCCTTCTGCCCTACAAGCAGTTGTGGTCCTCTCACTTGTATGTACAGTGGGATTGGGATTAGGTAAGATTAGGATAGCAGGTATATCTCTTGGTATAGCCTTTGTATTCTTCTTTGGTATCGCTGCGGGTAGCTTTGGGCTGCAAGTAGACGAGCAGATGCTCAATTACTGTGAGACTTTTGGGTTGGTAATCTTTGTTTATACGCTTGGACTGAGCGTTGGTCCAACCTTCTTTGGGTCCTTCCGACATGAAGGAACCTTGTTTAATCTGTGGAGTTTAGGCGTTATCTTCTTAGGAACGATTATGTCTGTCGTCCTCTCCTACGCCATGAACGTACCGATGTCAAACATGGTTGGTATCCTTTGTGGTGCTACAACGAACACGCCAGCACTTGGTGCTGCACAGCAGGCATTGCAACATGCGGGGCATAGTGGTGGTCCTGCTGCCTTGGCAACAGCCGTTACTTATCCGTTGGGTGTGGTTGGTGTTATCTTTGCCATGATATTTCTTCGCAAGTTCTTTGTGCGACCTTCCGACTTAGTAGTGCACTCTGGCGCAGAAGACGACCATACTTATATCGGACAGTTTGTCGTTCTCAATCCAGCTATTAATGGTAAGTCAATAGCTGAAATAGCTCAGGGTACCCACCGCAAGTTTATCATCTCACGCATTTGGCGTGGTGAAGACGTGATTGTCCCAATGAGTTCAACGGTGTTGAAAACCAATGATAATCTCCTTGTAGCTACTAAACGTGATGAAGTGTCAGCCATGGAAATACTCTTCGGACAGATGGTCAACCGTGATTTGAACAAGGAGCAAGTCGATTGGAACCACCTTGACACAAAGGTGGAGAGCCGTGTTATCATCTTGTCAAACGGTGTGTTAAACGGAAAGAAGCTTGGACAACTTCATTTGCGCGATGCTTATAATGTAAATGTGAGCCGTGTTATCCGTGCAGATATCAAGCTGCTTGCAACGCAGGACCTTGTCCTCCGTTATGGAGACCGCCTTACCTTAGTGGGTCAACCAGAGGCTATTGACCATGCAGAGAAATTCCTTGGCAATTCAGTTAAGACCCTCAATGAGCCTAACCTCGCTGTTATCTTCCTCGGAATGGTGTTTGGTTTGGCCTTAGGAACAATCCCTATCAACCTTCCAGGTATGGAGTCTCCTATCCGATTGGGCATTGCTGGCGGTCCTATCATCATGGGTATATTGGCCGGAGCATTTGGTCCTCGATTGCACTTCATCGCTTATACCACACGTAGTGCGTCTCTTATGTTGCGTAAGTTAGGCTTGTCACTCTATCTTGCTTGCTTAGGCTTGGATGCAGGTAAAGACTTCCTCGCCACCGTCGTACGCCCAGAGGGCTTGCTATGGATAGGCTTAGGCTTTGCACTCACCGTTGTTCCAGTAGTCATTGTAGGCTTAATCGCCTTGCGATTGAAGAAGTTTGACTTCGGAACTATCTGTGGTATCCTTTGCGGTTCGATGGCTAATCCGATGGCGTTGGGCTATGCCAACGATACAGTCAAGGGCGAAACAAGTAATATTAGTTACGCTTCAGTCTACCCGTTGGGCATGTTTGCCAGGGTTATCATCGCACAGATATTGGTCATGTTCTTCGTTTGATAGGGGAGTGTAAGCGTCATGATTATCAGTTTGTCACACCTGACTATAGGCTATTCTGCGTCCCATCCCGTCATTACTGATATTGATTTAGCATTGAGGAGTGGGCAACTTTCATGCTTGATAGGGGAGAACGGCATTGGTAAGTCTACACTTCTGAAGACGCTTACAGGCTTTCTTCCTAAGTTAGGTGGAAATCTGTTGCTCGATGGACGTGACATACAATCCTATTCACAACGTGAGTTGGCACGAGAGGTGAGCATTGTCTTGACACAAAAACCAGATGTTCAAAACCTCACGATAGAGGAGATAATAGGCTTGGGGAGGTCGCCTTACACTGGTTTCTTTGGTCGGTTGCGTGCTGAAGACCGCTTGGTTGTTGAGGACGCAATCGCTGCGATGGGGATTGAAAAGCTCAAAGGGAGGATGATACAGACCCTGTCTGATGGCGAAAGGCAGAAGGTGATGATTGCGAAAGCACTCGCTCAAGAAACGTCAGTCATCTTACTTGATGAACCAACAGCCTTCCTCGATTTCCCTTCTAAGGCCGAAACCTTTCAGACATTACGGCGAATGGCACACGAGAGGGATAAGCTCATCCTCCTTTCTACTCATGACTTAGAACTTGCAGTACGCTTTGCAGATAGTTTGTTGGAGGTGAGAGAGGGACGTCTTAAGGAGGTTTCTGCTGCCGATGTGAAGGCTTCTATGCAGACAATTATGGGCAGTTAAGACTTGTAGATACTATTATTTCGCATACTGCCCCAACCTTATTCGTAATAAAAACAACATTAAATAAAATAGAAAGAACTTATGAGAAAGAATGTATGGATAGCTCCTATCGTCCTTTTATTGGCTTTGCTCTTGAATAGTTGTGGTACACAACAGAAGGCTACAGCGCCTGTAGCGACTCCTGTCGTTAGAGACACAGTGGTCGCAGTTGAGCCTTTGAAGGATGTTATTAGTATTGCTGAGGCTTTGGATATGTATCAGAATCCAAGTAAGGTAGATGCCATCACGAAGAAATATGGCTACAAGTTGAAGACGAACTATGAGGTTTATCGACTTGATAAGTTCACTAAGATGTACTATAAGAACTGTGCTCTTGCAAAGCTTCTAACGGCTGATAAGTATGAAGACTATCCAAAGCCAATGCGCAAGGGTGTGTCCAGTTACGTTGCTTTTAAGGATGGTGCTATCATCATAGCAGTGTTCAATCAGCCCGCATACGACAATCTTGTAGCTCAGGTTAAGGCTGCCGGATTTACCTTGGATATGCCTGGTAGCGAAGATATCTATACCAATGGCAGTCGTACTATCGCCTGTTATAAGGATGGCAAGAGTGTGAGAATCCAATAAGCTAACCTTTGTTTGCCGTGCTATTCATACTTTTTAGCACAACCCATAACCCTCTCTTTCTCTCTCTCCAACCCCGTATTTGTTGGTAGAGCGACGTAAGAGAGGGTTTTCTTATCACTTTTCTTGTTGTTTTATTTGCTTTTCTCAGTAACAAAGACTATATTTGCTGTCTTAATACTAAGGAAATCTAACTAAATGAAACACCTACTACTAAGCTGCCTATTGGGCCTTTTTAGCCTCACGTCTACAGCACAACAGCCTTTAGAATGGGACGAACTGTTAGAGGAACTCTATGCGACAAATGACGAGAATAGGGACGCAAGGGAGGATGACTACGATGTCTTAGCCGACCTTGCAGCACATCCTTTGAATCTAAATACGGCAAGTAGGGAAGAACTTGCACGTATCCCGTTCCTCACAGCAGAACAGATAGAGGACCTACAAGCCTACGTCTATCAATATCATGGTATGCAGTCGTTGGGCGAATTGGCTATGATTGAGTCCTTAGATGCTCTCCGTCGTCAGCTTCTCCCTTATTTTGTCTATGTCTCACCAGTTGAGGAACAATGCAAGTTCCCCTCCCTTAAAGCCATTGCGAAGGGTGGGAAGCACTGCTTCTTATTGACTGCGAATGTTCCGTTCTACCAACGAGAAGGCGACCGGCAAGGCTATCTTGGCTATCCCTATACCCATTCCTTCCGTTATTCTTTCCGTTATAGCGATTATGTTCAGGCTGGATTGGTGGGTGCACAAGATGCTGGCGAACCCTTCTTGGCGCATGGCAATGGCCTTGGATACGACCATTATAGCTTTTACTTACTGTTGAGAAAGATGGGACGGGTGAAGGCTTTGGCTATAGGACGCTATAAAGTGAGCTTCGGACAAGGACTTGTTATCAACAACTCCTTAGGTTTTGGGAAGCTTGCTATGCTCTCCATGTTAGGCAGACAAGCTACGGCTATTCGGGCACACTCCTCCCGCTCGGCTGCTAACTATCTGCAGGGAGCTGCTTCAACAATAGAGATTGCAAAGCACCTCAACCTCACCACCTTCCTTTCCTACCGTAGTATAGATGCCACACTGACTGACGATGGGACTATCAAGACCATCCTTAAAACGGGTTATCACCGTACTTTGCGTGAAATAAGCCGTAAAGATGCAGCTTCCCAATTAGCTGCTGGCGCACACGTCGGTTGGTCGTCTGGTGCACTTAGCCTCAGTTTGTCAGGCGTTTATAGCCGTTTTAATAAGGATTTAACCCCTAATACGTCTTTATATTACCGTCATTACGCCCCCGCAGGTAATGACTTTTGGAACGTAAGTGTCGATTATAGCTATCAACACCCACGTTGGGCGTTGACTGGGGAGACGGCAATAGATGGTAAGGGACACATAGCTACGGTGAATAACCTTTCTTTTCAAGCCACTCATAACCTGTCGCTTCTTGCTGTGCAACGCTATTATGACTATCAGTACACTGCCCTCTTCGCTCGTAGCTTTGGTGATAACGGAACGGTTCAGAACGAGAGTGGCTTGCTCATCGGTGCTAACTGGGGGCTAACTCGTGGTTTGTCGCTCATGGCTTACACTGATTTCGCCTATTTCTCACACCCTCGTTTTGGCGCACATACAGCCAGTAAGGCGTGGGATAACCTACTGATGCTTACTTATAGTCGGCAACGTTGGTCGCTCTTGGCCCGTTATCGCCTTCGAATACGTGGGAGAGACAATGCTGATAAGACGATGCTTCTAAACGAGGTGGCGCAGCGTGGGCGTCTTGCCTTGACCTATTCTGCAGCTTCTTTAGCCTGTAAGAGTCAGTTGGATGTCGCTACAAGCAGTAGTGTAAAGCGTAGTATTGGCTATATGGTGAGTGAGTCTGGGGCTTGGAAGCCGCTTTCGTGGCTCACGCTGAATGGTATGATTGGTTATTTCCAAACGACAGATTTCGCTTCACGTATCTATGTTTACGAGCGTGGTCCACTCTATTCTTTTAGCTTTCCTGCCTTCTTTGGTAAGGGTATGCACTATAGTCTGTTTGCTCGGGCAGACCTATCGAGCCGTCTTATGATAATTCTTCGCAGTGCTACCACACATTATTTCGACCGTGATCACATATCTTCTGGACTTCAACAAGTCAACTCCTCAACGCTAAGTGGACTCGATATTCAATTGCGTTGGCGGTTTTAGGTGCTGATACTTTATGTGATTACGATTTATGGGGAAGATAGTGCAGGGTGTTATTCACCAAAAGCTTCATAGTTTCCCATCCGTAAGAGCATTGGGAAATGGCGTCGGTAACGATAAAGAGAGAAGTCACCTTCGTCGTCAAACGCCGTAAAATCGAATTGACGTGTGGCTTGATACTTTGCAGTAGAATTGTGTTCGTCAACGTAGATGTCCGTCAAACAGGGTTGTCCATCAGACATATTGATAAGGAGTTGATAGTCATATTTGTATCCTTGTCCACCCTCATAACTCAGTTCTATACCCACTTTTCCTGTCCTAATCCCCTCAAAACTTAGCATTGTATCCGCCTCCGTGTTACGGATAACATTGCTATAAACCCATCTTTTTCCCTTGTATTCAATGACAAGAAGACGGTCGGTAAAAATCGAATCCGTGATGCTGTCTATGCTTGTCGTCATCGTTATCGGAGACAAAATAGCGGCATTCATCCCCCTGAAAGATGCTTCACCCGTCTTCACATAGAAGTTAGATATCTTAAAGCCTTTCCATGTATAAAAGCCCTTCCAGCGGCTTGGTGTAGGACAACTAAGCGTTATGGTGTTATTCGTAAAGCTTGTCAGGTGTTGAATTGGCTTCCCATAATATTCCATAACCGTATCAGCATCGACATCATATCCGTCTTCTATCAGTGGATTATCAGCCTTTTTACTTGTCTTTGTGGTGTCAACAGAAAGGTTGAAAGCCATGCAATTAACAGCAAACAGCGTGAATAATAAAAAGTAGAAAACCTTTCTTCTCATATTCCTAACCCTCTTTTGTTTTATTATTAAACCTTTCTTCTCATATTCCTAACCCTCTTTTGTTTTATTATTAACTATCGATTCTATTCTTTCCTATGGTTGCAAAAGTAATTAAAAGTAGCGACATAAACAAGTTGAGACTATGCTTGCCGAATTATTTTCATGAAAATAAATATTTTTTGTCGTGAAAATAAATATTTATCATCATGAAAATAAATTCTTCTTATCATGAAAATAATTCGTAGGAGTAGCTTGTTCCGCTATTATGCTACCTTCTTTTTGATTAGTAAACACATACAATTGGGTGGTAAGAAAAGGTCTTTTCTGTCGCTTGTTATCCTTTTTTTTATCTATATTTGCAGATGAAAGCAATACTATATACGACATGAAACAAGTCAGTAAGATAACTCTTTGTTTGCTCTGTATGGCAATGGCTTTGACAGGTTGCCGTGATAAGGTACAGTCAAAAGCCGATACTGCCAACCATCAAGCCGCGGTAAGCCAGTCAATGAAGCGTATATCAAAGGTGGAAAAACAAGGAGATATGCATCAATATGATGTTGCTGACCAGCAGCAAATAACTGATTTCATTCCCAAAGGATATAAACTCTTTGAGAAGATTTCGGGTGACTTGAACAAAGATGGGCTTGAAGACTGTGTGTTAATCATCAAGGCAACACGCAAGGATGGCTTCGTGAAAAACAGTTTTGATAAAGTAGTAGACCGTAATCGTAGGGGTATTATCATACTGTTTACCGAGAAAAATGGTTATAAACTTGCGTCGAAGAATTACAATTGCTTCTCATCAGAGAATGAAGATGGGGGTAATTATTTTTCTCCAGAGTTGGGTGTAATCATAAAAGATAGTAAACTTTATTTACATTATTACCATGGCAGATATGGTTATTGGGAGTATTGTTTCCGTTATCAGAACTCAGATTTTATGCTTATAGGCTATGAAGCGTCTCATGATCGTGGACCAGTAGTCTTATTTAAAACGAGCATTAACTTTCTTACAGGCGTCGAATATGATGATGAGAATATTAATGCTTACAACTTTAATGCTGATTCTGATGATGACTCTGAAATAGATGAAGTGTTCAAGAGGACTGTTGTTAAGTTGAAGAAAAAGCCATTAATGAAACTCTCGGAAATAGAAGACTTCGACGAACTCAAGTATTAACTGCTATCTGAAACGAATGGATTATGAATAAAAGTGTTTGTATATTGTCGTTTTGTTCTTAGTAGTTGAGGAGGTTCCTTACATTGCTTTTGGTAAATAAAACGAGTTGAATATGTGACTTTTAAGGGCTGTGTAGAGTTATCGAGCGCTTGCCTTTAAAACATATAAAGTGCAAGAATCGGGTCAAAATACCATTCCTTCTACTTTTTTTTAGGCTTACGATGAGCCGATAATTGGCTTTTTATTGCTATATTTGCACCGATTAAGGTTTCAGAATAATTAGTGTTTGGACAAAACTTTGCCCTCTATTAGTTTGTTACTATCGTCTTACTACGTTTATTATAATGATTATAAAGCCCTCTCTTTTGCCTTTCTTGTAGACGTGTTGGTGCTCCGCACATATGGTGCTGATGGTAAGCACCAATGGTGCTGAGCACTAAATAGCTTGCAAAAAGTTCTCGGAATGGGAGCGATGTATTGTTAGGAAAGAGATGTACTACCATAAGCAAAGATGCCTTCTTTGATTAAGGGAGACTTACTCTTACGAAAACAATACGAAAAAAGGCAATTATAACGTGTGGAGATGCACACATTATAATTGCCTTTTTAGGTTATTTGAAAAAGCCACTTGGGCTTATCTTATCCCACTTGACTACCTGGTTTCACCTCACCCATTGTTGTTGTGACAGAGAGGGAACCATCGAAATTAACGGCAGAGAGTATCATTCCTTGACTCTCGATGCCCATCATCTTACGAGGAGCAAAGTTTGCAACGAAAAGAACGTCCTTACCAGTGAGCTGCTCTGGCTCGTAGTAGGCAGCAATACCACTAAGAATCGTGCGCTCAACACCCGAACCATCGTCGATAGTGAACTGCAAGAGCTTCTTACTCTTCTTCACCTTCTCGCATTTAATGATATGTCCTACACGGATATCAAGTTTCTCGAAATCCTCAAAAGGAACATCTTTCTTGATAGGTTCAGCCTTGTAGGAAGCGGCTTTGTTAGCCTTCTTAGTCTCTTCCAACTTACGCAACTGAGCCTCGATAGCCTCATCGTCAATCTTGTCAAAGAGTAGTTCTGGTTCAGCCAACTGCTTTCCAGCTGGGAGAAGGTCGGTAGAACCAAGTTCACTCCAGTTATACTCCGTCATGTTAATCATCTCACGAAGTTTCTTACTACTAAATGGCAAGAATGGTTCGAAGGCAATACTGAGGTTGGCAACGAGCTGAAGCGAGATGTAGAGAATCGTCTCCACACGCTTAGGGTCGGTCTTCCAAAGCTTCCAAGGTTCTGTCTCAGCGATGTATTTATTACCGATGCGGGCGAGGTTCATAGCCTCCTTCTGTGCCTCACGGAACTTAAAGATTTCAAGATAAGCCTCAACCTTCTCCTTGACATCCTTAAACTCTTGTATTGTCTGGCGGTCAATCTCTTCTAACTCACCACAGGCAGGAACCACACCGTCCCAATACTTCTTTGTTAACTGTAGTGCACGGTTTACGAAGTTACCGTAGACAGCAACGAGTTCAGAGTTGTTGCGCTCTTGAAAGTCTTTCCATGTAAAGTTGTTATCTTTGGTCTCTGGTGCGTTCGCAGTCAGTACATAACGTAGTACATCCTGCTTTCCTTCAAAGTCACGGAGATACTCGTGGAGCCATACAGCCCAGTTCTTACTTGTAGAAATCTTATTATCTTCGAGGTTAAGGAACTCGTTGGCTGGTACGTTATCAGGTAAGATATAGTCGCCATGAGTCTTTAGCATGGTTGGGAAGATGATACAATGGAAGACGATATTATCCTTTCCAATGAAATGAACGAGACGTGTCTCTGGGTCTTGCCACCATTTCTGCCATGTACCGAAATGCTCTGGATCATTCTCGCAAAGCTCCTTCGTGTTTGATATATAGCCAATTGGCGCATCGAACCATACGTAAAGAACCTTACCCTCAGCACCCTGTACAGGAACAGGAATACCCCAATCAAGGTCGCGGGTCATAGCACGTGGTTGCAAATCCATGTCTAACCAGCTCTTACACTGCCCATAAACGTTTGGTCGCCACTCCTTGTGATCCGTCAAAATCCACTGCTTCAGCCACTCTTGATAGTCATTCAGAGGGAGGTACCAGTTCTTTGTACGCTTGATGACAGGCTGTGAACCTGAGATAGTAGAGTGTGGATTCTTCAGTTCCATAGGGCTTAAGTCACTGCCACACTTCTCACATTGATCGCCGTATGCATTTGGATTACCACAGTGAGGACACTCACCCATGATATAGCGGTCGGCAAGGAACTGGTGAGCCTCCTCATCATAGTACTGCTCACTCTCCTGTTCAACGAGCTTGCCATCATCGTATAGCTTACGGAAGAAGTCTGAAGCGAACTTATTGTGCGTCTCGCTTGTAGTGCGACTGTAGATGTCGAAGGAGATACCAAACTCCTCAAACGAGTCTTTAATGAGCTTATGATAGCGGTCACATACGTCCTGTGGGGTGACACCTTCCTTCTTTGCACGGATGGTGATAGGCACTCCATGCTCGTCACTACCACAGATGAAAGCAACTTCACGGTTCTTCAATCGGAGGTAGCGTACGTAGATGTCAGCTGGAACATACACTCCGGCAAGGTGTCCTATATGCACACCACCATTCGCATAAGGCAATGCGGCCGTCACAGTAGTACGCTTGAATTTCTTTTCTTCCATATCTGTTTGATTGTTGTTTTATACCTGCAAAGTTACTGTAAATAAGGTAAACGACAAAAGAAATATAGATAAAAGCCAATAGTTAGTTCTCTTGTTACCGTGATTTTATTTACCTTTGCACTCGTTTTAAGTATTTATAAGAATGACTCAGGATAACAATTGCAGTAATGCAGCACACCATAAGCTTAGCTTGGTGGGTGTTCTTGTGACCTTAGGTATCGTGTTTGGCGATATTGGTACGTCTCCTTTGTATGTGATGAAGGCTATTGTCAGGGCAGGAAACCCTGTCAATGCAGAGTATATCATTGGTGCTGTATCGTGTATTATATGGACTTTAACTCTCCAGACAACCGTTAAGTATGTCTTAATAGCCCTTCGTGCAGACAATAAAGGGGAGGGTGGAATACTCGCTCTGTATGCTTTAATACGTCGACATAGTCGTAAGTGGTTTTATCTCTTAGCTATTGTCGGAGCCAGTACACTGATAGCTGATGGTGTCATAACCCCTTCTATCACTGTTCTCTCTGCTATTGAAGGATTAAAAGTATATGAGCCAGAGACCCCCGTAGTGCCTATTGCCCTTTGTATTGTTACGATATTGTTCTTTATTCAACAATTCGGAACAAACATGATCGGTAAGTTGTTTGGTCCATTGATGTTCGTATGGTTCTCTATGTTAGGCGTATTAGGAGCCATGCATGTCGGTGATTATATCCCTATTTTACAGGCTTTTAATCCCTTACATGCCATCTGCTTGCTGACGAGCAACCCTGAGTGGTTCTTAATCTTGGGTGCAGTGTTCCTCTGTACGACTGGTGCTGAGGCCTTATACTCCGACTTAGGGCATTGTGGAATTAATAACATCCGCACGAGTTGGGCCTTTGTTAAGGTCATGTTAATCCTCAACTATCTTGGTCAAGGGGCTTGGATAATTGCGCATGCTAATAGTCTTCCTGCAGGAACGAACCCTTTTTATGCCATCATGCCCCACGGCATGCTCTTTTTCGGTATCGTCATGGCAACGATAGCAGCCATCATTGCGAGTCAAGCATTGATTAGTGGGTCGTTTACTATCTTCAGTGAAGCAATGAAC